>Ga0065711_1046311_pt1 | contig 12964 bp, 6 predicted proteins | sample Hoacrofraction12_FD_59098 | JGI IMG/M metagenome (GOLD analysis project Ga0065711, IMG submission 59098) | Hoatzin crop microbial communities from Cojedes, Venezuela - Epithelial fraction 12 v2 (version 2) | ecosystem: Host-associated > Birds > Digestive system > Esophagus > Crop | place... | reverse complement strand
CCCCAAAAAAAAAAAAAAAAAAAAAAAAAGAAGTGGAAATTTGAATTTAAATTGAAACTTAAGCATTTAAAAAATCTACAAAAACATTTGTTGCTGTCATGAAAACTTAAACTCAGGCTTCTGACATTTTAAACTTAATAACCAAAAACATCAGCCATAATGATTTCTCCATCCGATTCAGCATTAATATTCAGACAAATGCCAGGGGCTGTCACTTCCCATATTAAGGCAATCCACATTCGTTTGCATCCAGAACACCTATGGATGTTGTTCTTCTGATGAACAAACTGTAATTTTTAAGCTGAAATGAAAGAAAGCAAAGAAGTAGAATAAGACGGCTGAGTGTCTTTTGAAAAACATCAAAATGCATTTTCTTTTAAATCCCTGGAAAAGGATCTGATTATTTAGGGATCCTTTCCTCTTCATTATCATTATTTTGTCAGTGCTGCGTTATCTAATTACTTGGCTAGAGCTGGAAACTTCATTTTCATGCATTAAGGTGTGAGAGGACTAGCTTGCCTGGCTCAGTAGTTGGTACTTAAAGAACAGCTGTAAAGAGCAGAGTCAGGAAGACTGCAGCACAAGAGGAAATCCTCAGCAGAATTCAAATACTTTACGTCTGTCATAAACACACTTCCAGATCAAATTAAAGGAATTTCTTTTAACTCTATTCACAGTCACCGAATATTTTGCTCAACAAGCTGCCTGAGATCTTAGTCATTCTAAGAAATGAATCATATTCCCCTTGTCATCTGGCTGTTCTCTGCTGACTGCTAATTCATGGTATATTGATTTTAAGACTCTGTTAACACATTATATTTTCATGTTAAGTCAGAAAAGCTTTTCTTGCTGAAAAATCATGCCCCATCCTCATTCCTCACAATATTCAGTTTTGCTTCTCCTCTGTTATTCAGAATGATTGATCAACACAATTTAATCAGCTTTAAATGGTTCAGTGAATTGTTCCACGCTATTGTGCCACCTACATTTTTTTCTACCAGTATTTAACACCAGAACATGAATTCTGCATATTAGACTTGTGTGTTTGCCTATTGATGTAAAACTTTAAAAGACCAAATAATTGCTGCAGTAACGCATTTGGCTCCAGTAGAATTATGTTACAGAGATTTTGGAAATCAACTGCTCATAGAAATAACTGGTTATCTAGAAGGAAGAATTTAAAACAAAGACCTTTAGAATGATATGAACATTTTTCATCACTGATTTAAAACAGGTCAAGACTTTTAAAAACATCTGTGAAAATCTATGGTATTACAGCTGGCGATTGAAATTTATAAGGAATTAGATAATAAATATTTTGTTTGCTTCTTTTAAAATGCCATTAATGGTGAGGTCTCTCATTGGACTAGCAGAAAATCGCTGTTGGCAAAAATCTAAGTAGAAAACACAAAGGCTTCATGTTTCAGATGCTTATAAAACTTAATTCCCCTGAATAACACTAGTAATTTGGGTCTACTTGTATGCTTAAAGATTGTACATAAATATTTTTGGCATGTAATGAGACCACAAGTTTGCTTTTATGTAAATGTTTCTAACAGGCATAAGATCTTTTTCACTTCAAAATAAAATAGTTTCACTTAAACAGAAGTTATTTAAACAGTCAATAGATTTGCAATTCTTTGAGAAGCTTTCTATTCATGCCAAAATTTTCAAAAACACGAACCAAAAGTATTTAATTTCATAAAAATGGGCACAGAAATGTATTTTGTGTGCATGAAGGGCAAGTTTGAATCCGGGAATGACGAAATGTCAGGTATGTCTGGGACTTAACCAAAGCTGTACTAGAGTTCCACGCGGAATTAGAGGTTTGGGGAGATTCTTTTTCAAATCACAGGAAGCTACACACTGGATGCAAAATCCAGTTGCACGGGTACATGTAGTATATAAAAGAAAAAAATAACATTCATAATTTACCACTAATATGTAAAATCAAGTGATATCCAACATGAAAATGGACGAAGCTGAGAAAATAAACCTGCTTATATAGCCTATTATGTAAGTAACACATAATACATAAGCCATCCAAGTTTAGTTTTCACCCAGTAATGTACATGGTGATATAAACCTGCTATTGAGAGTAGTTTACTCACCTATTTTGGCTGAGAAACATGCTGATGGGTAACTCACCCTTACCATTAAGCTGTAGTTTATTAAACATTTTGCATCTGAGACGTGAATAGAGGGGAGGATTAAATTAGAAGATCACTTCACTGCTGAGACTAACACTTCAGTCAATGCAAGATTTTGTCCGCTCAGCACACCTTACAAAGAACAGACCGAATTCTGCTTTCAATTACTGGGGTGCAACTTTGACTGAAGTCAACAGATGTTGCACCTCACTAACTGTTAGCAGGACTGCACACTGAATAAAAGGCTGGGAGAAAAACTCTCGGATGAAAACATTTTTGATGGAAAACTGATTTTTCAATTAAAGTTTCATGAACAGTGTGTTTCACAGAAAAAAATACTTATTTTCATCAAATACTTTTCTGCTGAAAACATGAAACATTTTGTTTTCTTTTAATGACAGGTCAGAATTTTTTTGGAGGAAAGAAGTCTGATCATTTGACGCTTTGCTGGAACAAAACTATCTGTGGATTGAAAAGAGAAAGGCATATTGAGAGTGCCAAGAAACGGAGACAGGAAGTGAAATGAGAAGACGGAAAGCTGGCATCCCTCACAAAGGCTATTACAAATTCTCAGTTTAATATTTTAATTCCTTAAAGAGAGGGGTCAGGTCTAGATAGGTACGTGGCTTTCAGCACGGCGATATGCAAGTAGTTCATTAACAGGATGAACTGAAGCATGGTCTGGGCATTCACCGGTGCTGGGTTTGCTACACAGTCCCCAACAAAACACTGGCTGGCAGAAACGCGCTACAGTCATATTTCAGTTCTCATGCACTGGACAAAACACAGGAACAGGGCTCCAGAAAGGGAGGGAAATTAAGCCTCCATAAATTCAGCAATTTCCCGGGGTGTAAATCCAAGCAGGGGTTTCAGGAGGCAGAACGTGTGAAATAAGACAGGTGTCTGTCCCTGAGCACGGCAGTCTGGAAGTGTTTAGTGCATACCGTAAGTGTTGCCTTGTCTACTTCAGTGCAGCGAGAGGAGCAAGTATCATGAGAGGAAAACAGAGAAAAAGCAACTGCTTTGCTCACAAGAGTACAGAACCTCCTTGAAGGTCAGCTAGGTGCTTTGGGCCATAAAGGAGAAACACGAGTGAGACTATAAACTTCACTTTCATGGGAAGTCCGGAGAGTCCCATGAAGGCAATAGAACTATTTTGAGGATGAAGAATCACTCGCATCAAATAAAAATTTCAGGATGCGGCCATAAAGCATGCAAAATATATTGTATCATGAAATGTGAGTCGGTACTGCAATGACACAGACATTACTCATGTATATGCTAGACATCTCTGCTGTATGACCAAACCTGATCTTCTGTTCCTGGGAAAGATTATTGAAAACAGAACTCCGGCGGCAGATGGTTGGGACTGGACTTTGACAGCTCCATTCCACCAAAGCGATCTGGAAAGTTATTTGGGATAGCTGCTGCTCCTCTGTGGCCAGGATCCCATGCTGTCGCACCACTTGATTGGCGTGCTATGGTGTGATATGCTTTGGCCATTGCAGATGCTGTGTGATGAGGCCAAGTGCTCATGCTCATTCTGGTAGACACGAGGAAGATGTGAGTCCTAGACCAAAAAGGACTCTTGGTGTGCCAGGAAATGGCACATTAAGATATTTAATAGCTAAGGCTGAACAGTGAATCAAGAGCATTACTCTGGAGGACTCCTTTTTATTAGTTGCATATTGAAGATTTCTAGGAGAAAGGAACATTTTTGTTAACTTCCGTTCCTTTTGTATCCAAAAGCCTCAGAGAACAGATCCCCTAATTTTTTAGGCATTGTGAAATATGTATAAACAGAGTCGCCACAGCACAGACCTCGCCTGCTATTTTAAGGCAGGCTACTGAAGCAAGTGTGAGTTAGACAGACTGTGAAAGAGGGGGAGGAAGAGAAAGAGAAAGGTTAAATAGCAGTAGGAAACATGGCTACAAAGGACTAACTATTTGCACAACTGATGGTTCTGAGCTGTTAGATTATGCTGACAGTGTATTAATCATATGTTACAGCCATATGCACACACACTGATAAATTTATATTTGTCTGCCTATAAATGAACATTAGATGTAAATATATGTAAATTATTGACGATTTTGCATCATGTTAATAGGATAAATATTTTAAATATTTTAAATATAAAAATCTTTTCACATTACACCATCAGAAGAAGTTACAAAAATAAGTGAGAGATGAGCTTATGGCCTACACCAGCTCCAAAGATTAGGCTTGAAATCCCAGATTGTCCACAGCCGCCTCCTGTAACTTAGCAAAAGCTTCCAAAAGCATCCCAATGAGTGAGGAGGATAGTTCCTAAGCCCTGGATTTAGAAAGTAACTTAAGTTACTAAACAATTCACTTGCTTTTGAAAGACTTTCCCTTGGCCACTCTCGTTTTAAGTGTCTAAACCTGCTGCCCAGGTCCCTATATTTATAATGAATTTAAGATCCTTGGCTTTGCCTTGGTTTAGATGGTGGCTCCCTGCCACCAGAAGCACATCCCCCACCAACCCACCAACTCTATGGCCATATATGGAAATCCCAAGTGCTTTTCCATATTCCAGATAATTATAAATAGATGATGCCATGTTGGTATACCCTTGGACTCCTCTCCCATTTCAGTTCCTGACTCTCAATGAACTCGAGGAGGGTTAGTAATACAAAGGATTAGACTCATCACTCCTTTGTCCCTTGCACGTTTCACAGTGACCCAAGCTCCCTGTGTTTATGGGAGCTGACTGGGACCATCTCAGGGCATCATTCTGGCCACTCCATGCTACCAAGAGGATGGAAGAACAGATTTTTCCCTGGACTCAGCTCCCAGACTGACCTGTGGCTGCAGGACCTCGGTGCACTGGGCTGTGGCTGTCTCTGGGCACAGAGGGGTACTTTTACACAGACAGAATTAAGCATTAAGAGCTGAGCTCATTCCTTACTTCATCTCTCTTTTGCTACGGGAAGTTTTTTGTTACAAAGCTTGTGGAAAAGGAGCAGTTAAAAAGGCCCACCTCTAATACCTAGATTTTTTTGAGTACGTTTATATTGTGATTGCCTTGCTCTGGGGCTATCTTCTAGATTCTTAAAATATTCTTGTCTCTTTTGTTCCATTAGTTTCCTTCCATTTTTTTTTTCACTTTTGCCATATGCTGCCCTGATGACACTGCCTCCGGGAGGGAGCGTTTGGCCAGTTTCCTTGACAGTGCTGAAAAGTTCCTTTGCATCCACCTCTCCCGTCCTGTTGCTCCAACTCCCGCGCTGCTCACCATGGATGAATTCCTGCAGTGTTTCATCTAACCACCTCTCATATCCCTTGTCGGAGGGTTGTGTGCTCAGCTTACATCCAGCCTCATCAGGACGTCTTATTGATTTAAGCCCTTGTCTTCTCCCCGCTAGGCCTAATACCTCATCTGTTAGCCACTGCTGGTTTTTGCATTGTTTCTTTATCCCAGTCATATTGTGCGCTGTGTCTAGGCTGACATCTTCTCCCTCACACCGTGGCTCATTTGGTCTCTTTTTAGTCCTGGCATGCTGATAGCACCTCAGACTGGCTGTAAACTTCTGCTCTGGAGCTCTCACTGATATGTCCTGGGAGAAATCTCTTGCGTGGAAATAGCTTTTGCTTTGGGATTTGTTTTTTCTTTGTTTTTATGTGTTTTCATGGGACATAGCATGTGATTATCAGAAGCTAGGAGAGAGGTAAAGGAAGAGAAGAATGTTTATTAGGAATTTGTCGGCATATAGTCAGAAGCAAGTCAACTTTGTTCAGAGAAGAGAGTGTCTGTGGAACCACCCTGTCACTGACTATCAGGCAAATGGATTCAGTCTCCACCTCAAGACGAAATGTGTCCTTTCTCTTATTCTGCTCTTCATTCACCTCCTTCTCCCATTTCAGACCATATTCTTGATGAATAGAGTCTTCCTTTGCTTTAAAAAAAATCACAACAACAGAAGCTGAATTGGCTGTGCATAACAGAGACACACAAGAGACAGCTAATGTATCTGCACAAACACCGGCCTTGATCCCACAGAGATGACTGCATTAAAGTCAACGAAAGATACGAGTGCAGAAAGTTAAGTGCATGTGTCAGTCTTTGGCAGAATGAGACCTTGAAGCCTGCTCAGACGTCATGACTGGGTACAGACATAAACTTGACACTTGCAGTGTTTCACTTAGCTTTGACAAAATGCGATATTCAGGGTGTTGCTTTAAAAATAAATACAAACAAATTCCCTGTTGGTTTTATTACCCATTCAAATGAGCTTGGAATATAGCTTTCTTGTTTGTGATACTTTCCTAGGAAAAAATGGCTTAAATCAAAGGAGAAATTTTTAAAGAAACTTGGTCAGATTTTACTGTCATATTGAGCTTTTTGGACTAGCAGACAGAGTTATATGGATAGATACAGAATGAAAGAAAGAATGACTTAAAGAAAAATCAAACCCAAGGAAGAAAATGTTCCAAGAGCAGTCCTTGAAGATTTTCAAGCGCATTTGAGTATCATTTCCCCCACTTAAAAATGCATCAAAAAGGAAGAGTGGATCTTTAGAACAGCAGCACGTCCTCACGTTTTCTGGGACAAGGTTACTGCTGGCTGGTTCAGGAAAAAAATTCTTCACCAATGCACAGGTCACTATTTTTTACTAAGTCATTATCAACACTCTTTGGAGACAGCATACTGGACCATATCGGGCTTCGCTATGCTGTGAGCTTTCTCTATATATTTCTCCTTACCTTACCTCCAAACAAAGAGTGCATTTTTTTCTAGACCCTTGTACATGTTGTGTTATTTGGGAAGAGCAAATGCAGGCTCTGAATCTAGTAGTTCAACTGATAGCTTTGCATGGTGGGACGTCCTGCTCCAAGCTTATTTGGCAGCAATAATGCTGTGTCAAAAATTACTCAAAATTTAGCAGAAATTTTCAAATCCTGAGTGCTGAGAAGAGCCAAGCAGATATAGCATAACAGCTTCCATGAAAGCATTCCCATGCCTTTTTCATTTGCTTTCTACATCCACTGTATTGAACATAGTTAACAGTGGGAACACTTGAAAAAACAGCTCTACGCAACTCTGAGCAAATGCAGGCAGGTATTCATGGTAAAGCAGTTGCCATCTCACAGGTATGCTCACTCGAAAACTTGAGATCATTGTCTTGTTCACCTAATCATGAAAGAAAAAAGTCATAGCAGGAGAAATGATTAACTCTGGAGAACAGAAAAGCCAGCCTTCAGGTCTAAATATGTTGGTCATGCACACAGATGCGTACACATCCATTACATGTAAGCACATTGAAATTTTATTTCAAGATACAAACTTATCTATTTTAAGTACTATTGTACTCCTACCACGTATCCATGTTTGATTTTCTTTGCAGCTCCTCAAGGATGTTGCTAATGATACCAGCCCTAAGAGCAGCACAGACTAATGTCATTTCTGTGGTGAGAGCAGGAAACACCTTGTGACAGAAGAGAAAACCTTTTGTAATGTGTGATCAGTGGATCTAGTCAGAATGAGAAAAAAATACTGCCTGGATTTCTGACTATCAAATACTTATCTGAATAGTTTTGCTGTGAACATTTGTGACCATGAAAATATTTCAGTGATTCATTGTGAAGAGCAAATGAATCTCAGAAAGCTGCAATCTATTCAGAGGCAATTAAATAACAGAGAGGGGATTCACAGACTCAGTTATTCAGCCAATTTGCACTATGTTGAGAGAAGATACGTGACTTCACTGTAGTACAGTGCACTCTGCTTAAATGATGCTTGCTCCGTCTTGGTTGTGTTCAGCTTTTTCCACAGCTTTAGTGTTTCTTGACTTTCTTGTTATTATGGTGAATGATTGTCACAGGAGTGTATGGAAAGGATGTTTAGGACACGAGTAGAGACAGCAGCCAAAAATGGTAATGGGACAGTGTGAGTTACCAGCAGGTTCTTCTGCTTTTCTGCGTATGTGGGAAGGGTAAGCGAGAGCTGGCAGCTACTCTATCACTCTGTTCATGAGAGACAACTGTACCTCTCTTATCCCAATACTTCAGCTCAGTCATGGCTCTTAATGGCTGGTGAAGGAGAGACCGGCTCCCATGACACAGGCAGCCTTGGATATTGCTGCTGGCATCTATGCCTACGACAGCAAGGGAGTCTTGAAGTCTTTGCACAATCTCTTGCTGGCACCATGTCCACAACCTGTGGTGAAGGATTCGGAGGAGCGGGTGGATCTGTGGATCACTATTCTTTGTGATCCAGGATATCCAGCCAGGATAATTCAGCCCTGGATCTGTGCAAGTGGAGTTAATAAAGTTGTGACCTACCCTTGTCCATCTTCATTCACCTGCACATTCTGATCAATAATGCATATTGCTTTTCGGCTTCTCTTCCCATGTGAGAGGCAAAGCCAATAGAGCAGTGCACGTAGCATTACCACAAGCACATTTATGTTTGCTGATAACCCAAAAGTAAGTAGGCTTGTCTGCCCTTGTGCAACCTTACCCTTGGATAAGGTCTCCCTGTTCCTGCTGCTGTGTTCCATTCCCACATGAAGATTGTTTAAGTCTTAAAAGTAGTGAGCATCTTCAAGATAGGAGCAAATTAGGAGGCATGTCAAAAGAACAACTACAACAGGAACTCTTAAATGCCAGGTCTTAAATCATTCTGGCAAATTGTCAGTGTGCTTATATTTCTGCCTTACTCCCCCAAGTCTGGTGATGGATGACCACTGATAGGAATAAGCTGGAACTCATGATTTGGCACCTGATCCCGGCATTAACTAAATCATCCCCCTGCTGCCACAAGAAAAAGCATTGGTTCTGATCCAGTTTAAGAACTTAAAGTAACCACATCAGAAAGATGAGTACTGCACTGATTTCTAGCTCAAAGGATGATGTTGTTAGGATATAGAACAAAATGTCAAGAGACTATTTTTCCAACTGCAGACACCCAGCAGTTCTTTCCATCCTGCTAAGGTGCATTAAAAAGTCTCCTCAAAATGGATTTTTTATGCCGTTTTATTTTTGGCAAGTTCTGCATATTAAGGTATCCAGAGTATTTGAATACACTGGCTTCTCAATGAGATGTTTAACAGGAAGAGGATTTGTACTTCTCTTCTGTAAGGCTGCATTTGTACTGCGTTTTATAGATGAGCAAACTGACAGAGGGATTAGGTAGCTTGCTAAAGACCACATGGCAGGCAGGTGGCAGAACAGGAACTATAGCTTGGAAATGCCTCTTGCTCTTCTGTCTGCTGAAAAGTCAGACTACGCTGACCTGTGTGAATGTAATGAGGAAGGGAGCGAGGGAGCGAGTGCACAAGAACTTCTCTCCTTTTATCACACCTTTGCATGCCCACGAGGGCCCTGACCCCTCCTACGCCAAGCCCTCTGCAAGGGGGCAGGTTCAGGAAGGATCAGGGTGAAATGTGAACTCACTATTTATCACTCCGAGAGGTCAGACTGAGAGTCTGGGCGTGAGGCAGAGGCATCTTGGATTTCTTCCAAGGCTGGAGTAGCTGCTGTGGTATGCAGTGCCCAGGATTTTCCAGGGCAAATTCTGATTCAGCTGTAAGTCTTATTAGAGGCTCTGCCTGAAATTTCTTTCGTTCTTACCCATTCAGCTGAGGGCACTCAGGGCATCCTGACCACGAGACACTATTCCCTCACATGATGCAATCCTTATACCTCAGTGCCTGCAACAAGGCAGCTCTGCAGCTGGTGGAAATTGCATAGCTCTGCTGACAGGGGTTTATAGCTGCTAAGGATCTGGCCTCGTATTTTGACTGTCACACACACAGCACAAGCAGCACTGCTCTTCCCTGTTTTCATCACCACCAAGAAGATTTTGTTTAGGACTGTGGTTTACAAAGATCTTATTATAGAGAAATGAAAAGAAAACTCATCTAAAATCTGGTTACATTGAAAAATTCCAGCTGTCTTGCAATTCAATGCAGCTGTGCTATCTAGTATCTTTTTCTCTTCCTTTTGCATCTCTTTATAGAACATTAGCTTCTATAGAAAAATGCATTTTTTTTTTAAACATGGTGATTTTTTTTTTTCCTTCCCTCTTCATTATTTGCTGGCTGTTATTTTCACCAATGAAACCTACAGACTCTGACAAGGAAAATGCAAAGATATTTTGAGACAGAGGAACAGCAATAAGGAAAAAAATAGCATTCGTGAAGAGTTTCTACTGGCAATCTCTTGTCCATGATTTTTTTTTTCTTATACAAACTGTAATATGATGATATTATGCAACTGCCTTCACATATTAGAATCATTATGAACAGTAGCTTTGTGATATCATACAGCAGGTGCTAAGAACAGTTTTTGCTTTTTCCCCAAAGCAACTACAAAATTACTTACGATTTCATTATAGAACAATCAACACTTTGTGGGGAGAAGTTTGTATTATTTTGTGGTTGTGTTAGTGAGGAAAAAAAAATAAATCTCTCTTTCTGGGGAGTTTACAGCATTCTCAGGGTGAAAACTAAACTGAATTCATTTGTAGCCAAATGCCTACGTCCTTAGCCAGGCAAAACTCCGACGGAACTGGAAGGGCTCCAGTCCTCACTCGGCCCCCTGCTTTCTCTTGCAAACTCAAGTCAGCAGGGCTCTGTGCATCTCACCTGAGGACTGAGTAGTGCAGAGCTGTGGGCCCACTTTAGTCCTTCAGCCAAGACTGAAGGGGTCACCACAAGAGGAGGTCTTACGTTTATCTCACTTTTAGGATAAAAACAAAACCAAAGTCTTAATCAAAAAAATTCAACCCATGTGGGGTGAGGCAGGTTCACAACCAGGCAGATGTGAAGTCCAGCCAAAGCCTTCTAGAGTCACCAGACACTTCCAAGCAATGCATGTCTTTTATCTTCTCTCTGGAGAAACTCTGGGGCTTAAGAAGACCTCACCTCTGGTCAGTTCAAGTTACTCCAGCAGGAATAATTCCAGATGATTCCTGCTCCCAGAGGAAGAGACAGCCACAGCCCAAGGTCTGCAGGTCTCGGTGCGAGGAACACCAGCAAGCTTATATAGAACTGTATTCTCATCCCAGCATTCCCTGCCAGTCTCCAACGCCCACATGGCAGCTGGATTGCCAGCCCCAGAACGGCTTCATTCCAGTTAGAAACAGGGCAGAGATTTAGTAAACAAACTTAAATTTTCAGTCAGTGAATTGCAGAACTGTGATGGACATCTGCAAGCCCCTGTTGCTCACCCCTTCATTTTAATACCCCAAAGACTGCAATTCTTTCCCCCCAAAGCAGCCCACGCTGTTGTCCTATCCATCCCAAAATATAATTAGCATATTAAAAGGTACTTTTCCATTAAAAAGCAAAATATGTCCATTGGGTCACATTTTATATTCCCAGAAGATGCTTTGCTCTTACTGTACCAATGCTTAGTACCAAACATTCCCTTTAAAAACTGAAAATATTCAAAACAGCTCTCTGCATATCAAGGATAGACAGCAGAAGCACAGGAAAAATCCGTACAGAAGGGAACGCAAAAGTACAGTGAGGCAGGGTAACTGAATGATAACTAAATAGGTGGAACAGTTTCCCCCCAGTGTGAACTCCTGAAGTGCAAATCACAACACTCAGAGCTTCAGCAACTCAGTGCAGCTTTTGTTACATCTGAAAACAGACATACAGATCAATTACACTCAAAAGAAAATACCTTAACGTCATCCCTTGCTAGAGCACAGCTTTGAGTAAGACATACCAGACTTTCAGCAGCAGTATTCTAAACACCCATCACAGCTGATCACGGTTTCAATGCTGCAGGGAAACACTGGAATAATATAGTTTCCCATCCTTGGTGTCACATTAAATCAGAAGCAAGGCCCTCAACTGCTGCTTTAGCCGCTTGTTTCCGGACAGAGATACTTTAGATGTGGCCCACTGCAGCTACAAAGCACGAGCGTACCGTAAGCAAGCCAGGTGGCCGGTGCTCACCGGGACAGGGGCTCTCAGCGGGTTTGGTGACGCTGCTCTGCAGCGAGTTGATGTGAGGACCCCTCCATTTCCGAAGGGCTGCCTGGGGATTTCCAGCTGTTGCCAGACTGCACAGCTGGGGACAACGGGACACCTATTCAGCACAACCTCATAACACAGGGATTGCTGACTGTCAAACTCATGACCCTGGGCAACTGGATGCTCTAAAATAAAGGCAACACCCAATGTGTTGCTAGCCAAAATGAAAAACGATGTGTAAAATGGCTTAAATTTGTAGTTGCTCCATCACCCCAGTCCACTGCAGAACTGAAATCAAACCAGTTACACTGATGGATTGGTTCAGAAGCAAATCAATCGCCACAAAAAAAATCTCTTCTACATTCTTATAAAACCATTACTATAAAAACAGTACAGAAGCCTGTGCACAGATCATCTCCTGCGTGGGAGCTACCCGACGGCTCGCGGGCGCCGAGGCTCTCCCGCCTCTGGTCTGGTTTCCCCGTTGCAGCACCCGCAGCACAGAATTACGGATCCTCTCGTTCCGTGAGCCTGGCTGTCAGGCTTTGTAGGATAAATAAAGGGGAATTCTGAAACCATTCGATCCTCGGGTTACGAGATAGAGACCGGGTATGTAAACAAGCGATGAGGAACCAGGCGCTGACCAAGCACGCTCCTTCGCTGTGAGCACAGACGCGACAACACCCCGACCCTCACACGAGGTGCGAGCTCCCCGGACGCCGAGCCCGGGCTCCGGGCCGCCACGGAACTCCGCACCGGGACCCCGTTAGCGAGGCGGCGGGACCGGCCCGGGGAGCGGCGGGAGGGGAAGGCAGCCGGCGGGGCCCCGCGACCCCCGGCCCCGCTTTGTGCTCGGCGGC
>Ga0065711_1046310_pt1 | contig 12964 bp, 12 predicted proteins | sample Hoacrofraction12_FD_59098 | JGI IMG/M metagenome (GOLD analysis project Ga0065711, IMG submission 59098) | Hoatzin crop microbial communities from Cojedes, Venezuela - Epithelial fraction 12 v2 (version 2) | ecosystem: Host-associated > Birds > Digestive system > Esophagus > Crop | place... | reverse complement strand
CCCCCCCCGGTGTGAGGGCGGGCTGTCACGTTTCACTCCTTCTCCGTCCCCAGGTGCCGAGGGACCGGTGCTCGCCGAGACGCGGCCGAGGCGTTTGCCCGCCCCCCCCGCTGCCGCTCCCGGGGCTGCGCGTCCTCGGCCGCCAGATGCGCGGAGGGGAGAGACTTTTGCTCAGAATCCCCCCGTCGTGAATACGCGGAAAGCGGAAGAGGAGCCGCCGCCGAGCAGCTGCGGGAGGAGGGCAGGGGGACAGCGGTGCGGTTCCTGCGGTAGCCGGGGAGGCTGATGGCGGAGTTCGGCGGCGGCGGCCCCGGCGGCGGGGGGCTGCCTTCCTCCCCGGGGCCGCTCCTGGGGAAGGTGGCCTTCAAGGCGGGAGATGGGGAAGGCGGCGGCGGCGGGAGGTCCCGCTTTGACAGTGCCGGCAGCCGGGTCTCCAACGGGGACTGCGCCCTGGCGGGAGCCGGCCGGGAGCCGGGCTCGGCGCCTCCTGCGAGCCCGGAGAGCAGCGGCAAGGAGAAGGGGTTTGCCGCCGGCCAGCAGCGGGAAGGCAAGCCCGGCATCCCCCGGAGGAGCAGCATCATTAAGGTAAGAGCGCTCGCTCCTCCCCGCCGGGGTCTCGGCGCTTTCTCCGTGGCGGAGGCAGGGAGATGCGGGCGGCGGGTTTGGCTCACAGAGCCCTGGCTCTAGATGAAAGGGTAGCATAGGCGGCTTCTTTCCCTTCTTTCTTTTTTTTTTTTTTTCTTTTCCCTTCCGCCTGTGGTGAGGGGACTTGATTTTTCCTTTGTCAGAAGTGGACGGCAGTGGGAGGATGGCTCTGTGCACATCCACGCTGGGGGGTGGGGGGAAGGGCATCATGTTTTGAGGTCTGTTAAAACAGAAGGCTCCAACTCTGGTTGGAGGAGTCGAGAGAAACTGGCTGGCTGGTGAAAAGGCAAGATGGGCACCAGCGTGGCAGGGAAGGACGCGGTATCCTCGTAATTTGGGGCGCAGCTGTGCGGAGCGGTTTTGTGGCCCCGCTGGCTTGTGACAGGCACACGGCGGGCGACCAGCGATCCCCGCTCTCGTGGGGCTGGGGGTGGGAGAAGGCGGAGCAGGGAGCGTTCTTGTTAGGAGTGACAGCTCGTTTAACGGCAGGCTGTGTTGTACTTCACCTACAGCAACGTGTTTATTTATACTTCGCTCTGCATATTCTGAATGCTAATGTTGCAGCTTGGAAAGCAGGGGGAGCATCAGTGGTAGAATGGAGATTGGGGAGAAAAGAATGCCAGTGTTTTTTTGATACATTTCTACAGTTCTTCTCTTTTCATAAATCCGTGGTTCCTGAGAGCTGACACTTTGTCTTGGGTTCGCTTTCTTAAGTCCAGTGAAAAGGCTGAGAGAACACAGAGTAATTACTCCGTTGGTGTAACGGCTGCACTAGCTGTGAAAGGAAGCACAAGTTCAAGTACTTTAGAACTGAGTTTAATCAAGATCAGCCAGATCAAAATCAAACTAGATTTGTTGTCATCTTCTTAGATATTTATATGCATCCAAAATCAGCATAATGAAGTTCTGCTGGCTGGATGAGAGGAAAAAACGCATGGAAATTCCAGACTAGTAGTGTATCTCAAGTTGTGTAGCCGTCTCCTGGGCCTTGCTGTAAAAGCCAAGGGGAGAGCAAGGGCAGTCAGCAGTGGAACACATTTGACAGCCTGCACCCACCCTTCCTGTTCGAGCAGTGATGCTGGGCGTGAGCGTCTGTCTGTGTGTGTGTGCGCGCGTGTGTGTTAAAGAAATTATAACAATAGGCAAGGGCAGCTGAGCTTGGGGTTGGAGTAACTTCATGTTTACTGGATTTGCCAGTGATTTTTTACAGGTCTGGTATTTCCTAACACTGTTTTGTTTCTTCTGTGGTAGCCCGAGAAAGACAACTAGCGTTGTTTGCAGTGTGTAGCATGCCATCATGCTACTTTGTAGTGCATGATTTGATTATACAGCAACCTTCTGCCTCTCTGGGGAGCAAACAAGGATATGTTACCTAGGGATGTGATACATTAAGATCAAGAAGCATGAGTCAAGGAAATATGTTTTGGGCTACATTTCGTGAATACCTAAGTCAAGATTCTTAGCTTCTACAGAAATGATAGCACCTTGGAGTATAAAATTACTCAACTTTCTGGTATTGTTATTGATGAATACCATTTTGCAAGTGTGAACAGTAATCTGTTTAGTTGCGAAGAACTGATTGCTACAACTTTGTGTTACTGTTTGAATAATTACAACGAGTGGAAAAATCTGACAAAACTGCATTTAAAATTATGTGGTCCATATTTTAGATATTACTCTTTCAATACTTCTGGGAAAAATCACTTGTCTTCATATATACTGAATATTCTTCTGCCTGGTTAGTTCAGCATTTTACAGGTAGTTTGAATCTGGTTGTGTAGGTGCCTGGTTTTCGATATGAAGCCTTGTAGAATATCTGGCATGAGTCGTAAACCTTAAGATGCTTCTTGTTTTCTGCTCTTGCAGAGCAGAGGTCTGTAAAAAAGAGCGGGAAAAGTAAAATGTAATCTAATTTTGGAAAGTGTTCCTGGAGTTTTGGTAACTTACATCAATGATGCAAAAATGCTCTTAAAGAGTATATGGACTAACCTCAGGAAACGGGTCTGTGCCACGCAGATGCAGATTTCATACCCCCATGCAAAACCCAGCATTGTTAGTTGATCTGTAAAATGCACATTTATGGAATATCTAATACTTTAAATGTTTTGCCAGCCGATTACTGTGTGGGCTTTTGAGTCACAAACAGAAAAATTGATGTTTGAATAATAGTTCCAGTTGAGATTATGTTCTTTAGAACTGCATGTTAGTGCATGAAAATCAGGAGCACAGAAATGTATCTTTCTTTGGTTTTAGTCTGTGCTTCCATTGGTTGTCTATTTTCATAACTCTTCTCAGTGCTGTCGCTGCGTTTTTTCCCTTTCCTTTCTTACTTGCAGTCTGTGTTCTTTCTCTTTTCTCACTGGGTCTGTATTTTTTTCTTTCTATTCTTACTTATTTTGTGCACCTGCATAATTTTGGCTTTTTCTTTCTGGTTTGGTACAAGAGAGTATACTCTTTGAGGCTGAAGTGTGATCTGTGATGATGACAGGTGGTAGAGCCTCTGTTACTGGAAAAACTAATAAGTTCTTCATACCATGGTATTTTACTTGGCCTTTCACTCTCGTATATAAGCTGCATTTAGGCCGAAAGCGTTAAAGATCATGCCCTTCATTTGTAGCAGTTTTTATGGTCATTGCTTACCTTTGCTGAACCAGACTTGAGGGCTAGGGACTGCGTATCTGTGTTTAAAGAGACCTTTCCACGTTTATATTTCTTACTCTACGTATTTATGAGATTCTGATTTTTCAGAAGTGATAGTGATGACACATTGTGCATTCATGGGACATACATGGGATTTAGGCTCTTCAGATACCTGATTTGCGAACTGATTTATGTACCACTTATTTGTATGTAGTGGTTTCCTTGGTCACTATTTTGTTTTTCAATAATATGTTCCTTGGTGCAACTGGCTACCGTTTCCTATAATGTAATTTCTTACAACACTTCCTATAATATTCTGACGAGTGAATTTACAGTTAGTCTGTCTTGCAGTTCAGTGTGGATATAAGCATCCTGTGAACCTCTCTGAGCTGCTCTGACAGTTGGCAGTGGGCTTGCTTTGTTTTTGTGTGATGTTCCTCCACATCTTCCTTAAAGAGGCTTTGAGGTGGTAGGAGTTCGAGAAGCTTTAAGGCAGCAAATGTCTTGTGGTGTATATTTTTCCTCAGACTAGCTTGCTTCCAAGGGTCTCCAGTAACAATAAACGCTCGCGGAACCTGACAGTTTGTCAAAACTGTAGACCTAGACAGAAAGAGATCCAGCGGGATAAATATGTCTTTATTAGGAGAGGTGTTACAGTAATAAAATGAGAAGAGAGGCACTGAGGAGAGACTGTGGTTATTTAGGAAGACAACAAAGAGAAATAAATGGAAAAAGGTGGCTTGGCATTCTGTGAGCAGGAGTGTTCTTATCAACATGTATCTGGAAGCAAAGTCCAGCGTTTTTTTTTTTTTTTTGCATATGGTAATACTGATCTCGGTGTCAATAAATTTCTTGGCTCGTAACTTAAATTTGTATCTTCCTTTTTTTATTCTGGGTGTAAACTCAAGCTTTCATTTTGTAAGTCATGCACTTGCTGAGCATTGGCAACTGCTAAGTTCCAAAGTTGGTGAGAAGAGAGGAACTAAATTTAGCAGGTAGATATTCTAGGGTACAATTTTCAGCAGAGCTTGGCTTTGGAAACGAAACATTCTTATGTCTGTGTCTTTCTGTGACTGAGGAGTTCTATAGCATATGCATCAAGATCTTCTTTTTCCTTATTAAAATATCAGTGTATGTTATTGCCTTGTTCAGTCTTCTGTGATCTCTAGTTCATACTGTATACCTGTTTGTATCAGGTGTACAAAATATGAAATATGGGAGAATGTTATGCAGTATTTTCTACCACTGTGATTGCTTTAAAGGCTTTAATAAAGCCTTTTGCATTCATGGTAAACTCTGAAGTAGTATTTTCAGTAGGTGTAGGTTCTCTACAGTCCTAAACTACCATCGCCACAATGGCATGTCAGCAAGTCTTTGTGGAGACCCAGGAATAGATAGATCATAGTTGTTCACCTTCCATCTAAAAGGATATGAAGGAGTTAGGTTGCTGGAATTAGTTCAAAGTATATGAAATTACCTGATTTTCAGTCATCTTTCATACTGGGAAAGAAACGAGTGTAGTGACACTGTTGAGATATTTTACATATGTGTGTGTGTATATATATATATGCATTTATGTCCAAGTAGCTTTTCAATGTGCTAGACATTTTCAAGTAAACTTGGTTGAACAATCACAGGCTCAAAGGTGCTAAGGCTCCTTAAGTTCAAACAAAACAGCCATATAGAGGAAAGAAGGAGAAAACTAGCATGGACTTTCTTTCTCTGTTCCCTTTCTCCTTGGAAACAAAATGCTACATTATGAGGTGAATTCTTCGTGGTTACAGAAGATCGGTGTGGAAGAAAGACATGAATGTCCCAGCAATAGAAGATACTTTGCTCAGAGCACACATGCTATTTGACACCACAAGAACCCCACACATTTAGGAAGCAAGGCTGTGAGAGTTTAGCTACTCCTACATCTTACCTTGGGCAGGCTTTCATCTAGACAACCAAAGCGTAGATTTTTCTGAGGAGCTTTTTCTGGATTTGTTTTGTTGGTTTGTTTCTTAGTTTCTTCTTGTTGATTTATAGTAATTCTGTCTCATCTCTTTGGTTTGTCAAACAGTATGAGAGATCTGAATGGCTAACTGCAGCTGCATAAATGCTGGAGCTTTCTGTTAGAGGATACTTACCCTTTGATTTGTTGGACTCTCAGCTAGCCTATAGAAGGTCAGAGCACCTATCAGTATTTGTATTCCTCCTCCTTCATCCTCTACTACTTATTGTGTATTGGCTTCCTAATTTTTTAAAATATAATCTATATTTTAAAACAATACTTAACACCATATAGTAGCTCTTCCTAAATCATATTTTCTGCCATACAAAAGCTGTATATCTTGAGTATTGTATATAGTATCGTATATATACATTAGATATATATATCAGGCAGTTTACTACTTGTTAACAGTGACACTGGATTGAGATATGTCACAGCCACTGAATAAGTATGTTGTGCAGTGCATTTGATATATGTTTTTATTTGCATTAGTACTTTCTATAAACCGCAGTGATCAAAATTTTATTTGGATATATGTAACACAATTTAAAAAAAAAAAAAAGGTGTTTCTAGAAATGTATACACAAGGATACTCACTTTACCCAAGTTCAGCATGTGAATTAGTTAGCTTAGGTACTATAGCCCATGAAGAGAAAGTATTTTTTCCAAAAGATGACTCGGAGTGGGAGTTTAATGTGAATGAATTTAGCTTCTCTGACTTCTCTTCTGGAAGAGCTTATCTATCTATTTCTGTTGACTATGTAAAGAGCTTGGCTAGTGTGAATAATAGCAACTCCTTCACCCCCTCCACCCCCAAACCCTTAGAATATCCACAAAATGTTCAGTCTGTTCAATGGTGAAAAATCTAATTTTTTAAGCTAGGAATTAGAGCAGTGGTCTCCTACCCATGGCTCACAGATAATGCATTGCTCCCATGATTTGATTGCATTCATGGAAGATTTAAAAATTTAGACTGTGACTGACAGGACAAATTAATTGCGTAGTTTCCCAGCCTTTGCTGGTCCATGGATGATGTTGACGTCAATCTTTGTATTATTCCCACTGCCTCTATTAATAAAAGCCCTTAAATAAAATTTTCCGATTGTCTATCTTTAAGGGCCAAATTAAGTTAAAACATGTATTATGATACTAGTACGTTGATTCTAAAATGTTAATCGTTGCACACAAATGTGGGATTGTGTTCAAAATTCAAAACTCCAAATATAGACAGACTAGCAGGTAGATTTTGGGGGAAGAAAGGTGTGTAGAGGTTTGTGTTTAATATACGTGGAGAAGAGGAAAATATGGTAAAAAGCAGCAGCATATGTGTACTGAAGAATGTTTGAAAATAGGGCTGGAAGAGACCTCAAGAGGTCAGTCTACTCTGCTCCACTGCTCTGCTACATGATCGACTGTTAATAAATTTCAGTCTGATGCTCTTTGTCTTTTAATCACCTTTTGTTTGTGATCTTTCTGTGCAGAGCTACTGGCTGATTATTCCTCTTTGTATATGGGCAAAAGGAATCATCTGCACAGAGTTTAAAAACTTGTACTTTTCCTGCTGACTGCATTTAATTGTTTCAGATCTTCAATTTGTCAGGCTCCTTCTGATCTTAACTTACCTCATAACATGCATGCAGCTCTTCCATCTTCAGGTGAACAGCCAGTTTTAACTGTGTTCTCATTTCCATCAAACAGTAATACATGATTTTTTTTTTGTTAAATGATTGTAGTTTATGGGTTTTAAATATAATTCTGTGCTCCATGGTTGAAATAAAAAGCAGTTAATTTTACTCTTTACCGCCTGTAAACTGGCCAATATGGTGTTGTAGAATCTAGTTCAGAAATACAGTTTATGAGCAAAAGTCTTCCTTCTAAACATAATAAAGTAATAGACAGTAAGGACAAATTTTATGTTGGCATAAAAAAAAGGTGCTTTGAAAGGGGCTGGTTTGTTTGTCTTTAAGGAGAGTAAGTAGCAAGTGTCACCTGCAGTTGTGTTTATGAAGGCCATCATTACTGTTTTACAGTTGATTTGCACATCTGGCGTGCCTTTTAAACGTGGGGTAGTGCCATCACTGTACTTACTTCTCCCTGTTGTAGGAGATTACATATGTAGGGATTCTTTGGAAGGATATGTTACCCATCGTCTTGACTGCAAAACATCTCTTAATTTCTACTTAACTAGTTTCTTTTCAAGGACTGTCAGTATGGACTCATCTGTCCCTTGCCTCTGAAGAGGAGCATGCCTGAGTTCACCCACCTCTGCCTGGCTAGACCTTGACCTCACCAAATGTCAATGTTCAAGACAGCGAAGAGTGGAATATAGCATGTGACTGGAAATCAGCAGTACTGAGGCTCACAGTGTTAACCGGTGCAGTCTTGGGAAAGTTAAATAGATGATTCATTTCTGCCTCTCCTGGGATTCATTTTAATATCATTTGACCCTTCGGAATAAGTAATAAAATATCCCTGGGTACTTCAGATTGCATCCTGTGTTCAGGGATCTTTTCAGATGCCAAACATTCACCTTCTGGAAATTGTAGTGCGTAGTTCATCAGCGCAGGCAGACTGAAAGTGCCTTTAACAAACAATCAAAACCCTTTCCAGAATAGCAGCTGGGATTTTTATAAAGTGAAAAATATAAAATAACAAGATACTAAGCCAGATTTCCAAATTTACTGTAAAAATATTTAATAAAATAAACTTATTTGTGGGTTTTATTTTGGTATAAGAAATAGGTACCCTACAAATACAGAGCAGGTAATTGATGTTATGTGTGTTAGTGTCGTGACTGTCCTGATACCTTCACTAGACTTGCTGAAAATGGTTTGATATTTCCCCTAAATTATGAAATCATCAGTATTGCAGATGAAAAAGAACTGCTGCTCTTTTGTTAGAAAGCACTTCGACAGAATTTTTGAGTTCTTTTTATGGTTGAGCCTCTGTGATTATGACTTCTGTTTTTCTTTCCTTATTTTCTTTTGTTTTTCTTTTGTCCTTTCTTCTTACCAGCATTATTATTTTGCCTTCAATAAAAAAGGCAGAGCATTATAATGTGTTAGCATCCGTGTAAGTGAACATATCCCCATCCTTTACTGCCCTTTTTAGTGTAGGATAGGAGAGGAAGAATGGTTGTAAAATTCTGCAGCAGAACGATTTTGTTTCATGAAGCACCTCTTACGATGGAAAATTCTGATGCTTTGTAGATTTCATTACCTAGTTCTTCAAGACAAAAGTGTTTGACATTGTCAACAGTTTAACCGCATTCCTTAAAATGAAGTGTAAATGACTGTTTATTTAAATAATAATTTAAAAAATTACTAAGTAATTCTTTGTATTATTGAAGTGTAATTTAGACTAAAAGGACAGGAATTCACCTGGCTGTCAAAGCTTTTGTTTAGATTGTTTTCTTCCTACGAGTTATTTTTGGAGTTTTTAGGATAGGCATTGTATATTGAGTTTAGGTGACTGGTGTAACCGGTACAGAAAGAATTGTTTTAAAAAAAGAAAAAAGGCAAGACAGCAACTTTAATTTTATATACTCTACCTTGCTTTTTCCTTTAGTAACTTGGAAGCAGAATGAATATATTTCATGTATATATTGGAGAAATAGTTAGTTTCTGAGTTACTGAAATACATACATTTTTGCTGCGTAAGGCCAGAAAAACTCAGCTGGAAATAAATCACTTCAGGAAACAGCTTGACTCAACTGAAATGTATCTTGCCATTTACAGAGAAAGGCCACTAAATCAGTTTTTTTTTTTTTTAAATATGCTAATAGCAGGTTGCCCCAAAAAAGCATTTTCATTCTGAATCCTAGAGTTAAAGACTAATATTTATGTGAAATGAGAATGTATTTGTCATGGCACGTTACTACCACGTAGTGGAGAGAGCTAGAGCAGACATTGGTAGTTTGCGTTCGGATGGTGTTATGTTTTTGTTGCTTTTGAAGAACCTCCAAAAACATTTTATGACTTATTGGATTGTTCTTGATTTGTTAAACTCTAGCTCTCCTTTATTTTCTGTTTGTTCTCCCCAGCTGTAGTAGTTGCAGTGATGCATCTCACGAGCGTTGTTTGCGGTTGACACTTTTCAGATTTACTTGTTCCTCATCTTGAGTAACGCGTACCGTGTTCCTCAGGCGTGGTCCTTTGTCAGGGAATGGCCACCCTGACTTGGAATCCGCTCTGAGAGCGGTGGCGCGGTGTGAAGGCACCAAGTGCTTTTAGCTGTGAGCGTTGCCTTCTTGATGTTCTGTAGATTTAGAAGTAAGGCTGTGGAAGAATTCATGACATGGGTCAGTTACTTTCCTGCTTGGCCTGGCTCCGGTTTGTCACCTTCTCCATTGTGTCACCCTGCCTGTTCGTCCCTCCCCTTCTTTGGACTCTCCCCATCCGTCCCACAGCTTGGCTTTTCTGCTCCAGCAGCAGAGCGACTGCAGACTGGCCATGCTCTGCTTTTCTTCTTTAACAGCTTGTGGAGACCTTTCTGCGCCCAGCAGAGTGCTGGCACAGAGCAGAGCTGTCTGCATGGTGCATGCAGTGCGGCAGTAGTTTGTGTCTGCTCGTGAATCCCTGAAAAGGAGTGACAGAGAGGGAGCGCTGCTTCGAGCGCCAGGCCGTCAGCCTTCGCAGTGGGTTTGAGCACTGACCGTGCGATGAAGGCTGGCTGCGCAGGTTAGGGCAGATGCATCTGTTTCCCCCGGTCTTCAAAAGCTTCCAGCCCTTGTGAATTTAAGAAAGGTTGCCAGAGTCAGACTGAAAGTCCGTTTGGCTCATTAGCTTGCCTCCCACAGCAACCACTGTGAGACAGAAGAATAGAAAAAGCCTCCATTCCTGACATCTGCTCCCAGCCTTAAGTCATTTGGAGCGAAGACATCTTTGTGTTTAGCAATCCTCATGTTTTTTTTTTTTTTTCCCCATTAGTTGTCAAGGACCAGTTTGATTTTTGGAAGCTTTTCACCACTGTAACGTCCTGGGGCAGTTTTTTAACAACGTGTTTTGTGACGAAGTCCTTTTCTGCCTGGTTTTGCCCGGCAGCTACTGACTTGTTTACCTGATAACCCCTGGTTCTGGGGTTAGACCGGATAACAAACAGTTGTTTTGTACTCGCTTTCTCTATTCCACAAATGAGTTGGAAGGTGTTCATCACATTTGTCGTACGCCATCTTTTCTTTTCAGGCTAAAGAACCTTAACGTGTTTAGTTGTTCCACCTATTGAATCTTTTCTGTGCTTTTTTCATTCTGGTGCCCTTTTATGTATTTTTTTTCCTTACATTTTATTAGTTTTTTTGTGGTGCGGGACTAAAATGGTATTCCAAATGTGTGGTAGTCAAATGTGTCCACTATGGCATAATAAAGGTTTAGCAATATTATGATACTAAAATGGACTGTAATTTATTTATTTTTAGTGTTGTCATAATCAAAGATTTAAATGGTATCACTGTCACTAATTGGCAGTGGGGGAGTGCTGTTAAAACCTTTCACTAAATATTTAAAAACTTCTTTTTGAAGAACTATGTAAGAATCTCAGTGCTGGTGATGATGCTTGTGTTGGAAGTGGCTGGCATTAACGTCTTTCCAGGAGACTGAAGTTCTGTTAGAAATCTTTTAAAGTGATAAAGTCTTTATGGTGCTGGTGACACACAACATTGCTGATTAGCACATCAAGCTTCTAGCTGTGGTTGAGTACATTTATTTACCCTGTAACAGAATAAAATGGCACGGACATTGTATAAAGCTGAAAAATACGGTACTAATAGAAGTCATTTAATTTTATATGAAAAATATAGTACTAATAGAAGTCATTTCATTTTGTAACAAGCTCTTAAATATGAGAGAAAGAGGAAGGACGTTGCTTTTGTAAATGCAGTCTCATAGTATTTTGGATGTCGTAGATTTTTGGATTTTAAGGTTCTTGCTCAACACTCATGTTAATGGATTGTTTTAGCCAAGCTTTTATTTATTTTGCTTTTACATATGTGAGGCTCTACAGGACGGCTGTGTCAGAGTCCAGAAGAGCTAAGAAGGCATTTCTGGTTTTTAGGAAACTCACACAAACTGCAACAATGAGATCAGATAGCTTCCTGAAAATAAGAAACGCAGCTAGTGCTTCACCTCAGAGAAGAATTTGTCTGAGCATTAAAAAGGTTATTAAATGGTTACAGTAAGTAATGAAGGATAACAATAACTAGAAGTTTTTGGGTCGCACGAGACTGATACAACAGCGTTATATTGGAAGGAAATCCCAACACTTTGTCACTTGAAAATAGAAATGGTGTGAGGTGTCTGTTAAGATGCTCTCCTGAGTTTTTTTTAGGGTTATCTCCTTTTTTTTTTCTCCCCTCTTTTTCTTTTTTTTTTTTTCCTTTCTGCTTTGAGGAAGGAAATTGCTTTGTTTGCTTTTTCCGTTCTTCATAACTTTCTGGCTACTGAGAAGGGGAGTAATCCCTCTTAGCCTGTTCCTTCTTAGTGGGGCTGCTGTGTTGAGACAGGAAGACACCTTTGTTATTCCTGAATTCCTGAGGATTCCTGAATCCGCATGGTTTTGTGTGTCCAGTTTGTGACAAAGTCCAGTGCCTGACTCCTGATTTCTGAGCATCACTGTCAGCAACGTTATCTTTATGTAATTCTTAAGTTTCAAAGCTTCAGATAATTCTACTGCTTGTTTTAAAATGTCTGATCATGTGTTATTTTTCTTCTGTTTGAAAGTGATACATGCTCAGCTGGAGTAACAGAACGTGGCATGGATTTACATTGTTTTACATGTGCAAATTAATATTTCTGCCCAGAACCATTGAGCTTAACCTTCCAAAATAGTAGTTGAGGAGTTCCTGCCTTGCCAGGGGAAAATTTACCTTTTTTGTCTTGGTAATTGCTGAGGAATTTTTATATTAACCAGAAATCATAGCTCAAATATATACTTTCTGTGTGATCAGCTACAAAAGTATATTTTTTTTTTCTTTCACATCTAATCCCAAATTCAACTCTGTCCTTACTGGATATATAAAATTTCCTATAATCATTTGGTGCATAGGGGATAAAAAAGAGCCTTGTGACTAAAGCTTTGGCCTCAAAGAATTGATTTGCAAGATTAACCACTTCCTACAGACGCGAGAATCTGGAATTAATTTTATTTTTAAAAAATTAGATTCTAATGTTTAGATTTATAGTACAGTCTGCAAACAATCTCTGCATGTATTGGAAATATTCTGAAATGAATAATTCATTACTGAATTTATTTCAGGTCTTTCTCACTTTTTCTGGTGAATTTAGTAACATTGCATTATAGAGTACAATCAATTAAATGTATCTTTTGCTGAGAAAACATACCATCTTGTGATTTGAACATGGTGTGTAGTTCTCCATCATGAAATAGGTTTTATATTAATTCGATAGATGCTCACTTTATTAAATGATACTTGTGGCTGAGATGATGGAGAAACAAGAATTTTCTGATGCATTCTGTTAAAATACAGCATAGCTGTTAAATGTTTAAAATGTTTTTATATAAAACTAATAAAAGTGGAATTGTTTAGTACATAAAACAGAACCGCAGAGCAACAATATGTTTTTTCTGTTTGGTTTAGAACCTACCCCTCTCTGCCAAGTCACTAAGTTCTGCAAAAGTCAAAGTCATAGTGAAAGCTAATCCTTACCTTTTTTTTTTTTTTTTTGGCTT
>Ga0065711_1046309_pt1 | contig 12965 bp, 10 predicted proteins | sample Hoacrofraction12_FD_59098 | JGI IMG/M metagenome (GOLD analysis project Ga0065711, IMG submission 59098) | Hoatzin crop microbial communities from Cojedes, Venezuela - Epithelial fraction 12 v2 (version 2) | ecosystem: Host-associated > Birds > Digestive system > Esophagus > Crop | place... | reverse complement strand
CAGGACAAGGGGCAATGGGCACAAACTGAGGCACAGGAAGTTCCGTCTGAACATGAGGAAGAACTTCTTCCCTCTGAGGGTGACGGAGCACTGGAACAGGCTGCCCAGGGAGGTTGTGGAGTCTCCTTCTGTGGAGATATTAAAGACCCGCCTGGACGTGGTCCTGTGCAGCCTGCTGTAGGTGACCCTGCTTTGTCAGGGGAGTTGGACTAGATGACCCACAGAGGTCCCTTCCAACCCCTACCATTCTGTGATTCTGTGATATGTATCTATGTATGCTAAGTCCACAGGATATTTAAAGCTTACATTATTATTACTCCCAATAGCAATTGCTTCAAACAATTCAAAACTTTCCCTCCTGATTGGTGTAATATAGGACACCCTAAATCTCTTTGTGACACTAGAGACTGGCATGTATATTTAAACACTGAGAAAAAGATACCAGAATTAAAACATGGTAAAATACAATTATGTGTAGTCACATACATATGGATTTCTTGCATGTAATAATGCAGATAACAAGGCATGCTGCTTTATTCTAAGTGTTTTTAAAGAATTTGGATTTTTACTTATTATCAGATTTCATCTTTGACCTATACAAATGTTAAGTAGCATCGTGATTTAACCCCAGCTGGCAGCTTAGCCCCATATATCCACTCACGCATTTCTCAAAGTGGGATGGGCAAGAGAACTGGAAGGGTAACAGTGAGAAAGTCATGGGGTGAAATAAAGACAATTTAATAGGTAAAGCAAAAGCCACACATACAAGGAAAGCAAAATAAGCAATGCGTTCACCACTTCTCATTTGCAGGCAGGTGTCAGCCACTTCCAGGAAAACAGGGCTCCATCACACGCAATGGTTGCTTGGGAAGACAAACCCCACAACTCTTAGTGAACCTCCTTCCTCCTTCTTCACCCCGATTTTATTGCTGAGCAAGACATCACTTGCCATGGAATATCCTTTTGGTCAGTTGGGGTCAGCTGTTCAGCTGTGTCCCCGCCCAGCTTCTTGTCCACCCCCAACCTACTCGCTTATGGGGCAGTGTGAGAAGCAGAAAAGGCTTTGATGCTGTGCAAGCACTGCTCAGCAATAATGAAAACACTGGTGTGTAATCAACACAGTTTTAGTCACAAATCCAAGACATTGCACTGTACAAGCTACTATGAAAAAAATAATTATATCCCAGCCAAACCCAGGAAAAATACAGCAGATTTCAACAGGCTAGAATCCATCAGAATTTCTAACTATGTGTGTAGAAGATTCTTAAGTACATCATTGTTTTGATGGCAATGGCAAAAAAGTCAGTATGTCCATCAGACACTTCCTTGGTTATTAAAAAGAATACTTTCCTTTTCTTACACAAAACCATGTCCACATTCAAAAAAATGTATTAAAGAAATTAAAACTATCCCCCCATTGTCCTCACATAGCAACATATTTCCAAATGAAAAATATAATATTTTAACATTATTTACACATTTTCTCTGAGAAAACAGATGAAATATTTTAAGACAAAATAAAATTTTTTCTGTGATATGAAAGATTCTGGAGTTAGTGATAAATTAGTTCCTAAAAAATAATGACTGCATGAATAATTTGTAACAGTCGTGACAAGAAAAATACCTCTGTAAAATCTAATCATTGGGTGAAAAAAACTAGTGTATTATTATGAGCAATGAAAAAGTGTTTCTTTGATATTTTCAAGCTTCTTCTTCAAGCCTTTAATAAGAATACTAAATATAACATACAGCATAAGGCTACTATATGCTATATATTATGTATCCTTCCTATTTTTTCCATATTTTTAATGCCTTTTTTAGGCCATGTGGATTGTTGGTTGAATTTTAATTCATCACTTCATTTGCTTGTGAGGATAAAAGGAATGAATTGTGTGCACATACATCAAACTGGTTCCTAAACAATGCAATTAACTTCACACTAACTTAAAACCACATGAAGTTGAAAATGGGGAATTTTCTGTCACCTCCTTACAAACTGCCAGTGATCTTGTGAAAAGACAAGAGGGCTAGCAGCTTGATACAACTAGATTAAAGAATATTTTTTCAGCTTCAGAGGTCAATAGCCATGGGAGTTTGGTCTAACTGAAGAAGTGCCTTAAGAAGTATTTTCTATGTGGTAGTTATTTTTCAGTATTGCTTCTTTTTAATTTAATATCTAAACTAATTATAATGAATTGGAGAAACAGTGAGGAACAATGAACTTAATTTTCAATGTGGTAATACAAATTTGTGTAAGGGGGAAAGGAATCCTTATGAACTGATACCAAGCAATAAGTGAAACTGAAAGGGGTTTTGATTCATTCTGTAAATGAAGTGACAAAAAGAATGTTATTTAATGTTGACAGTTATAAAGTAATGCACACAGGGTTTAAAATTCATGGCAGCCACCGAATGAATTCAACTGAAGTGCAGCATAACTTGCAGGTGACCTTTGAATTTTTTGAGACTTCTGCCTCTGTATGGCTAGACATTGCAAAGGAGTAAGTTACGAAGACAAAGCTAAGATACACACAGCTAGATTGATAGAAAATGGGATCTTTTTTTGTTTTGTTCTGATCAGAGACATTTTATGAGTTTGACATATTTCATACAAGTACCACTCTACAAGTATCTACGTACTGTGTGGAAGCTACACAAAAATATCTCCAAAGTATCAGATGTAAGAGATGCAAAAAATTGTCAGCTACAATATGCATATATAGAGAATAGGTAAAGAATAAATTCCATTTCACTCTGCTGTTTTCACAGGACTATTTTCACACTTGTTTTTCTCAACCTAGTAGTTGTAACAGTGAAAAGGGGTTGATCAGTAGATTGAGATCCTCAGATTTGCAAAAGAGTGGAAAGACAGGATTTAGACACACAGACTGGAATTGGTTAGTCAAATCCAAGAAAGGAGAAAACAATACTCTATTAAATGCAAACATAAGAACAGAGCATGAGTTCCAGAGACAATATTACAAAAAGAAGTTCTGAATAGCAAATTATCCCAAACCCACACCCACAGTTATCATCATATTTGTCTCTATTTAATATGCATATATTTTAATCTCAAAAGGATGTTTATGGTTACTCAGTTCTCTAACCGAGACAGCCTAGAAACCTCTTGGTTACTTCTTGTTGAAGTAAGAGAAATTGTTATGAAAGCTTATTCACTTTAGAAGTGTTGAAAATTGAATACTATCAGGGACAATAATCTTTCCAACACATCAAGTAAATGATGCATATAGCTATAGTGTCCCTGAATATATTTCTTATATATATTATGCCCCTGAATATTTATTGTGTTCTTGAACATCTACAGTAACAGAGATCCCTGTTATCTCTGTATTACACTTCTAGTTATTTAACAGCTTCTATAACTAGTCCTTTTCCTTGTGCAATAATCTTCTTGCAAATTGTCTTTTTTTCTTTACAGTTAACCTACAGAAAAACTATCTCTGCTTTTTTCCCCCTGTAACTGCTATAATTTGAAGACCATTATTGTATTCCTAGATTGAGAAAAAAAGTGTTACTACCAGACTGTCAAATGTTTTTTTGCATCGTTCTTATTGCTCTTATTTGAGTTTCTCTGACTTGTCTATACCATTGCCAAATTAGAGGCAGCAAGCAAGCAACAGTTCATGAGTCTTCAGGGCAGAATATCTTTATCATTTTACAAGCAATTCTTCTGATAACACATTTCAGAAGGGTATTTTCCCTTCTGTTGAGAGGTTTGGTGGGTTTTTTTGTACATACTCCGCTGAAGATTGTAACACCTTCCTGCTGTATTTCTGACTGACTGGCATATTAATAAAAATTTGCAACCTATTCATTTTACTTTTCTTTCACAAGTATAAAATTTTCTATTTGTTTTTATTATTTTAAGAATTTCAGATCATTTCTATAAGACATATTTTTGTGTGATAATGCTGCCCTTATATATTGCCACCATTATTTGCTTTCTGTATTATCTTTTTGTATTTTGCAAATTAAGTTGCCTGCAACCAGAAAAAAAAGAAATTCCTATGACTTCTACAGGAGCTTATCCCATCTTCCATGTTCGCTGGAATATGTGATAGTTTCTCTACGTTTTATCAAGTACTTCTGTTATTTGCAGTAATTATCTAAAAAATATTTCCTTCTTTTCTTATGATAAGATCATGCGTATTTTGGCAGAATCCTTGCAAATGTTAAGATAGATCATACCTAGCTTTTCATTTGAACCCAAGGCAAGTTATCCTGGTCAAAAAATGTCCTGGTTTTGGTTAAAACAGAACAGATTCTCTTTTAATGAATCTACCTTACAGCTAAGTTCTTCTAAGTAACTGCATATTTCTGAAGTTGGCTGCATATTTTTCAGACAGTGTCCACTCCAAAGCTGAGAACACCTGATGTTTACAGTTACACTGAGCTAACGGTAGGAAAGGAATGCAGAAAAAGCGCCCTGTTTATAATTATTACTATCACAGCCAAAGTCACCGACAGATCTCTTAGGTCTCGCAAGTGAGGAGTTGGAAGGGGTCATACTTGCGGGGATGGGTGGACAAGACAGGTGACACGATATTGACCAACGAGGTATTCCATGCCATGCACGTCACACTCAGTTTAAAACTGGGGGATCATAAGTGTCTCCCTTTCTTCATCCATGGCCAGCTTCTGAAGACGACCCTGCTCCTTGCTCTGCTTGCCACCCTGATCAAGATTCTGATCCGTGCATTCCTGAGTGCAGTTCCTGCCTACTGCAGAGTACCGTCCGGGACTTCCTGGTGTTGCCCAGCAGCTGCTGGCAGGATGCCAGTGCCAGGCACCCAACTCCAGGAAACTCAGTATTGGTTCTGTATATTTTACATTATTTCTCTTATTATTAATATTATTAGTATTATTAGTAAAGTTTTTTATATTCAATTTGTAAGTCTCTCTCCCTTTTCCTCCTTTTCCCTTCCTCTAGTGGGAGGGTGGGGGTTAACAGAGAGCCTCTGCCACTCAGTTTATTGACGCTCTGTTTTTAACCTGAGACAAAGAAGAAAATGAGGTTGATTTATGTAACCAAAGCAGACACCTATTGCACTCATAAAAGTGGAAGCACACTAAACAGAATGTAAACGGGCACAAACTGAAGCATAGGAAGTTCCGTCTGAACATAAGGAAGAACTTCCCTCTGAAGGTGACGGAGCACTGGAACAAGCTGCACAGGGAGGTTGTGGAGTCTCCTCTGGAGATATTCAAGACCCACCTGGACAAGGTCTTGTGCAGCCTGCTGTAGGTGACCCTGCTTCAGCAGGGGGTTTGGACTAGATGACCCACAGAGGTCCCTTCCAACCCCTACCATTCTGTGATTCTGTGATTCTGTAATCAATGTCAGCTAGTCTTGAACTTGGACTTGAGCACACGAATGCAGTGTAACTGTATCAGCATGTATTAATTCAGCCGGCTAGTGAAAACAGTGTAGCCCTTGCTACAGGCATGCCATAGATGTGCTAACACTGCACAGCCCCAGCTGGATTTTCAGCCTGGTTATCAACTTGTTAGGAGTCCTTGCTGTGTGAATCACACCTTAACTCTGCATATCTCTTGCTGTTATGTAAGGTGTTAACACAGGAGAGCAGCAAAGGCATTGAAAATATTTATTGAAAACCGAGGTCCCAAAAAAACAGCTTACTGATGTCATTTATGTATCAAGATCTCTTTTTTTCCAGAACGTCTAGTATGTCTAGTAAAGTTTGGTTTCAAATTTTAGAACTGGTTTGCATTACCAGTTTTCTAAATACTTCTGTAATAAGGCTCTGTGATTCCTTAACTGCTATACAAATATCTATGTAGACACAAACACACACATGTGTGAATAAGTACACGTATTTATGTTCAGTTGCAACATTTAGCATGATTTTTTTGACAAGCTGATGCCTTTCTTTTTTTTAATCAGTTTACTACCTTCCACGTATTAAAACTGACAGATAAATATTTCTGCAGAATGTCTCATTTCTTTCAGCCTTGTGAATCAAAAATATTTGAGTCACAAATTCTAATCACCATAACCTAGTTTACTATCTACTCATCAGTATTTATGACCTTTAATGCTTCTGTGGTTTCTATCTCAGGCATTGATTTTAACAGTGTCATTTGTTCCATATCTTTACCATTCATGTTGTCACACTAAAAATGTTCATAAGTGCTGCTGATTTTGTAGTAAATGAGAAAAAGTTTGAAAAATTTGACAGACTTGTTGATCAGATATAATACATTTACAGCAAAAAGCAAATAACTTGATAATAACAGATTTTCAGCATCAGATTTATGAGAAGATTTTGGTTTGAGATGATCCTTAGAATACGTTACTTCCTCCCTGATACAATCTTGTCTTCAGAAATAAATATACGCCTCTTCCAGACAGCTAAAGCTGCAAGAATTCCATTTAAAGAATTGTAACTTGGAAGTAGCAAAGGAGTCATCACTTTGTGTCATATTCTTATCATAGCTTTCATCTTATTTCACTATAAAGGCTACATTACATCTGGGAAATGAAGTGACATTACGGCATATCATTTTGAGTAAAAGAGACAAAGCAAATCTCACTTTTTCCAACATAAACTGAACAATACATACTTGAAGATTTAAAAAAAAGAAGTCAAAATCTGATGTTGATTCATTATGAATTAATTTTACCATTCTCTTTCCTGATAAGCTCTATTTTAGTACTAATTGGGAATAAATTGTTGACAATGTATGACACAGAGTTATGCTTCCTTAGCAGAATTAAAACTGCAGATTTTGAAAAGTTAACTATATGAAATATTGTTTTCAAAGGCAAATTATAGGTTTAATGTGCATATGAACATTATGAACATGAACTTTACAGTTTTGGTGTCTGAGGACAGAGGAGTGACTACAACACTGTGTATTGTATTGCACCTCTTTTTTCTGGTGCTTTTTTCTCTCCATCTTCATCTCTTATGCATCTGCACCCAAATAAATGCACAGTTCATATATTAATGAAATTTAAAGCATCATTACCTTTGTTATAGATATTAACAATTAACTAAGCATTCATTCTTCCTAACAATTACTGTCTGAAGTTAGAGGTATAGTGTGTTTTATTGAAACTGAAACACACCAGTATTCTATTTCAGATCAGGCATACTCACAGTGCACAAATCATTCCCTTTCACATGACACTAAATCAAAACATCATTGAAGGAGTGAACTCTTGATGCTAACAGGCATTCATTTCACAGCACTAGGCTAAGACTAGTTCAAAGTAACCTGGTCCCCCCACCTTCTGCCTTGTATTTTAATTGTAGGGTTCTCCAAACCAATAGAAACAGTCATCATCATCTGAGAGATGATGGACAGAGGCAGACACTTTTATGAAATACATCACAGCTTACTTCCACTACTTCTTTCTCTCACTGCCAGTAATAAATGATATGGAAGCCTCAAAGCTCACAATAGGAATGAAGAACCCTAGTTTGACATGTTATCCACAGAAGACATGAATGCAGTGAGAAAGCAGAACACAAAGGAAGAAATATCCTAGAAGGAAAACGTGAAATTTCTTTACTATTTTTTTCTGTCAGAATTGTAACAAAATTAGCATATCCCTATGAAAGATTTCAATTTTGACTAAAAGGTCTTTAAGGAAAAAAAAATCTGTCGAATGATTTTTAAGTAGTTCTAAGTACAGATAGTTGAGTATTTATTACTGGCAATACTTGTTGCTGTTTGAATACTGATATATATTTAATATTTTAAAATATGTACAAATTTGTCAAACACGAATATTAAGTTTAAGATTAGATTCAGTATTAACAGCTGGGGCATTTTCTCCGTAGCAGTAAAACTAAATATCTCTATACTTAGTAAACGGGTGGAAGATCAATGGAAAATTTTACTGGAAGAAAGAGATTACTTTCAGGCTTAATATTGTGTTCCTTAGTCTTTTAAGAAATTGTACCTGATGTCATGCATCATCATGCAACAGGTAAGGCATTTACCAGAATTATGTCCTTTTTAAAATATCTTCATACATTCTTACAATTTGTTTGTAGGAAAAAAGCAATCTTGATAGTGAGTACAACTTGAAACTGTAATGTTGACTGCCCCTGGAGTCCTACACAGTTTGCGATACTAAGGCAAGTGAGGTTAATGTTGCTCTTGCTCCAGTTTCAGTAATGCTATCACATCCTACAGAACATGGCCTGCTGTGTAATTCTTGGCATTTCAGAAATGCAAAAATGGCGGTGTCCATTTGCTTTACTTTTTCCTCAGCAAAACTGACATCAATATTTGAGATATCCCAGACCTTCTTCATAGCCAAAACAGAGAAATCAGCATTTTTTTTAGTGAAGTAAACCTAAACTGTTTTAAACATCTGCATTAGAATGAGATGAATCGTTCCCTAAAAGTAGCTGTTAATCTCCGCTAGAGGAAGTATAAAGTAACTAGCTCAAATACAGTAATCTATAATTTTGAAAGACTAATTTTTGCCAAACCATCAGGTAACGGTCAAACCTCTCATAGAGTTTTATGATATAATTTTTCTTTTTAAAATGAGGATTTTTGCTGCTTTTGTTCAGAGAACTACTGAAATACAAGAAAATCTTTTCTCACAATTTTTTCAGTGTTTAAAGTCTTACTAACTGATATATTTGATCATCTTCTTCGTAAACTTAATTCCTTAAACCACCAAATCATTTAAAGAGGCAAGCTGGATAAATCTATTGCTGATTTCAGATGCACACAAATTAGATATTCTTCAGGTATTTTTTTCATTTTTACTTCTTCTTTCCTTTCTACACTCATTTCTGTTGGCCTGCTATCACACTCTCATATCATCTGTAGTTAGCGATTTTCTTTTCTGTTCCAGTTCTTTTACGTTTCGTGCTCAGCCATTTTCATTTCACATGACTTGGGGTTTTTTCCAAGCTGATTAGCTAAGTTCATCCAATTCCAAAACATAACTGTAATGGTTTGGCTGCGGCCGGCAACAAAAGTGCCATGCGGCCGCCCCTCCCCCCTGCCGGGGTGCAAAGGAGAATGGAAAGAAACAGGCAGAAACTGGTGGGTCAGGATAAGGGCAGTTTAACAGAACAGCAAACAAAGGGAACAGTAACAACAACGATACAGATGAGGAGAAAACACAACACAAACCACAGAACCCAGAGAGCCGCTCTCCCAGACTGGACTGCGGCCGCACGCTCCCGAGCCGCGAGTGAGTTCCCACCGCCTTGTTCCCCCCCACAGGAACCCAGCATGATGGCACATGGTATGGAATACCCTGCTCTGTCTGGCCAGGTTGGGTGAGCCCGCCCGGCTGTGTCCCTTCCTGGATTCCGGTGAAAATTAACCCTGTCCTGGCCGAACCCAGGACAATAGCATACTACCCCATCCTTTAGTGAATAGGTAAATCTACCTACATATTTTCTTGCAATAAAATTGTCACAGAAAGTATTTATCACTGGTGGGGGGGGAGGAAGGGGGCGAGGGAGGGGTAAGAGAAGCATTTTTCACCAATGTCTGCATCTGATTGATTTTTATGCCCTGCTCTTACTTTTCCATTCTCGTAGTCTATAGCAAGGCATAAAATTCAATGAGATATTCAGCAAGAATTAGTATACTGGGAGGTCTCTAATAGTTCAGAAGACTACATAGAGCATTTTTCACTTCTAAGTCATCAGCTTGAACACAGCAGAGGGTAATAGAGACTAAAAGGTCACCATCTGGCAGCTGATTTAGAGGTGAAGTAGAAGTCAGTAGCAGAAGTCAAATCCCACTGGACAAGCATCTATAACACAAAAATTGCCATAATAACTGGCATAAATTGTCAATCCCTGCTAACAGAATGAAGACTGACATGAAGATGCAATTGCCCTCTCATCATTAGATGTAGTCCCTGCAGGCTAAAGTTGAGGTACCTGAGTTAATATCAGAGGGAAATTGACTGCAGATGTATCTGCTTGTGGTGACAGAGCAAATAAGTTCAGTTTGTATGGCTGTCACAAGCTACTATGTTTTTTAAAATCTATGTGTGAAGGAATAATGATCGTCCCTTTAAAAAAAGAATTTCAAATTCTAATATTGACTGCAACAGGTGAATATTGGTATACAATCTATGATGACAGTACTCCTTTCTTTTGTGCTCAGGTGGAGCAGGGATGTATTTGAATGGAAATCTTTCTAATTCAGTATTACGTTTCTCTAAAGCTAGTCTATCAAATACGCTTCTGAAGAGATTTTTTAAAAATATATTTTCAGCTTCGTCCTTGCATAGTTGATTGGCCCTGAACTGTTCTTGTTTTTTCTACTTGTTGCTTTCTTTAAACTGCTTCTGTATTTTGACTGTCATCTTCATTTTTCTGTTACTCATTTTCTTCATTGATCCTGCTTGCATTAATTGTTTTTAAGATTGGTTTACTTGCTTTTCTCCTTAATACTTAGATTGCTAGCAGGTTAATAAACACACTGTAGTTAGTAACAGGGAGAAAATCATAGGACAGCCTCTGAAGAGTTGCAGTTGACAGTAATCTTTACAGATATCTTTTGACTTGTCAGAGAAACATGCTTCCTCAGAGGGTGTGTTTTGAATTTTGGAGCACATTTCAGAGATAAATCATTAAGTGTTCCTTGTTCTCTGAGATTTTCTGTGTACAGAGAAAATAAAGTCATTGTGAGATTCCTTGAAGTTACATATCAAGGTATCATAAACTTGTATGAGAAATAGGATTCTGCTCCTTTCACCCTTTATCTAAACATTTTTAATCAACTTCATACAAACGTATTTCATATTATGTGGTGTTTTTACCCATGCCTTTGACCAATGTCTCAAATAAGCAAGGTTCTTGCTCTGTTTTTCCTCTTCCCAAATAATCAAGTCCATTTTTGTCTTTGAAAATAACTTAGGGTAATCATTAAAGATTGTATAAAAAAAGGTTTGTTAGTCTATTATGGTAAATAAGATAAAGATAAACCTATTAATATAGAGCTAGTTTACTACCAACATTAACCATCTTTCCTGGTTTAAGAATTTCTCCTTGCTGTGCTTTCATCACAGATTTTCAAAGGTAAAAATACCTCTTTTTTTCAGGAAATCCTTTCCATTCTTTTGCCAGAACCCTTTGGTTCTTGACGTGTGAGCATCCTGTTACCTGGTGACATCAAGATGAGGATACAGAGTGATCATTGAGACTAATATCTCCTCTGTCATTTCATTTCCCATTTATTTAACACTATATGAAAATGTGGTTCGCTAGATAGATGATTTATTTATCATTTCCTCTCACTTAACTTATATCATCACAACGAAACCCTAATTGAACCTGGATAAATGTTAATTAAAAGCAGATAACCTATGACATACAGCTTGACTAGAATAGTGTTCATTTGCATGTGAACACTTTCATTCCAAGGAGTATGCTGCATGTTTTTGCTTGGAGAGTCAGTCAGAATGTAAATCCCAAGTGGTCTGAATGGTAAAGCTATTCCTATTTATGAATAACTTTCTTATTTCTTAAAATTCTAATGTACTCACCTAATCTATAAAACTTCTTTTGTTTAATATCTGGTCTTCCAAGACCACAAAGTTAAATGCATGAGTAAAATACAGCAAGAACAACCTGCTAGTTAGGAAATGGTTCTAGAAGTTGTGAGGTCTGAATTTGAGCCTCTGCCACAGATTTCTTTCATCATTGGAAAGTCACTTATAAAACTGCTTTTAAGTGCATTTTCATCCTAGCATCCATTGATATCCCCCAGATGAAATAAGGTGCCCATGCACCTTTAGAATTCATCTCTTTGTTTTCTCCATTTGCTAAACGTAGTGAAAAAGAACGGTGAGAATGAATAGTGAGATTCTGTGTTAGAGACAAAAGGGTACGTGTCAGTACGCACAATGTAGTCACACTAATGGAAACAATGATGGGTGATGCACAAGTTCAGGTGTTTTTTTTTGCCAAAATTCAGTTGCCTCCACACACTGGTAGCTAAAATTACAGGTGGAGTTAACTCCTAAAAGTATCTAATGTGTTAAAAAGGGCCAAATATTAGATTCTATTTCAGCACTTACATTCAGAGAAGGTATTTTCTTACAAAGTATTTCTTCAGACAATGAGTGTAGGGGGAATAAAGATAGAGATATCTTTCAGAAGAACCAGTTAACAATCAACTGCTCTGAAGTTATGCCAAATGCCTGCAGTAAAATTCCCAAAGCTACACAAAAAAATGACTTATTATACACTATTTTTACTAGACTGAAATTCAGACTAAATTTCTTATGATTTAGACCTTCAGATGAACTTGAAACCAATTATTGGCTTCATGCAGTTTTTACATGTAACTTGGTCAGCTCCCAGATTTCCATAGATTTTTCTATTTAATTTCCCTCCAGCAAAATACTAGTAAATATTGTTAAAATATTTAACTGGATTAAAATGTTAGCATGGCATATTCTTTTGATTTTTTCTGGAAATCATGATGGTCTCAGTCCTGGAAAGCTCCCAGAAGCAATATGCATTCCTCTGCTATCATTCATCGTATTACTGGAACATACAGAAAAATATATCCTAAGATGGCAAAAGAAGTGAAACTCTTCGCCAACTTTAATAAAAATGTTATTTAAAGTAAACTCACCACAACACTGATTTTATAGGACTTCAAGTTCTGAACTGGAATAAAATGAATAAAATTTACACATCAATCTGTTGCCAACTACAACACTCATCTGAAATAGTTCTGGAGTTCTGTTTGTACGCAAAAATGTTTTTGCAGGTGAACCGATAAAAAGAAATACTCTGTTTTTATCTGTTTTCATTTCTGATAGAATCATGGAATCATAGAATCATAGAAAGTTTTGGGTTGGATGGGACCCCTAGAGGTCATCTAGTCCAACCCCCCCACAGCGAGCAGGGACACCGCTAACTAGATCAGGTTGCTCAGAGCCCTGTCCAACCTGGTCTTGAATGTTTCCAGGG
>Ga0065711_1046308_pt1 | contig 12965 bp, 7 predicted proteins | sample Hoacrofraction12_FD_59098 | JGI IMG/M metagenome (GOLD analysis project Ga0065711, IMG submission 59098) | Hoatzin crop microbial communities from Cojedes, Venezuela - Epithelial fraction 12 v2 (version 2) | ecosystem: Host-associated > Birds > Digestive system > Esophagus > Crop | place... | reverse complement strand
GAAAGGGGGGAGGAAAGGGGGGGAGGAAAGGAGGGGGGAAAAGGAAGCGGGGGAGAAAAGGGGGCAAGAAGGTAGGGGAAAGAGGAGAAGAGAGAAAAGACAAAGTGAAAGCGAGAAGGAGGAAAAGGAAAAAGGGAAAAAGGAAAAAAGGAAAAAAGCTAGGCTGAATAAAAGATAATTTAAATATACAAATCTACAAGTTGTGTTTGTTACTTGATACACTGCGAATACAGATTGCATCGCATAGCCAGCACGACCTTGCAGTGATACTATCAATTATTTATTTGATGGGCTTTCTGACAGCAGCCAGAAAGATACAGTTGTGTTTAACTGTTACTCACGGCATATATCAGGAGTTCTCCAGAAAACACAGGCCTGTGACTTGGTACATTCTTGAGCATATGCAGCAACAGCAGAACAGAAGCACTCACAATCTCCACCACTGTCACAAGAGCAGGCATCATGAACACAAGCTTCATAGAAAGGAATTGGGTCCACCTGTTGGGGAAAGAAATGATGCCCCTGTTCAACTCCAAATCAGATTTCAAACTAGTAAGCCTGAAATATCTCTTGAGATATGGGAATTGATCTGGGCAGGTATAAGACTGTTTCTAAGAATTAACAAACCTCAAACATTCTAGGCTTGAAGCTGCTTAATGTATTTTGGATAATAATAGACGTAAAGTAATAGAGCACCTTCATAATTTGCCATGACTGGAAAAAAAAAAAGAGTCCTTGGCAGTGCCCATATTTTCTAACAGAGTTCCATTTTAACTGCTCTCAGAACCAAGTTGGATTGATGTCAAAGAAGTCTTATCTTCCAGCAACCTTTGCCAACCAAGTGGTGAGCAATATCAGAAAGGCTGCACTTCACAGCAAATATGAGGCAGAGAATTTTGTGCTCGCCACTTTTTGGAGTTTATCCAACAACACATTAGCAAAACATTTTAACTTTTTTGCTTGGGATTGCAAGAGAAGAAACTTAGACTGGATTTCAGCTGCTAAAGGAATCCACACAGAAACACATATTAAGTTAATGAAGTTAATAATTTTTTATGGCTTTTCCACTGTGAGTTAAGAGCAAACTATTTTTAATATTACCATGCTTCAGGAAAGAGACAAGAAATGGAAAAGTGTGCTTTCTGTGCACTGCGCTTTGGAAGCTGTGAACATGACACAGTGTATGCTAAGACAGGTTGGAGGCATAGTACTAGCAACTAAGTCTGTCTAAACCATGCAATGTCACTGACTTCCAAGAAGATCCCTTCTATGGGTTGAATATTACAAGAAGCAGTGGTCTCTTCAACAGTCACCTTTCACATATTGATTGTGCTTTTGTCAGAAGACAGGTCTAATGATCTAAGCCTTTCAGAGTATTGACAGTCTCTCAGTAAGTGATTGTGCAACTGCAGCACACACAGACCCATTCAAGTGAGATTTCTAAAGCTAACTTGCTTACCAGTAGTTTCACTGCTACTGGTGCGCAAGCTAGCTTTAGAAATCTCACTTGAATGGGTCTGTGTGTGCTGCAGTTGCATAGTCACTGTGTGGTGATGAATATAGGCTTGTACAGCCAGGGGGCACCACTAGCGACACAGTCGCGTTGCCACAGATACTCAAACTAACTTGACTAAGACAAGGTGAAATGTGCAGACACCTGCAGCTGTGCTGAAGACTTAATTGAAGATCACTCTAACCATCTCTTCATTCATTTCTAATGATCTCTCTGCTTCTGCAGTAACAGAAATGCACCGTGTTGTCCCACCCCTTACTGCCCTCTACAAACCTTGGAGTGACAAATTTTAAAGACTTCACTCCGGATGATGCTACATTCTTTCTCTGCCCAGGACTTCCGATGTGGTTTCACATCACAGGGCTTAATCTCTTGTGTGACATCTGGGCACATGGAAGACAGTTTCCAGGAATTTCCAAACATCAGAGCATTAGTTTCCTGCAGCCCACTCCTTGTTGTAAAATCATTGTTAGATTTGTCATCAAAGTTGCCACATAGACCACACACTTTGCCCTGGAAAAGGAAATTAACATATCCACAGTTTTTATGTATACCACGGAAGTGAGAAACAGACTATAGTAAAGTAAGAGCAAAATATTGACATTAAAAAGGACAACCTACTCTCAGTGTAAACGATGTATTTTCATCTTTACTCCCAAATCATTTGTACAGAAATTAAACCTTTATTTGTCTGTGTACTCAGCAAACTACTCAGCTGCCATGCCTTACCTCCTTGAAACCAATTATATCTAGTGTATTTCCATGTCTCTATGGTCCTTCATCCAACTTATGACACTAAAGGGTGGCTAAGCCTCTTTCTGCTGAGAAGAATTAATTTATTTTCCATTCTTCTTAGTTTATCATAATTTAGCTATTAATCTAAGCCTGAGGGAATTACACTCTGCTCAAAACTGTTTTTATTAAAAGCTTCTGATATAATCAGTACCGTTTCTTGATCCACTGAAAAAAAAAGACAGGGACTTCTTGAAAGAAAGAATTTAGAAACTTACTGACAGTAGTGAATTTTTGATAGTGCTATTTAAGATATATCAGCCCCTTCAAGCAACAACCCCACACCTCCTCATTCAGCCCAATGAATTCAGCATGCCGAATCTTCAGAAATCCGCACCACCTCCATACATTATATAGGGAGTTTGGTTTTAACTTAGGGCTGAGATTCCATGCAGGTTTCCAAGTGCATGTACAGTCAGTTCACACCCCCGAAATTACTTGGGATGCTTGGCTCTTAATATTCACAAACTCAGAATGCCTTAAACTTTTAGCTTTATAGCAGTCCTATGCTATGCATCCTTTGCAATGCATTGTGATGGACTGTAAGAAACTCCAGTAGCACCTCTGCAAGCTGTGGTAGTAATAATACAGAGGATACAAGAAGTAATCATGGAATCAGAATAAAAGAACAGTCATGCTTCCTTAGCTCATTTAGCTATTCTTATTGCTACTTCAGAAAAAGACAGACAGGTTCTAACTTTGTAATCAGGGCTCAGCTTGATGAAAACAGTAGTCTTCTTATCCCAGATAAGCATCACACCATTGCTAGCCTCAATAACGAGGTAGAGGCCTACTGTCCTGTTCCAGTAATGCACATCATCACCAATATCTTGCTGAATTTCTTTATAATCTTTGTTCTCCAATTTCAGTTCAGTTTTCTGGAAGGTAAAAAGAGAAATATTATAATACTAACTTTTATGATGAGATAAAATGTTAGAAACTCATAACAACACAACTCTTGAAACCAGTAGCTCAAAGGCTGGGATGACTTTCCAAGATGACAGGAAGTGGTGCGGCACCTTTGTTTGAGAGAAGTTTCAGTACCTGAGAATCTACAGTTTTACAGGTTAATTTGATTTAACCTTTACTTGTTATAGCTGTTTTTAGACTTTTAAATACTTGAATACTGATATATACTCACTGAGCACCATTACTTACCCCTAGAAACATTTTAATAGCCTTTGAGCAGGTGACTCCCGTAGTTCCACAAGGGACATTCTCTGTGATGATACTGAACGAGCCACTAGAATTATTGTCACTACAAAAATCCTATTGAAAATGGAAAAAATGAGCATAAGAAAATTAGGTGGAATATTTAATTTTTAGTTAATTCTAATAATAATTACAATCATTTAAAGTCCCACAATGTATAAATTGTTACTGCTGCTTCATGTGAAATCTTACATACATATATTTTTACAGACGCATGAACACATAGACATAAATCAATGCATGCATATAAACAGCTAATACAGTCCCACATGTGGCAAAACCTGGGAAAGAAGTGGGGCAATAAAACAAGAAGAGGAATATATTTTAAAATATAAGTATCTTTGTTTTGTAAACTTAGAATTTATATTTATTTCAAAACTGATAATGAGCTTTTAGCTCTCGCTATAAAATAGTCCTGTCACATACAATTTATGACCACTATATCAGAAAAAAAAAACATTCACACTGCTTGTCTACACTGAAAATACAGAATTTATCTTGGCAGAATTTGTAAACACCTCAGGAACAGTGATGGCAGGCAACAAGGAATGAAAAAACCAGAGAGGAAAGCAGATCTTCAAGGCAATTGGATGCCATTTCAGGTGTCCTGATGAGCATTACCTGAGTAGCCACATATTCACAAGTCCCATCAAAGTCATAGAATTTTCCATCAAAGGTGATATAATGGCCACTTCCATATATCATGCAAGTCCCATAGCACACATGTCCAGTGCAGCTCCAAACCCCTTTTTGGCAGGTACTAGAAGAGAGCAGAAGAGTTGAACTTTCAGCTCTCATCAAGACTGTGCTGTTTGGAAAACCGCAGAAGAAACCAAGCAGCTACCAGATACAATGTGATAATGTGCACAACAACCATTTCAGTGTTATGGAGCGTCTTCAGTCTCAACTTCAATAGTTTAGCCTTTTTTTTAACATGATTTTTAATTCTAATCAGCTACATTTTTTAGATTTGATTGTGTTTATATTTAAAAAATTAGTGTACTTTGCCAGTAAGACATGCCTACTGAAAACAGAGATAGCTATTACCCCAATATTTTCAGCACAGTCTGTATTTCCTCAGATAGAAGAAGTATGCCTGAAAATAAAGGCTTATACTTGCAGCCATCACAGCCACTGTAGTACATAAGCCTAGACATGACTATTAATTTACTGCATAGAATATATCTAGAAAAGAGTACAAAACAATAACTTACCAGGTGTTGCAGTCCACTGTTATCTTCTGTCCAGAAGAATACCACAGGTTGTTATGAATGCACGGGCAGTCCTTCTCCTCAACACAGCTCCCTTTCCCATCATCAAATAGACCTTCAGGACACACACAGCCTGAGACACACTCTGCCTGGAACTAAAGAATACCAGCAGAAAGTGTTACATTACAAAAAAACACTGCATTTTTCTTCTACTTCTTCATCTGCACTCTGGTAAAAACTGCATTTATAACCGAACAGTCTAATACTTATTCATTTTATAACGTTTTTCTTTCTAGGTTTCTAACATTTTTCTTTTCTTTTTTTTCTTTTGATTGTCTAAGCACCCAAATCATATTTCACTTGGGAGGTACAACTCTAGTGAAGACACAGTGAAAAGCAAAATAAGATGGAAACCATGAGGGGAATCATCATGAAATTGGCAACACACTAATATCACTGGGGAAAAAATAAAGGAAGATTAAACCAAATAGAAATAAACTGTTAGTTACAATTGCATTTTCTGTCTTGCACTGTGTAATTTAAAGAATACAGAATAATGGAAACATGACATGAAGAAAAACTGAATACATACATGATCAGTTTGAGGAGTATGACAGCTAAGTTGTACAGGTGTTTGTGAAGTCCACTGTGGGGATGCGCTGCAGTCAAAGTAGGTCTTGTTAGAAGAACATTCTGCTGTACCTGAAAGGTATATTGTTGGTTTAGCTGAATCAAGAAAAGGCAAAACAAATGTGTGTGAAAGATGGTAGTTACTGAGTCAGAAATCTCAGGGTATTCCTATCTTTATGAAAAAAAGATGGTCAGTGAAGACAGAACAAAGTGATCATGCGTAATTGTTTCACAGAAGGAAAAAAAAACACGCAAAACATAAGTGGAGAATTCAAATGGAAAGTGTAGGTTTGGGTTTGGAGGTTGGGTTACAGTTTTAATTTTATTTTACTTTATAAAATGTCACTTACTTTTCATTGTTATTTTCACTGAAGTACACTGGACCTTTGCATTTCGGCAAACACTAGAAAAGAAGTGAAGTAAGATAGAAATCCAAAAAAAAAGTCAGTTTAGTGTCTTCAATTTAAATCTAAGGATTTGTTTATATACACTTCAGAGTATTTGTCAGAGACATCCTGCATGATTTATACTGGTATTTCAAGATGAACTCTATGAAAGTGCACTTACAAATTTTCACTTGAAGGAAGCATAACAAGATCTTAGGCATAATGCACAGAAAGTTCATGTTTCAAAGAACGACAGCTATTCTTCTAATATTTAATACTATGCTTTTTGATGACTCAGGAAACAGAGAATAATGAAACAGACAATAATGACAATTTAAAATCAAAACCTTCAATTGGATACAGTGTATTTTCATGCCCATTCAACTCATGCTGCAAATTTGTTGACCTGTATGCTTCATCTGCTAGATGAGAGAAGGAGGTATTTCACAGTTTGCACTGATGATTCATGCAGCAAACAGTTGTCAGAGTTCATGATAAAAATCAGAACCATGAAAGTTGCTTTCAAATGCCTACGCTACATTAAAGACATATTAAGGGGATGTTCCTCCAGCAGAAAACACAAGAAATCTGTCTCAGACATAAAAGGAAACAAATAACATCATAGCTGGCCTTTTATCTTCCTCTCTGCTCAAGAAAGCCCTATTAACAGTGCAGCTTCAGAGTAACGTTTATTTGTGAAGGCCAGTACTCACACCTCCAAACAGAGTTATATTTCTCAATTATTAATAAACTACATTGCAACAGGATGATGCTTTGCTCAGCATGAAGATGGGGTGAAACATATTACAAATGTTCATTACAGCACCAAAAAAAGCTAAGCATCTTATACCTAATAAAGAAACTTTAAAAGGGTTTTTATCCCCATAAACAAGAAGCCACAATAAAACATACCAACGCTCTCCATCTTTTGTGACATATTCCCCTGGTTCCAGGTATGATCCCTTGTAATAACATGGGCATTTGGAGACGGGCACACAAGTATCCTGATTATCCAAGTATGTATTATATGGGCAGCCACAGCCATCCACAGGAGCAAAGTCTTGCAAGCAATGCTTTTCACCATCAGCAAAGGAACGACAGGTTTGCTGGCACATTGTGAGATTGTAAAGGAAGATTTGATTTCCTGGGCAGGCAGACAATTCACTAGCTGGAGGCAAAATAAACAAACTGATAAATAATTGATGCAGGATAGACAATTTAACCCTGACATTTCCATTTTGGTTTCATTGGCTGTGCAGCGTGTAACGACAAAATCTTTCCCTTAGATTTTATCAAAGTACAAAAATACCAGAAGTCACAAGTAACGCTAGCCTAACTTTGTTTATCAGTTGAAGGCTTCTTTTCAACTGCTACTAATAGTTACTACTTTCATACCCACATTTGTTTCTCGTACTGATAATCAGAGAGAGAGCACACAATATAATAAACTCCCAGTCTCAACAATACTGTCTTGTTGATGAAAAACAAGCACAGTGATAAACAAAGACACTGATAAGCAAAAACAATGTAAAAGTCATGATGGCTGGGATTCCATTAGTCAAAGATAGAAACAGCATTATTATTGAAACTGGGGAAAGAAGGTGAAAGCGAAAAATATTGCTTTCTACTTTTAAATAGGTCATGAACAAATGACAGCTAAAGAATATAACACGTATTAGTAAACATTATAAGCATTGTGTCTTTTAAGTCCATTAGACATTTCTAAGATACTCCAAATCCTTTAACATTGAGATCACTGACAACCATATTCAGAGAGAACCCCCTTACTTCTCCTGCCTAATTAAATCCAAGGGGATTACAGTTCCACTACTTACTGCAGACACTATTTCTCCAGCCACTCAGTATGATCCCTTTGAAAGCACAGGCTCTTGAGTAAGAGGACAGGGCTGCACACAAGCATTCTTCACTGTCTTCGCAGAGGCAGGTGTCATATTTACATTTCTGAAAAAATAATGAAAGGGTCAGTAAGCCACAGAAAACCAATGGGCAACTGCAACTCAATTGCTATGAAATATCCCGTGTCCTTTTTCTGATGTTGTTTTTATTAATTCCCATTATCAGAGAACAATGGAAAGAACAAACAAAGACCAGAGACTGAAAGTGCTGCTTCTTTTCATGCACAATGAAAATGTTTGGATGCTTGTTGTAACCCAAGACAAGCCTCTTGAACCTTTAAAAAGTAGCCAGCCTCCTAACACTTTCTTAAAGGATTTTGATACCATTCTTTCTCAGTTACAACTTATAAATACACAGATCCATAAAAATCAAAAATCATAATGGCACAATATTAACCAGACCTATGAAGATCTTCACAAAATTTGAGCTCAGACTCAGTTCCAGTTATGAGCAAAGACTTAGGAATTTCTTGTTTCATGCTCAGGAAAGCCTCACTTACTGCTCAACAGTGATGAGCACAAGGGGAAAAAAAGCCATGGAGATGAAAACGATTTGGTGATACTTTCCAACCAACACAGGAAATTTCATAAATATTTACATTTTTTTTTCTTCCCTGACATAACAGCAACTAATATGTAAGGGTAGATTTAAACTTTCCGTGCACATCTGCATCTCTTGAATCTTATTCATAGTTCAAATATCCAGTCCAATAAAAATGTACATTAAATACAAAACATAAGAAACCAGAAGCACAAATTCACCTTTCTCTTCAGCAGCACTCCATAAGAAACTCATCATAGGAGATACTTTGGATGCATGCTACGCTGCCTCAGTTAATCTCCGCAAAAACTTCGCCAGCTTTATTGGGCAAGCTACTCAGTAATGTCTCAAACGTTTGAACAATGATAAATGTCTACAGTCATCCATTTGAAACAATACTGCACTAAAAAGACTGCAAGATAATAATACCTTATAGTATTCTGAGGGATCAATGATTAAATGACATCTTGCAAAAGGACCCTCTGAGTTTTTCAGCAAAGAACACCAATGCTCAGCATAATGTGCTGCAAAAAGGAGAAAAATGAAATGACATCATAATATTTATTACATTCACTTATCTTCCTTGTGCCATGTCTAGTTATGTTGTCACATAAATGCAATGCAACAATACAAACGAGAGAACTGTGTGCACTTTGGGGAGTGGAGAAACTGCAGCCACTGTACAGATATTTCTATTCTCTGATTCAGTTATCTAGCAGTAGACACACCATCATAAAATCAGAAATTGTATCTTACTGCTGCAACTTATCTACATGGAATTGTAAGAGTCCTTTTCATCTGGGGACCATAAGGCTAAGTTAAATATAGGGATAAATAGTACTAGGAAGTACGAGCTGCCTTTGCAGAGAATATAAATTAGTGACCTTGCTTCCCTATCTTCCAGCTCAGGATTCCTCTACAATCACCCCCTTAATTTTCAATTCAGTTTGATGGGAAATCAGTGCTCATATGTATATATACCTGCAAAAATTAATTATTAATTTGATAGTCCTCTAAAAAACTTCAGTGCCACACTATAACTCTTACATGCCTGTTGCAGCAACATACAGCAAACACTGCTCATTCTGGCAGAAGCCAACCATCTGCCTTAGTATGCTTACCGCTTTCAATGCTGAGACTGCAGGGGTCTTCCAGCTTTTCTGCCTGGTCTGTACAGGTGGACTGAGCTTTCCACGTGTTAGCAAAGGCCGATCCTGTAGCTTCTACCAGCCCACTGGTTGTTTTGAAGTCATCACCTTCCATTCCATTAAAGTTTCCACAAAGGCCTATTGAAAAATAAAGTAAAAATTTTACTGCGTCATTCTCATTCTAAAAGGTCAAAGGGAAAGGGACAACTGACTACCAACTTTAGAACCAGAAGCTCATACAGCTGATTATGCCACCTCAATATTAATGCATACTATAAGTACAGAAGATTTAGGAGCCCTATTTTAAATCTAAAACCTCTTGAGTAGAATAGTGTTCATGAAGATATCTTTGCCACGGGAGATCACTGTGCTAACCTATATTTTTTATGCTTTCTGATGATATTAAAACCACAAAATGCACCAAAAGTCTGGTTTTGTGGATACATAAAAATTAAACTGAATACAAAAGTAAGGAATATTCTAAGAAATTTTCATGTACTGTCACTGGAGTGATAAGTCACTTCAATATGAAACAATAAAAATGCATTTCTAGGTTGCTTGAGTCAATTCTTTTCTAATGTTTTGGTTTCTGCTTATAGTTTCCTTCTCTTGAATCAATCAGTAGCACAAATTATCACTCATGTACAGAATACATGACTCTTCAGCTGTGGAACATCATGGCTTTTCTTCCCATTTGAATAGACACTTGCCTTGAAGTTTTCCTTGAACTGATTGATCCACAGTCACAAACAGCTGCATGACTGGAAACAACTGGATCTGCAGCTGAAGCCCAAAAGAAGTTTGTACAACAAGGTAGTAGGAAGATGGCATGAATATTGAGAAACTGGCTGAAAAACAAAACATGAACTGTGCAGTAAACACACACATAGGCTGTGAAAAGAAACATTTATTGTATTCTAAGGTATTAACTTCCATGAAAACTCTAATATTATGATCAAATTAATCATTTTTTTGTTCCTCTAAAAATCAGTGGCCAACTAGATACAAGGCTGGTCCCCACTAATGTCACAAGTTGATTACTTATAACGACTCATCCCTAGGATCATACCCAAACTCAGATTTTCTGCAATACAGCTTCAATGCTAACTCATTCATGCTGAGCAGTCTGAAGAGCAAGAGATTTTCTGAGAAAGTATTATCTGGGCACCGCTGCATACAATAAGTATTAGGTGTATCTCTAGAAGCCAACACACAGCTAACTACAACTACTAACAAAATGCTAGATGCTTATAAGTTAATTAAGCCATTATAGAAAAATCAGCGGAACTGACATACAAAATCAGCATAGTGGAGGAACCAAGCTCCCTAATTAGAATCATAGTATCATAGAATATGTTGAGTTGGAAGGGACCTGTAAGGATCATTAAGTTCAACTCCCTGCTCCTTGCAGGACCACCTAAAACTAAACCATTGGACTAAAAGTGTCATCCAAACTCTCCCTGAACTCTGACAAACTTGGTGCCATGACCATTTCCCTTGGAAGACTTTTCCAGTGACAGACCACCCTCTCAGTGGAGAACCTTCTCATAATACCCATTTCAAATTTCCCCAGATGCGACTTCATACCATTTCCTCATGTCCTATCGCTGATCATCAGAGAGAGGAGATCAGCACCTCCCCCTCTGCTGCCCCTCTTGAGGAAGCTGTAGACTGTGATGAGGTCACTCCTCAGCCTTCTCTTCACTAAACTGAAGAAATCCAGTGACCTCAGCTGCTCCTCACAAGTCTTGCCCTAGAGACCTTTTACCATCCTGATCACACTCCTCTGGACACACTCTAATAGTTTGATGACCTTCTTTTATTGAGGCACCCAAAACTGCACACAATACTCAAGATGTGGCCACACCAGTGCAGTACAGAGTGGGACAGTCACCTCCCTGGACCACCTAGCTATGGTGTACTTGATGCACCCCAGGACACAGTTGGCTCTTCTGGCTGCCAGGGCACACTGTTGACGCATATTCAACTTGCCATTGACCCAACCCCCCATATCTCTTTCTGTGGGGCTGTTCTGCAGCCTCTCATCTCCCAGTTTGTATGTATAACCAGTATTACCCTGTCCCAGGTGCAGAATATGGCACTTGCTCTTGTTCAGTTTCATACAGTTGGTGATTGCCCAGCTCTCTAGTCTGTCCAGATATTTCTACCCTTGAGGGAGTCCACAGCTCCTCCTAATTTAGTATCACCGGCAAACTTACTTACTGTGTATTTGACTTTGGCATCCAGACCATTTATAAAAACATTAAAGAGCATTGGCCCTAAACTTGAGTTTTGGGGAGCCTCACTGGTGACTGTCCGCCAGCCTGGTGTAACCTCATTTACTATAACTCTTTGAGCCTGACCCATCAGTCAATTGTTCACACAACATATTATGAACTTGTTTAGCTGTATAATGGACATATTGTCCAGAAGGATACTCTGAGAGACAGTATCAAAAGCTTTGCTAAAGTCCAAAAAAACATTTACTGGCTAATTTCTTATAGTACATCTCTTATATATGCTCTATTTATATATTTAATCTACTTACTAGGTGGTCTGTTTTATTGCCTAGAGCACTCTAATTTCCCTAAGCTCTCAGCTGCGCACTGTAACTGTTTTTGCACAAGCATTCATGAACATATCAGCCTGTGAACACTTGTTCTTTGTTGCAAGTACTTTCTTGCAAGTAACTTGCCATCTGCAGACAGGCTGGTAAGTAAGAAGCAACACATACCGTGTCAGTGTGCTGCCTGAACACATTCAAAAATGAGTGCTAAAGAGAAGTTCTACATCCCTTTCAAAGGTTAGTCCCAGAGCTCACAGCTGCTGTCTGACAGTGACCTTCCATCAGAAGCTAGGCTCCTAAATTAGGTGATCTGAGTCAGTCTCTGAAAGTATCTGTTCAGATCCACTGATTATATAAAAAGATGCTGATGTCTCAGCTGAGCTGGGAAGATGAGAGGGTGCTACACAGTACATTCTTCTTTCCTGTCCTGGTTGACCAGAAAATACAGCAGTTCCCTTCTGCCAGGTTTTCCTTCCACCGGAAAAAAAAAAACACATGGGGAATAAATGGAGTGGAGTAGACACGCCTGAGCCTCACCATGACTGAGAGTCAGGACATGCCCACACCATGTAGCCAGACTCTGAAAGTGCTAAATATCCCTCTTTATAGGCAGGTTAATTCAGCTGCTCTAAATTTAAGCCATGACAACTTATCTTTTCCAAGCTATATGCCAAAGTATATTCAAGATGTACGAAAAAAGTGAAGGTACATTTTTTTCAACCATCCACTATATACAGAGTCAGTCTGCCCATGAAATTCTCAGTGACAACTATTAAATCACATTCATCCTCGAGTTGTTCCAAAATCTGAACGAATTTCACATGCCTCTCTCCCACTTTTTCCACTGAAAAAATATACACTTACATGAGATGTGTGACACATGACACACAAGGCTATATCTTTTACCTGACACATGCGGCACGTTCACTGTCATCTCATTCAGTAACACACTGCCATCTGATCTGAAAACCACCACCTGTATAATAGCAAAAAGAATCAATGAGGTTCCAGGTACTGAGGAAAAGCAAACAAAAAAAAAAAAAAAAAAAA
>Ga0065711_1046307_pt1 | contig 12966 bp, 7 predicted proteins | sample Hoacrofraction12_FD_59098 | JGI IMG/M metagenome (GOLD analysis project Ga0065711, IMG submission 59098) | Hoatzin crop microbial communities from Cojedes, Venezuela - Epithelial fraction 12 v2 (version 2) | ecosystem: Host-associated > Birds > Digestive system > Esophagus > Crop | place... | reverse complement strand
GGGGGGGGGGGCGGGGGAGGGTACTGACCCTGCCTGGAGAAGAGCCGCGGCCGCGGCAGCTGCGGGCAAACGGCAACTGTAGTTTGGAGGGGGAAGGGGAGGAGGGCTGAAGCGGCCCGGCCCGGCCTGCCGCAGGCCCCGTGGGTGCTGGGGGCGGCTGTCCCTGAGCCGGCGCCGGGGCCCCCAGGAGTCAGGGTGTCCGGCCCCGGCCAAGGCTCCCGACTGAGGGGGGTTGAGGGGGGGTGTCCCAGGTTTCACTGTCCGGTCCAAAATGTACTCCCAAAATAATGACGATAACCTTCCCAGCTGTGTGGCCCCCAGGAGGGTCTGCACCGGCGTTTTCGCACAAAGACTCGTTTGCGCTAAATGGTTGGGTTCCAGGGGTTCTCGCCTTCGAGCTTGCGTTTAAATCGGGCACCCCGCTCCCCGGAGCTGAGCAAAATTCAGCTCCCCCAACAGCCCAACCTGTCAGGTTAAAACTATGCAGAATGATACACCCATAATCAGATTTGCCCTTACTTTCAAAAAAAAGTCCCAGACCACCCAGAGCTTCATTTACGGTGCTTACAGGGAACAGTTTCTGGGTTACGGTGTCCCCTGCGTCGTGTCCGGGTGCCGTCAGGGAGTGCTGCGTGGTGCCCTCGTAGTGTGCAGGTAGACGTAGTGGCTGAGCCTCGCCGTAGGTCATCCTCAGGGAAGTTGCTGGCCATTTATTGCACAAACCGTAACGCTGAATTCAATTATATCTCAGTAGCTTATCTCCAGAGGGTTGTGAACGCGTACCATCTGTACAGGTCATGGATGGTAAAAAAGGAGACACGCAGAGCTCGCTTCTACCTGAAGCACTTGCTGAGGTTCCCCAGCAGCCTCAGCAGAGTTTCAGATGTCGCTAGGCTTCCGAACCAATGATTTTCTTTACATCTTGCTCCTGTAAAGGTTTAGGGCATTATTCTGCTGGTGTATGTGGGTGTCCGTGGGAGTGTTCCAGTATGGGGTGAAGTGTGAGAGCACAGTCAACCTTCTGGACTTGTAAATTTTTTGAACTGTATGTTTGGGATTCACCATAGTTGTACAATTTGAAGTACTAGTGAGCGTTTGCATGCGTGAAAAGTATTAGGTAAGACGTCTCAGTGTGTATCAGATAGCGTTTCATTTTATTTATGTCATGAAATAATTGAAAATGCCAATGACCTGATGTACATAATGTCGGTAGCAAGGACATGTAGGGAATAACTTTTTTTTTTTTTTTAAGATGTGTGTTTTTTTCAGTTAATCCAGGAGATGTGGACATACCTCATTTTTACTAGATGCCTTTCTTTGTTGCAATATCTTTGTTTCTATCAGGAGATCTTTACTGCCTTATATGTAGACAAATGTATATACAGCAGAGAGAATGTATAAAAGTGGTCAATATTTAGGTGCCTATATTTAAGGAGGAAAAAATCCTTATTGGTTTTACCAATAGCATCCCCTCTTTCAAAATGAAAAATACAGAGAAGATTTTTCAAAGTAGCCTGCGGGCGTTGCATGCACAACTCCTGGAAGGCAATTCCTCCTTAAGTTAAGGGGATTCTGTCAGCTGCTGCGCTTACTTTTGCTTTTAAAGGTTGCAAACCAAGTTGTGTGGATTGCAAAGTACTTTTGTGTGCTTGGAGTGAACTACATGAAGTATTTGTGTTTTGTTGGCTTTTTTGTCTCTACAGTTTGGTCCAAAATTTCACTGAGTAGGGAATGTGTAGGTTCATTAAACTATTGTTTCTAAAGGACTTAGTGATCTATTTTCTACTGACTTATACAAACTGGTTTTTGTGGGTTTGGGAAATGGAAGACTGAAAGGCAGATAGAAGAGCATAAAATATTACACGAAAATCCAAGAGTCTTTTGTTGAATTGAATCGTGTTTTGTTGCTTTTAAGTCATGAGCTGTTTGTATTCATGTTAATTTTGAAGAAGAATCATGCTTTTTCTTTACAATGTGGAAGTTTAGAACTCAAAATTATTTTAAAAAATTCAGTAAGATACTAAAAAGACTGAAAAACTAAATACTAAAAAATATAAATATACAAAACGTATTTACCCAAATATTTGGATTAGCGTTCTGAGAAGCTGACAGCCCCCATGAACTGCATCAAGAATACAAGTTGTATAACTGGCATATTCCAACCTCCAAATGCCTTTCATGTCAATATGAGAGATACCATCAGGCACTTTGAAAGCACCAACCTATTTATAAAGATACCATCAAAAAACCTGCCTGATGCAGCTGACTTATGAATCAATTATCTGGACTTCACCAATGATATATCAGTTCTGAATTTTAGAGCCATATGTTTACAGCAACACCGTACGCAGATAGTCTATTCAGCATCCCAACAGGGTTCTTATCTTCACGTATAGGCCTGTCGAAGAGAGGGAGAAAAATACCCTGACTGTAGGCCCTGCTTCCCAGAAACAATTTGTTAAGGAGGGGAAAAAAGAAGTTTGTGGATATGAAGTTATATCTAGCTGGAGGCAGAAGGAAAAGATTGATCAGGAGTAGCATGTATAGGTTTGTTGCTGACAGCAGACAATACATTTAATTTAATTAAAAAGTCTTGAAGGTGGCCAGTCAGATTTGCATTTTTAAAAAAGTTTTTCTGAAGTGTTTGAATGGCTTAACAGAGAGACAAATTTTTTAGCACAGAGTTTAAGCTATTGTGGGAAGGCATAAACAATCCTACTTGCACAGTGACTCGAATGATTCTGCAGACATTTCTGTGGACATTAAGGCCTGATGAAGAATTTCACAAATGCAGTTCAGGAAGCTTCATTTCCTTGGTGCCAAATTTTCCTTCCATTTCTGGATAGATTAGGAATTTCAGTGCCTTTATGTTAGTGTGCTTGTGCTCTATTAGATATTTGCCACGGCTTTGATAAAGCTGTATTGAAAAGGTAGATAAACGGTGTTTGTGAAAGTCTCCATGCGCAGGACCTTATGCCACTTGTTACTCCTCGCATCGCCCTTAGGGCAGCAGGGTCCAGGCCACAGCCGTGTAACTAGGCAAGGGCCTTGTCCTGGGCTGCCTGCAAAACAACGACCAAGGCAGCTGAGGTTGGCAGTACAAAGTGACACAGGTTGCTGAAGCAGCTTATCCAAGGTCACTCTCTTTCTGTTTCAGTTTAATTTGTTTACTTCTCTGAGGAGATTACGGTGTTGAGCTGTTGAACTGAGTATTAACATTTTCCGAGTCCTCATGGGAAGTCTAAGTTGTTACACACCGGCAACTAGAAGTGACAAAGCTGGCACATCGTACCAGCCCACAGGAATCTGCTCATCTTCCTTCCCATAAGAGTTATATCTGCACTTAATCAGTCAGAAAAATACACTGCCACGTTACATGACATGACTGGTGTTCTTTGCTGGCGACTAGAATAACTCAGTAGAAATTAGTGGGACTGTGTGGATAGTTGGCAAGTGAACTTCTAAAAACATGACAAGTTTTAGATTGGAATTTCATATACGACACTGAGCTGTATTTCTCTAAAGTTACTGGAGATAATGATTATGTCTTTCGAGACAGATTTTCAGAGGACAAGTGCTTGTTACTTTCGCAAATCAAGTCTTCTGAAAGGTGTAGCAAGCTGTATATCAGCCTTCTCTCCCTGCTTCCACTCCTCCCCCCAAAAAACCCCAAACTTGTATCACCAGCTTTCTGAAGATCTGAGTTACTAGGTATAACTCATACATTTTCATGTCTTTTTTTATGATTGGTAACTGTATTTGGGATGGGAGAAGAAAAGCTACCTGAAAAGATGTAATCTAAATTTATGGCAGATATATATAACAGATTGTAGCAAATTACAGAATAGACACAGGCTCACACTTGTAAATATGGACATACTGGTAATTTGGGGCGATTGACATTTGGGTATGGATTGGAAAATGTGGCTTGGGAAAACTTGTCCTTTCTCATTAACTAAGCAATGCCAGTGTCCTGGAAGCTGTATTCATTCAATACTGGAGATAATACTGGCCCTAACACCGCAAAACAACTTGAAAGCAAGGTGCCACATGACCCTATCCGTATAATCTAGCCACCGTTTCCGTTTCAGCTACATATAACTTTCTACAGGCAGGAACTTTAAAGATAACCTCTCTCTAAAGAACAACCAACGAACCACACAAACAAACAAAAAAAAGACTATAAATGTTCTTATCTAGTGACCTTATCAGCCTATGGAATTCATTTCTTATCTTGAAGTAAAATTCTTCCCTGTGGATGGAGATGGTCCACCACAAAATCTATGGAAATGGCGACTAGAAGTAAACTCCTAAAGGAGATCTGAAATGGTCCCCAGGTCATGTCTTGAGCCTTTCTACAAGGGGTTAATTCTAATATTTGTAACTTGGGATTTATAAAAGGTATGCATGTGAGTCAGGTTGGGTGCCTTCCTTCTGCAAGGTGCTCGGTACCCAAGCTCCATCGAAAGTCAGCAGGAAGCTTCTAGGGCTTTAGAGCACCCCTGAATTCTGGCCGTTTAAGCATTAATGGATTTGAGGAATTAAACAGCATCAAGCACAGCAAATATTGACCTGTTCTCAGAAAATATTTACCATCTCATTTATTGTTGTATGTCCCCTGCACTAGGATGATATGTTGACATTAGCAGCTATGATTTGCTAGGTGCACTAATGTCCTAAATTGACAAACTCAGCTATTTACTTAAAGGCCCCTTGGATTGATTTTTAGATGCTTTGCTCATTGTAAATGCGTCTGTTCCATGTTAAAATGTCACTTTGGTTTTAGGTATTTCTGGCTTTATAGTGTAATTTTGAGCCTCATTTATTTTATATTAACAACTTGCCAATTTTGTGAGTAATAGTATGACAAGTGTTCATATACATGAGGCATGTTTTGAGCTGAATGTTTCCAAGCCTTATTTAAAGAGACATTTGAAGTAGCACCCAGATTTTGCAAACAGGGAAACTGAAGCATGTTGCTGTAAGATATTCACTGTGATATGTTTTCACAGCAGCTAATCCCCCTTTTCGTAAAAGACTTCAGGCCTTAGTCACTTGAGAAGTGAGGTGCTGGGCTTCAGCGTACTCAGGCATACTGAAATATCTATTCCTATACAGAACCTGGGTTTCCTGCTTTCCAGAACCTGGATCTACAATCTAACAGATAGTACACATTTGCCACATCTCCTTCTCTGCCCATTGCTAGAGCTCCTGAGTATTTCTTCTGTAGAACAGTCAGAAAGCAAAAGCATTCTTCCTGTTCTAGCACTTTGTTCTGCGAGAGCCGTTTTGAACTTAGGATAAGCACGGAGTCCATCGTTTAACATTCTCTTGCTGTATTTTAGCTCACCTTTACCTACCAGTCAGTGACACTCAGAGGAAGCTGGAAGAAAGAATTCGGGAAAAGAGAAAGGGTCAGGTGACAGAACCTGATCAGGCCAATTACACATTCCCTTGCTGTAATTTGAAATGAAATGTAGCACAAATGCCAGATCTATCTTGCATTCTCGGGCTATCGAATGTTAAAACCCTGTCACTTGGGCTCAGACTATAGAAACACCAGAACTGGTCAAGATGTCATTCATAAAATGCTTTATGCTTTGCTTCATGAAGATTAGCTGATAAAGGAAAATACACAAGTCAAGGCTTAATGCAGGTATTTATGATGAGGAAAATATTTTGACTTCTCTTCTGTTTCTGTCCCAAAGCCCTGAACGGAAAAAGGGTTATTCCCTTAAACCTCTCCCCAACTGCCTAGAAAACACCTGTCGTCTTCTTTAAAGAAGAGCTTTGAAAAGAGTTTTGAAGTGATTCACAGAAACAGAATCAAGCACAAGTTGGTACACAGTGTAATTATGGAGAGCACATGTTTTAGTGGTAATAGTCTATTAAGTTTTATAATCTGAAATCAGTGACATTTGCAATAATTATTATTAATAGCCCAGTTTCTTACTAGTCATATTTAAATGGAGCTTTATGGCTTAACTAACTAAAGTAATCAGCTTCCAATGGTGTATTATATTAGCCTAAATCCTGGAACATTCGAATTTTAAGATGTGCATTCAGTAGCTCTCTCTAACTACTTATTATGCTGTAAATAATGTAAAAATAACTCTCAACACTGTTTACCCTGAATTACTCGGAGGTCATTACTGGAAAGCCCCACTGAAACCCAGATAGCTTTCCATACAGTAGAAGGAAAGACCACAGCTCTTTGTGACCCTTCATTGAACCTGAGATTGTGAGAGCCTATGCACGGCACCTTGACACAAGTCAAGAGATTTTCGGTGATTCCAGCATCTTGGGGAAAAATCTCTCACCACATTCTCTAGATGTTGTGCCACCAAGATGATGTGTGTTGTACTTATTCCTAATTTCTTTAGTGCTGACATCTCTGCTGAGAAGGCTGCTGCTAGTCATCGGAGAGAAAGTAAATGAGATTCAAAGCAACAAGAATCATGCAGGTGAACAGAGGACTATGAAAAATGAGTACAGCAAAGGACAATTTGGAAGACTCCTTTCAGAAATGAGTAGTGGGTGGAAATGCCTGTCTGCATCCTAGTCACACCTGCTGGGGACTTGAGAACTTGGTGTAGTTTTAAATTGTCTGAGGATCCTACAAAAGCTCTTTTGAGGCAGCAAGGGCTGATATGTTTCAGGCAGCCACGGGGAACAGTATTTCCAAATAGAATGGTGTCAGTTTAAAAGCCTTTTTTTCTTTTTTTTTTTTTTAACTATAATCATGCTTTTATCAAAGGCTTTCCTTAGAAATTGGTTTACTTCTTAATACCCAAACAGACAGCATTAGCCGGTCTCTCTTAAATAGTTTAAATGTTAAATTCAAAGTAAAAAGTTTTATATTATTTGGGGGTTTTTGTTGTTGATATTTGGGGTTTCTTAAGGACATAAAACATCCAGAACGCTTTCCTAAAGCAGTTTCTGGATTTGATGTAAGCAGGGAATATCCATTGAAAGAAATAGATCAGAACCTTTTGTAACGATAAGTGAAATAGCTCTTAAGAGGTAAGAAACTAATTGACTCTGCAAAGCCACTTTTCTCAAACATCACAGGATGCATGAAAAAAGCTATTTTTTTCTTTCTCACCTTTACTAACCTGGCACCTCTTTCTTTTTAACTTGCCTATGTGTTTTGCACCTATTGTAAGTGAATTAAAGACGAGCAATTCACAGATTTAATGCATTTTCCGTCAGGCCATTACCGCTTGTTTTCTCAGCATGTTCTGCAGATCCATCTAAAGAATGGAACCTGCCATTGCAAAAATCAATTTGTGTGCAAGGTGGTCAGCATTTACCGACAACAGATAGTTGCTAATATAACAAATACAGTGCATAAAGGAAGTACTCAAAATATGGTTTTGTTGGTCTATACTTTGGTCTGTTCAATGGTGCTTTGTGTTCTATGTAGTTGGTGAATGTACAGATTTGCATTCATTCTAGATACTGCATGTGACGATGCCTGTTAGTAGGTGTGTACCTGGCACACCTGTCAATTCTGTGTCTTGACCTCCAGGTCTGCTACAAAAAAATATGCTGTATACTAAATGTAAGTGGAGTGGGACAAGACTGTGTTTGCAAGACAAATGTCAGAGCTGAAGTGAAGGCAGGCAGAGTTATCCTATCACAATGTTTCTTTGCATAAAATGTCATAATTTATGTTCTAGTTCTTATTTTCGTAGTTGTTAAGACATACTCATTTAGATAATTTTCATCTGGTCATCTTAGCTTTCCTTAAGAGTGCACTGAAATTCTTCATAAATATCCTTGCAACAGGATATTGCAAGAAAGAGGAAGAAGTTTGTAGCTGTCATATGACCAGATATATCTCCATGACTATTCTTAAGGACTTGCCGGTGATTGTCAGTATTGTCCGACCAGGTGGTCCACAGAACGTATCCTTCTAGCTCACTGGCTTTCTTCTAGACAGGCAGAAATTTCCCATTAGCTCAGAGCTTAGAAGCTATGCTGTCTCCACGGCAGCTCTGAGAAGTGAGCAAAGGAAGGATGTATGTAACAGTCATATCGTTGGACAGTATAGCTGGAAGTCATCTAGTCCAATCCCTGCTCCAATCAAGGCTAACTTTGGAGTCAGATCAAGTTGCTCAGAGCATTTTACAGTCAAGTTTTGAATAACTCTAAGGACAGAGGTTCCACAACCTTTCTGGAAAACTTGTTTCAATACTTTATGACTCTCATTGTTAATTTATTTCCTTATATCCAATTGGAACTTCCCTTACTGTCACTTGATCTGTTGACCCACATCCTTATGCTGTGCACCTCTGAGAAAAGGCTGGTTCTGTCTTCTCTATAGCCCCCTAAGCAGGTAGCTGAAATGGGCAATTAAATCCCACCTTAACCTTCTTTTCTCCAGGCTAAATAAACTCATTTCTGTCAGCCTCTGCTCACACGTCATGTTCTGTAGCCCCTTAACCATCTTCATAGCCCTCTGTTGAACTAACTTCAGCCTGTTTCTCTTGCACTGGAGGAACAAAAACTGCAGTCTTCCAGAAGCAGCTACACAAATGCCAGGTAGAGGGCAATCTGCTCTCACCTTTGTCTGCTGACTCTTCTTACTAACACAGTCCAGGATGCAGTTAGCCTTCAAAGTGACAAGAGCACACTGCTGACTCACGTCCAACTTGTCCACTACGACCACCGACTCCTTTACTGCAGAGCTGCCCTCTCACGTGCTCAGTCCCCAGCCCATACTGTTGTATGGAGCTATTGCATGCTAGATGCAGGACTTCACATTTGTTTTGCTGAACTTCATGAGGCTCCTTGTAAGCCCAGTCCTTCAGGTTGTCTCTGTCTCTTTCCAGGGGGTCTCGCTGAATGGGGGCCTCGCAGGGTCTCATCTCGGTATCATTCAGAAACTTGCTGAGGTTGGGTTCTCTCCAGTTACAATGACTGTCAATGAAGACGCTTCATAGTGTCAGTCTCAGTGTCAGCCCCTGACAAATGCCTGTAGAAACCAGCCCCAGCTGGACTTTGAACCCGAGCACTATCGTTCAAGCCTGACCATTCAGCCGATTTTCCATAGTCCTCCTGTCTAGTCCAGCTCTCCAATGGTCTTTTGACTGTGTCAAAAGCCTTGCGAAATTCAAGGTAAGTTACATCCACTGCTTTGCCTGCATCTACATAGACACTAATTTCACCACAGGAAGTGATCAGGTTGGTCAGGAAAATTTTTTCCTTGGTAAATACGTACTGGCTGTTGCTAGTCATGTTCTTAGCCCTTACGTGTCTGGAAATGGTTTCTAGGGAATCTTGCTACAAAATCTTCATAGGGACTGAGGTGAGGGTGGCCAGCTCAGCCAGGTGTCCACCTCCCTGGTACATTTCTTACTGAGGACAGCTGGGAGTTGCAGCAAGGAGGGTTGGGATCTTAGAAGAGAATGTTACAAGTGCAGAGGCTTGGTCCTAGTGCAAGAAACGTGAAAGCACATGTAGCTAGCTAAGCTGGATTCAAGTGTGCAGTTTCCTCATCAGTGAAGGAAATAGTTGAGATATACCCTAGATACAAAGTTAACTTTAGTCAGTCATTTCAAAGTGAAAAAGAAATGTTCTCCAGATTTAGAGTCCATTTGATTTCTTTTCATGTATCTAGGGCAAAAATGGAAAACCTTAGGCATCGAGAATTGCAGGTTAAATTCCTAACTTGGCTTTCTGTATAAAATCAAGATCGTTTTGTGACAGCAAAATGGGGGAAAGTGAAAATTTTAATATTGGGTAGTCAGAAAAATTGCCATCAACAACTGGTTATTTTGATATAACATTTTTTTTTTCATTGCTAAAATCGTTATTGATTTCTGCTGTATTTTTTTTCACCCTTTGGAAAGTACAAAGCCCTTAAATAATTTGAGTTTTCCCTTATTCCTCAGAATTGCGGCATATGACTGATAACTGCCTTTAGAACTCCTAATAGCTAAATTACAATTATTATGCAAAGACCTACGATAGACAGTTATATGGATTGTTAAATGACTTTGCCTTTTTTGCAAACCATAATCATTTTCCTTTATTAGCTGAAGGATTTCATAATTTAAGGAAGATGAGAACCTATAAGTCACACTTTCAAATAAGGAACATGGATATTGCAAACATTAAATTCTCCCATAAAAATGTTAAGGCATCATTAAACTAGGATCAGATTAATACAATTCAGTCAACTCTAGATAGATATCTCCTGTAATAGGCTGAAACAATACCTAGTGATATAGGATGTAGAAGATTTTACTACAACCAATTTATAAACCTATAAAACATACAGGTATCACTCAAAGATGTCATTAATTTTGCATGCCTTGTATTAAATCAAGTGAGTTTGATAAGGAAAAATATTCCCCTCCCTTACTGTATCTCTCTTTCTGTTGTTAGCTGCTATCATAGCATCTTACTTCTGCCGTAAGTCAGATGAGAGATTCCTTCTGGTAGAGGTTGACCTGAGAATCTGTGCTTGATTTATCCATCTGTTTAGGTGTCTGCAAGATTTTTAAATGAATTTTCAGGCCATAATTTGGTTCTCATTTGTACCACTGTAAACCTGGAGTCATTCTGGGTTTGTTCCAGAATAACAGCAAGCAGGATTTGACCCCGAGTTTAGTCAAATTACAAACAAAGGCTTGCATCTGTTCTGCTCAGCTAGGCAAAAGAAGGGAGGTAGCTGGGGAAAGAGAGAGTTTGAACTGAAGGCTCTGTGCGTGTTCCTTCCAAAGCTACAAGGTAGCTCTGTGGATCTGGAGAAATGGCAGTTTCAGAAAAGCAGAGCGGAACCAGTGAGAGAAATGCTTTATTTATCAGTCTGGCTTCCCAGTCCTCCTGTGAAGAGTACAGCTGAGACTGGGCTGCATTGCTTTTAATTCCTAACCTGCTAATTCGAATTTAACCTAGATCAGTTTTCACATGATTCTCAGCAGGGCCCATATGGAATACGTCTGTGATACCTGGATGGTAATTTTGTCCCAAAGCATCGCGTAGTCAGCAATCAGCAACCAAACAGATCTGGTGCAAAATCAATCCTTGCGTTTGGAGTAACAGGAAGAGAGTGTTGCTGGCTATGGTGTCCTCTTACGAACAATCTTCATACCTGCTCTTAGACCAGCATCTGACTCTCTCCCATTCCACATGTAGGCGTACATACCCTGTGACCAAAGTGGAAATGCAGGAGTTCTGATACATGGTCTATGTTATCTATTCATCCTGTGACTTGTGCCTGAGAAGTGCTAGTATACATATTTAAAGTGTTGTATATATTGCCCTACTTTGACCTCCGTTTGAGTATACCTGTATTTGAATACATTAGCACAGATTTCTAAAAACAGAGCAGATTTCTCACATGCACATTTTTGTGTGCATAAAGGACGAGAAGAGAGAGGGAAATGTTTCTTCCATGCCTCTCGCTTCCCCAGACACGTATCAATGCCGTATTTTAAAAATAGATCAGAGCATGAAAATAGGCTGTAATATACCACTTCTATGTATTAGTGATTGGAGTGTACATACCCTCTGCTGCTGAATTCATCACAATAAGACGCGGAGGTTGAAGATGGACTGAGAAGGAAACAAGAGAAAGCAGAAAGTAACTTGCTAAGCTGAGCACAGCTGATGTGGCTCCTAGGAGTCTTACAACAGCAGTACAGACAAAATCTCTTTAGAGGCACTGCTTAATGGCTAGATAGGGAAAAAAATAGTTTAACTAGTTCTGTGAAGCCAGACCAGACCATTCAGGACAGACAACCTTGTATATACTGACTTTTTTTTTTTTTTTGAATAGAGACTAAACTGGATGTACCTAGATGCTTAGAGAGAGAAACACCTACACGCACAATAGTATTTGTTTGTAAATCTGTATTAATGATCAAAAATGCAATGCAAGCAAACAGAAGGAGATTTCAAACATTGTAAAAGATGACTATAGATTAGTGCCTTTGTAAAGCTTTTCCATTTGCGCCTAAGATAACTTCTGTGATGTAGCTCAGTATTTGCAGTATTCCCTAAGGTCTGTGTAGGACAGATCCCAGACTGCCTCAGTCATTTATTGAATCATCTAATCCAATTGAATTCTGAGTGACAGCCAAAATTATATGTAGTTAGTAAAAAATGTTGTTGTATTTAATCATATAATTGTGCATCCATTTAGATCAACCCAGCAATCATAAAACCCTTAAACACAAGTAGCTTTACCTATGTGACTTGCCATTAGTAAGTAGGAAAGCTCACTCAGAGGGCATTCTCATGCAGAGGATTTGAAGAAAGAGGCCTAGCTGTATGCAAGCAAGACACATGTCTAATAATCCATTATTGTAGATGAGGATTGTGTTTAAATTAGTTTTTTTGCATGCAGCCATCTTGTTGCAAAGTAAAAGATACTGCCCTGGTGATCTCTCACATGGAAGAAACTATCAAGCAATTTCTCTTATATTTTACTATTTTAACTGTATGGGGGGGGGGAAGTGTAAAATAATATTTATTTCATCCTAGATTCCAGCCTAAATACCCATTGAACCTTTTGTGAACTGCCCTGTCAGTACATTTAACCACAAACAACTTCTGAACCTGTTAGTAAATATCAGCCAAATTTAGAAGAGGAAGTAAAGTTTTAAAAGGTATTGTCTTCCCCTAAGATTCATGGAAAAAAGACTCAGAATAGAACACAGAGACACAGATTAGCGTTCTCAGTGAGAGAAAGGCATTTATAATTCAGCTGCTGCATACACTCTGTAGCAGCAGCCATCTGGCCCATCAGCAACATGCATACTTCTGGGCTTCTCATACCGCTGTTCGGATACTGTAGTGCTGTAACTGCTGGAGATGTGATGAGAAAAGAAGGTTATCAGGAGTAGTCAGCATGGATTCACCAAGGGGAAATCATGCCTGACCAATCTGATAGCTTTCTACGATGACATGACTGGCTGGGTAGACGAAGGGAGAGCCGTGGATGTTGTCTAC
>Ga0065711_1046306_pt1 | contig 12966 bp, 12 predicted proteins | sample Hoacrofraction12_FD_59098 | JGI IMG/M metagenome (GOLD analysis project Ga0065711, IMG submission 59098) | Hoatzin crop microbial communities from Cojedes, Venezuela - Epithelial fraction 12 v2 (version 2) | ecosystem: Host-associated > Birds > Digestive system > Esophagus > Crop | place... | reverse complement strand
TAAAAAAAAAAAAAAAAAAAAAAATAGTTTTTAGAGAGATAAAAGTGTTTAGTCCCCACTCAGAAAGGGCAGGAAATGAACTGTTGCACTCCTGTCCATAACTATAACAAGCATCACAGATCAGCAGTTTTCATGTAGTGTAATACACCACAATCTGCTCTTCAGTTATTATAGCACTGTGGAGACTGCATGCTCCACCACCCAGAAGTGTTCATTGCCTAATCACCTTCTAGGAAAGCAGTCAGGGAGAACCAGTGAAACCCACCACAGTAATGAAGGCAGCTGGAAAAACCTAACACTGAGCTTGCCGTTCTACTTGCAATGGTAGTTTTTTCTTTAGGTTGCTATCCTCAGACACCCCAGCAAATGCAATTGCTAAGAAAATGTGATTTTGCACTCACTCTTTCTCTTCCTGGGGAGATGCTACCAGATTAACAGCCAACTCCTGCAGCTGCTCATCATCCTTTGCTTCTTGCCTCCCTCTAGTATCAGGGCTTGTATGAAGCGTGCCAATCTTTTCAGTAGTTTTGCGTACAAAGCTGGAAACACTAGAAGTCAGAAGTTACAACATTTAAAATTGGAAGTTCAAAACCAAACAAGTCAAGCATTTTCTTTCCATTCAAACCGTGATTTCAGAAAACTTTGTAATCTGAAGAACTCTTGAATAAAGGATGACAGCAGTGATGACCAACAAGAAAAAAAACTCACTCAGAAGCTGCTCAAAATTCATACTGCAGTCATGGTCCGTACTTCAAGCATAGAATAAAAACCTGAAGTATTTAAGACCTGGGTTTTTTTGCTGCCGGAGAAACAGGATCACATACTAACATTAGCACTTAGATTTTGACATATATTTGTATGCAAATAAATGCAGATTGGCTACACTGCATTTTAAAGCTTATAAACAGAAAGCATAATTTGGAAATTATGTCCTTCTTTGTGGTAAGAAACAGTTTTACAATACTCCAAATTAGTTCTTCAGATTACAAAGATCACTAAAAATGTCCTTTTCATACCATCAATCCCTATCCCTTCAGAAATGTTATTCAAGAGAAAACCCAGTGAACACAGGAAACCCCAATTATTTCTACCACTGCCATGAAAAGAACTATGGCATCAAGAGTTGAACAGAAAAATCAGCTTCTTGCTTTCTGGCCAAGAACTAGTTTAAGAGCATCAAGAAAAAAGAAAAACGCACCCCTTTTACTTGCTTGCCAGAAAATATGGCATCTTTTACTATAATAAAGTACAGCAAAATTTGAAAGTTTTGAAAGCATAAGAGAGAAAGGATTCAAATGTAGCAAAACAATTGGACTTTAATGTATAGAAGGATTAAAGGTAAACTTTAAAAAATTAACTGTAAATATTATAGTATTTTATTTATAAATTGAATATAATGAATACTTGAAAATTTAGTTATTATTAGTAGAAACCCTTATTACTAGTAAGGTCCTAAAAACAGCTTACGCTTAGAAAGAATTCAGAAGATTGCATGTGCTTCTGCAGGTTATTCTGAGATCCCCACACTATTGATATCAGCTACAACTTTTTGTTGCAGGACATGATTTACATACCTAACTGATCAAGGGATGGCTACACAATTTTTCAGACCATCATTATGGGCCAGCAATATGTTAGCTAAGAAACTAACATACATCATTTTTTTCAAATTTTTAAGTTATGTATTTAATACCATCTCCTTTATATTTGCCTCCCCCCCGTTTTTTAAAGCGAGTTTTAAAATAGCAATTTGATTTCTGTGTAAAACAGACACTACCATATTTACTTGCACCATGCATAAGCTACCATTATTCCATAAACAAGTGGGGAATTGATTAGATTCAGTGGGGAGATGGCAGACCACGTGGTATACTTTGCAAGTGTGTTTTACCAATATCTAGCATGCTTTGAATATTTTAATATCTGTCCCCAAGCAACATAGGAAGCCTTCATTCATTCTTCGGAAATCTAAGTACCAGAAAAGCAAAGTCCCAAACCAACATTCAGTAAGTTTGCTTTGAATACAAACCAGAACCACAGTTTACAGCGTAACGTTAAACGTTCTTATACGTCTAATCATTCTTGTCCATTTAAAAACTGAAGTTGAAATCTTGGCTCCACTGAAGTTAACAGCAGCTCTTCAAATCTTCATTAGAGTCAAGATGGAAGCTTTAAATTGTCTAGCAAACTTGACTGCATCTCCACTGTTTCAGTTCAGATGTCACATTTTTGCAGAACAAAATACGAAGTAAACCAGACAATGCTACAAATTCAGAGGACAGAAAAGGGAAAGATGTAATGGATGAGTGAACCTGCTGCAAGTGTTACCTTTCTTTGACAGCTTGGAGAGAGACGAGAGGAGATGGGGAACGAAATGACAAAGGAATACTGAATGGGAGAAATGTCTCATTCCGGTCAGCCTCAACCGTCACAGATGCATGAGATACATTGTCTAACAAATGGAATTGAAATAAAGAGTCATGAAACAGTGGCCTAGCAAAAATGGAACAGTGAAACAAACCGCATGTCCCTAATTCATTAATGGATAACCTTCACGTGGTATTTCTCTATTTAATACTCAAGAAAGTGGGAAGCCAGAAAAATGCTACTTGGTTTCAAGGGCCATTTCATTACTGACTTTGAACCTAAGAGGTCTGCTTTGTTAATCGTCTTTTGGCTCTGTAACAAGGGAAATGATGATCAACAACTGTATGAAAACTATCTTCTAAAAGTAGACTTACAGTCCATTTAGGGGAAAAAAAATCTGGATTTAATCCACTGACAGTTATTTAAACATCCAGGAAAATTAAGTATTGTGGCAAACACCAATTCACATTGCATGATTTCCTAAACCCTAAATGATCTATCAACATACAGAGACACATAAGCCATGACTAAAGTAAAAATCACCCTTTTATTTGAATGGACTTAAAAAAACATATAATTGAGCCCATAGCTCTCTGGCTTTTGATAAGAATCACAGGAAATATAGAATCACTGACTATTTCCTTTTCACCTTTATATCCCTAACAGTATCCAAAATGTGTTTTGATTAATCATTTCCTGGTGCAAACACACACTGTATCTTAATGTGATGTAAATAAAAGGATCCTTTTAAGTAAGGATGACACTGCATTTTACAACAGTCAGCACCATCTGCACAGTTGAGAGGAAAAGATGCCATGCTGTTGCAGAAATTCTACCATCAAATCCAGTCTCACTAGACAGTGCCTAAAGGTCACAACCGATTTTATGATTGCTTGTAAATAAGGCTGCTTTTGTTCATTATGCAGGTTAGAAACCTAAAAACTTATGACATCTTACGTAAATGTGAGCAGTGAAACACTAAGTCCATTTCTCTTAAATACTAAATTAAGTACACGTGCTTCAAGAAGCATCTAGAACTTCTCTACTTTGAAATTATCCACAAATTTGTTATCTCTTGTTGAACAGATAGAACTTTTCTATCTTCTGACATTAAAAAAACTACGCCCTTTCATTTTAGAGTTCGGAAGTGATACATTTCCTTCCAAGCTTTCTCACTTGTCATTGTTACGGTGATGTAGGTAGAGGCACATGTAAACTAAGTGCTACAAACAGCATGTGGCTTAGTCAGCAGGGCAGCACTACTGACAAGTAGGGGAGTAAATACCAATTTCTATATTCTCCCTCCCCACTCCCAACAAAGCATCCAAATCCTTTCCATCCTCAACTGGCATCTACTCTCTGCAAAAGCTAAAAAGCAGCCTTTTTATTGGAAAGCCTCTCTGCCATACCCGGAACTAAGCCAGCTCCTCATCATCCCAGGTTGCTGTATCCCCTCCCAACCCCAACCAGAGCAGAGAACAAGACCCATTATTGCTTCACTCCAGCTTTCCTCCAGTGACAGGTATTTGTTAGGAAGTAGAAGAAGATCTATGGATGGTCTAAGTGTTAGTTATTAACAATGCTATCATCCCTATGCTAAAGTATACACGTCTAAGAGATGATCTCCTGTACCAATGAAACCCTGCGAGAAAGTTAAGAACACCTATCATAAGCCTACTGTTTTCCTTTGAGAAATACAAAGCCAGAGCCAAGATTAAGAAATTCTTTCCTGGAACAAATATTACTGGAGGGATAGCGACAGGAAGCAAATCTCATCTGAGGCTCAATTAGCACTGACATAGTCAGCTGAGAGAATCTTAGCATTAATGTTGAACTGCACACGGTGCGGGCAGAGGAGGAAATATGAGTGGAGTCTTAGCTTGGTAAAAGCCCTCTGGACCTTTTGTTTTGTTTCGCTGGGCTTTGTTTGCTTTTAAGCTTGGATTTCTGTGGAGCCAGCATTTCACCCCAGTGCTTTACAAAGGGGTCTGACTGGAAGGTGGGGTGACTGTGTTCCCATTCATCAAGTTAGAGGATTTAATAGTGGGTAACTTGATAGCGGAAAAAAGAACACAGAGCCAACCCAATTGAATTCTTGTAGAATAAGTAAAAATTGCACCCGAATAACATATTTTCATTAAGAAACACTACCAAGTTCTACTTGCTCATCTTCCTGGTGTGCAGGAAATTCTTTCAGTCTCTCATCTTCCGATAACGTTTGACTGTGGAGAGAACATGAATCTTCATCTGACTGACTGCCTCTTCGACTGATAACACGATATATTCCAGAGTCTAAGACACTGAAGCTTTCCTGTCACACAAGGGAGAGGAGTTAGATATTTTGAGGTGTACTTCCTTGTTAAACTTCCTGCAACGAACTCAAAACAACCATACCCACATAAATAACCTCACAGCACGTCATAATTCACTGTCTGGAAAAGCCCTATGTAACACCACATATCCATATGTAACATATCCATATGTAACACAACATATCCAGAACGGAAAAGTACACAGATGCCAGTAAGTGTGTAGTCCAGTGGCTTTATAAAGATGTATATACTGCAATTACTTCCAGGAAAGCAGCCTGTAGAACAACTGATGTACTTAGTACAAGACAAAAAGCCATTTCTGCTTAGTCCTGCACCTGAGTCTGTCACTTCATCCCTTTGTATCCGTTCGTATTCTTTTTGCTGGTTAACCATACCTGGCTAGCACAATTATGGACGCTGCAAAACTGTTTAGTTCCAGGACACATGTACATTCTTTTGCTCATGGTCAGTCTATATAGTTTACTTTCCCATCTGCTAATAAGAAAAACTTGTCTAACATATCCAGATGGAATTTACATTACTTTGTTTTTTAAACTTTACATTTTAAACACTGTTAGAGTGAAAGCAGCAGCCAATATTATATTAACTACGAAATATTTCCTGTCTTGAAAAGCTGCTGGGAAGCCAAGACAATACCAAGCAGCTGTACGTGTAAAAGATTATTGGAAATATCCTTCGATTTTTTTTTCCTTTAAATAGGGCTAGGATAGTTCTGAGCATTCGGACATTCAATTTTCACCACATAAAACTACAGTTACAATCAAGATGACCTTTACTGAAGCATGTTAAGACACGAAACTCAGCAGTGGAGAAAGCCTTCTTCATATCAGTCTTTGTCCACATCTCAACCGTTAGCCACAAAATAATATGAAAAAAGGCAGAGGTCCGAGAGTTTAAAGAATGCAAGTAATAGTATTTCATACCTCTCTATTCCATCTCATTTTAAAAAGCAGCATAATCAGCTATAGCAGGTGTGGTAAAAAAGAAAGCCTCATCTTCAAAGTGCGCAACGAGGTGATTTTAAGCCATAAAGACAAAATCCACAGCTAACATTTTTGCCACTACCAATACACGTACATGAGATGAAATACTGCTCCTCCTACTGCTGCAGGCAGAATCTAGAGGTTCCAGCTTTGACATTAGTTCTTCCAGTTGCATAATGAGATCTTGTTGGGTTGAGGCATCCAGCTGAGACTTCAAGTGCTCCAGCTTGTCTAGAGGCAAATTTTTTCTTGCCTAAACGTACACAGTGAAACAGAAGCATTATTATTTCTAATGCACATGTGAAAACCAAAAGGTACCATATACGCAGGCTAATTTTCATCCTGAAAGCATAATGTTCAGAAGACTTTTTTAAAACTCCAAGAATATGAATCTCAGAAACCTATGGAACTTAAAGGAAGAGAGGGACAGGAAGTAGAGTGAAGTTGCACTGCACATTTACAAAGGGGTATTTACTTACTCTGCAAGAAACAACTGAATTTTGGAAGAGACAACAGACCCTGGCAGCAAGGGTCCAGAAGCCTCTTCTTATCAGACGCTCTATGCAGCGGTCTACCAGCAGAAGGGAGAGGTGCACAACTTTTCCATTTGTATGCAGACAGAACAACTCACTTTTGTAAACTGCAATATCCTGAATATCTGCAAAATGAGATACACAGAAATATCTAAAGGACTGAAACCATTAGTCCACATTCCTATATGATCCTGAAAGAAGCTGAAAACGTATTTCCCACCTGACTATAAGTGCGTGCAAAAGCCTAATGCCCTGTAGCACAAGTGGCTTGAGGAAAACACACAGTGAATAGTGCTAAGCTAGCATCTAACAACTATAAAGCACAGTTAAAGTACCAGAACTTCCCAGAGCTGCATTTCTAGAAAGCATTCAGAAAGTACACTAAAGTTACTTAAAATTTTCCTCTTCCTCTGAAGCGGGATGAAAAACCAAAGACAGAGACAAGAAATACATCTTTGTTAACTTTGAAACAGAAGGAAAACATTTGCTAGTAGAAAACCACTTTGACCTTTCAACGGTTTTCAAATGAAATAGTTATGCTATATGCAAACATTCCATCACAAAGGCAACGGAAACTTAACACTAAAAGAGAGAAGGGAAAGGAAAAGACTGACTGCCAATGACTAAACATTCTAGGACTGTGCCTATAACCATACACACAAAACCATTTATGAGGGTTCACTCAACTGCCAAGTAAGTACATTCCTTGGCTCCAATTCAGACAGGTGTTAGACAAAACAGGTTTTAAGCTTTCAGCAGCCAGATTATCCTACACAGGATACCTGACAATAAACCTGTATAAATATAAATGAGGAAAGGATACTACAGGTTTTACCTCACTAATACTGCAGGCTAATACGTCTCACTATTTGATTACTGTTAAGATTCACTCTACACCACGTTCTGTTTCTCAAGCATGTTTTCAGCAGTACGGAGGGAGGGGTTGGCTGGAAGAGGCAGGGAGAGGGTTAATATTCAAGGATATACCTGACAGACTACAAGGAGAAAGTTTTCTGATCAATGTTCTGCAATCCAGCTGCAGAAATTGAGCTTCAAAACGTTCCATGTTAGGCAAGGACTTCGGAAGTGACAAACGTAACCGACAATACTACAAAGCAGATTCTTAACGTTTACCTTTTACTTCACTCCACAGTAAGACTTGAACACTTTCGGGAAGAAAAATATAAATGCCTTTTTCCGTCCAGGTCATCACACAGTGCTCACTGCAAGCAAAGGAGACGTTAATGCTGCAACAGTTAATTGCGGCAGTCACTGTAAAATATGCAGGGATGGGATTCGCTTAAGAACAGCAAGTCAGAAGCGAGACAGTTGTTTAACAAGATACTTGGAAAATTCTTATGCAAAAAGATGAAGTTGGTAATGTAAATCAGGAGGAAATACAACTTCTTTAAGTCTACTTTATCAACAGGAAGCTATGCTGACAAATACTTACGTCAAATACAGGAGCTTAGGGAAAGATAAAGATTGCGGAGAGCAACTGGAACCAGTATAATGAGGATCCAGCCTGTAAGTAAAATTATTATCTGTTACAAGCATAACTACAATAAAATCACTTTCTTAATATAATATTCTTAGCCCTGTAAATACAAGGCTGGTGTAAATAAACACAGTCTTATGACAGCAGCATTCGTTGTGGTAGTCACACAGACATACCTGCAGATTCAAGGTTTTGGCGTTTTTGGTAACTCAACTACTGGCTTGTATTATTAGAGGAGAGCATATTAAGATGACAACTAGGATTAATGTTTGACTGCACTAGGAGTTTACTTAATCTTCTCAGCATTAATGCAATTCTTCTCAGCTAATATAGAAGTCCCAAGCAAGTTTATCACCAATAACACTTGTGTTTCTACCTGAGAGTAACAACAGGGAGAGGCGGTGATGAGAGCAGCTGCTTGAACTGATGTGTGCTTTGCACTTCCCCATCAAAGTTCACCTCCCACATCCTTGAGCCAGGTCGAGCACAATATATTAACGGCTGCTGATTCCCACCGTTTTTTCCAACGGGGAAGAAACATGATCCAAATTCTCCATCTCTCTCTTTATTACCAATTTTCCAGAACTTCTCTCTAGTGGAAAAAAACTTACTTGTTAAGGCAGCATTAATAAAGGCTGTAAGTAATTTTATGTTTTTTCTTGAAGAATAAAAAAACTAAATCCTAGTTGCTAATTGGTTTTGGAACTTAAAAAAAACAATCTGTAATGAATACTATAAAGTGTGCATAAAGTTTATAAAAGACAGGGTGCAGAAATATTCATTAGTTTAAATGAATGCTCAGATTATGAACATTTTTTTTTTCCAGCAGGACCACTCGGTCAACCCGGTGATGGGACGGTGATGGTGCAAATGATCCCAGAAACTATTTCCAATCACATGAAAGATAAGACTGCAATTATCAATAGTCAGCATGGATTTATGAAGGGGAGGTCATGTTAATAGCCCTCTACAACAGAATGACTAGCTTGACAGAGAGGAGAGCAGGGGATGTTGTTTATCTTGACTTCATTAGGGTTTTTGACAATGTCCCTGCTAACATCTTCACAGACAAACTGAGGAAGCATGGGCTAAATAAACAGACATCAATGAACACAAGGTCCTGCACTGGGGAAGGAATAACCCCAGGCACCAGGACAGGTCAACTGGCTGGAAAGCAGCTTTGAAGATAAGGTCCTGGGAGTCCTGGCGAACAACAAGCTGACCATGAGCCAGCAACATGCCCTTTTGGCAAAGGCGGCCAACAGCCTCCTTGGCTGCATTAGGAAGAGTGTTGCCAGCAGGTCAAAGATGATCCTTCCCTCTTCTTACAGAATCACAGAATCATAGAATGGTAAGGGTTGGAAGGGACCTTAAAGATCATCTGGTTCCAACCCCCCTGCCATGAGCAGGGACATCTTCCACTAGACCAGGCTGGCTCAGAGCTCCATCCAGCCTGGCCTTGAACACTGCCAGGGAAGGGGCAGCCACAGCTTCTCTGGGCAGCCTGGGCCAGTGTTTCACCACCCTCATCATGGTGAAGAATTTCTTCCTAATATCTAATCTAAATCTGCCCTCGTTTAGTTTACAGCCATTCCCCCTTGTCCTATCACGACACACCCTTGTGAAAAGTCCCTCTCCATCCTTCCTGTAGGCCCCTTCGGGTACTGGAAGGCTGCTGTAAGGTCACCCTGGAGCCTTCTCTTCTCCAGGCTGAACAGACCCAGCTCTCTTAGCCTGTCCTCATAGGAGAGGTAGTCCAGCCCTTTGATCATCTTCATGGCCCTCCTCTAAACCCGCTCCAACACATCCATGTCCTTCCTATGTTGGGGGCTCCAGAGCTGGACGCAATACTCCAGGTGTGGTCTCATGAGAGCAGAGTAAAGGGGCAGAATCCCCTCCCTCGACCTGCTGGCCACGCTTCTCTTGATGCAGCCCACGATACAGTTGGCTTTCTGGGCTGCAAGCGCACATTGCCGGCTCATGTTGAGCTTCTTCTCCATCAGTAACCCCAAGCCCTTCTCCTCAGGGCTGCTCTCGAGCCGCTGTCCACCCAGCCTGTACTCGTGTTTCGAATTGCCCCAACCCATGTGCAGGACCTTGCACTTGGCCTTGTTGAACTTCACACAGTTCACGCAGGCCCACCTCTCCAGCCTGTCAAGGTCCCTCTAAATGGTATCCCTTCCCTCCAGCGTGTCAACCACAGCACACGGCTTGGTGTCGTCGGCAAACTTGCTGAGAGTGCACCCAGCCCCACTGTCCATGTTGCTGACCAAGATATTGAACAGCACTTGCCCCAGTACCAACCCCTGAGGCACACCACTCGTCACTGGTCTCCACCTGGACATCGAGCCATTGACTGCAACTCTTTGAGTGCATCCATCAAGCCAGTTCCTTATCCGAGTGGAGTGCTGGGCCCAGTTCCAGGCTCCCCAGTACAAGAGACAGAGACATACAGGAGCAAGTCCAGTGACGGGCCACAAAGACGACTAAGGCACTGCAGCGTCTGTCTTAAAAGGAGAGGCTGAGAGAGCTGGGCTGGTCACCCTGGAACAGAGAAGGCTCGGGGGCGAACTCATTTGATCCCACGTGTATAAATACCTAATGGCGGAGCAAAGAAGACAGACCCAGACTACTCTCAGTGGTGCCCAGTGATAGGACAAGAAGCAAAGGGCACAAATGGAAATACAGGAAATCCCAATTCAACATAAGAAAAAGCTCTGTTATTGTGAGGGTGATGAACCACTGGAAAAGGCTGCCCAGAGAGCATGTGGAGTCTCCATCCTTGGAGATGCTCAACACCTAACTGGACACAGTCACATATGATCTACTCTACCCAACTCTGCTTTCAGCAGGAAAATTGGACTAGATGATTGCCAGAGATCACTTCGGAAACTCTGCATGACTCTGTAAATTCCAGTATTTTACAAGCAAAATATAACTTGCCTCTCCGTATCACACAAGTAGGTTCGTGTAAGTGAAGATATGAGCAGTCTTCCATCCAAATAATCAAGCTGGACAACCCGAGAATCTACGGTGGTTATAATCTGAACAGGAAACATCACAAAAGTAGCAGCAGCCTACAGTTAAGAAGAAAAAAAAATGAAAGAAAACATACAGGGCATCAGTTCAAAGTAAAGACTGTTTCATTAAGTTAAAAACCACAAAATTCAGAAAAGACTCATGTATGCTAGGAATACACAGCATAAGACAGAGCTGTTCCTTTCCATTCTCTCTTACAAAACAAGGCTTCAACGCTTAGAGGCATAAAAGTCTAAATCCTCCATTTCCCAAAACCATTCCTGAAGGTTTAAAAAAAAAAAAAAAAAAAAAAAATCATATCCCCATAGCATTCTGCCATTTCTTTATAAAGAGTGGGATTTTTTTAACATTGAGCGGAGTTTTTATTCATGCTCTTGTAAGCTTTGTGCTTTCATCAATTCTCCTCCTCAGGTACTTTCAGCCAGTGAACAGTTTTATGGAGACAGACCTGAGGGATTACTTGATACAAAAAACAACTTCCATCAGATTTAGGTGGTTTACATAAACTCACTTTCTCTGTTACCCTGCAGCAAGTCACCCAAATACTTTTACTATACAAGTGTCTTAATGTGCATGGGTGGCAGAACAAAGACATAGACAAACTCCTTATTCATAAGAAATGACTGGGAACTGCACTAAAATTTTCTAGCAGACGGTCACCATTTTTAACAGCCTAAAGCTGTTTGTTAGGAATGTGTCAATGCACTACTTCAAACAGTGCATTACATGAGAGATTCAACAGTCCAACTCCTTTAACAGGCATGAGCAGACACATATTCCATGGGCCTCGCCCTTCTCTCCGCTCCTTTTCTCTCTCCACAGCTGATTTTCTTGGTCTCTTTTTAAATGCAATAGTCTTGCTACTTTTAAGTCAATTTTCCATCAAAATCTTTCACGAGGGCTAGAAAGCACCCGTAGGAACACACCTATTTCCAGGCTGTGCTCCTTCTTACAGATTAAAAGGAGAAGGAAAGGATCCAGTAACAGTAAAACTAGAACACTCAAGGGCTAGAAATCAGGCTGGTGTCATTAATTTGTGTGCCGTTTGCACAAAATGTAACGGATGTTAGCCTGGCACCCACCTACCATTTATTTTAACTAAACCACATATTTAAGAATAAGAGTGTCCAGACAGAGCCAAGCAAAATCAGAGTCTGGGACTGCCCTTCCTCAGACCGACAGCCTACCTGAGGACTAAAACACACAGCTGAGCCCGTAGCTAGAGTCTAAGGAATCCAACAGGCTCAGAAACACCAAGACCCCGGCTTGGATACTTGTAAATTCCAAGAGAAAGAAGCTCAGCCAGCTTTTAATTCTGTACATTTGAAAGCATATTTATGTTGCATTACTAGAATAGCTAAAAAAGGGTGTGAGGGGAGTTCACGTGTCAGGATTTCTGCTGTTGTCTCAGAAGACTTGTTCTTCATCCCAACAGTCAAAGCTACCAGAACCTCATCAGCTGGCAATTTTCCTCTGTTGTACTTTATTGAAATAAATGAAAAGATTCCACACATCATCCCCTGGAACCTCTACATCTCAAACAAAGTATGCGACATTTTACCTTCCCTTGTTTCGATGTGTTAATCTTGATGGCTGACACTTTTCCCACATGATCTCCCACAAAAACACGAAGGGCAGCTGTATCCCAACACAGAGCTGTGACTTTTCTGCCTTTATGCTCAGAGGAAACATAAATCTGTTCTGGCTTCCCACGACGTTCCTGATTCAGCTCCCAGACTACTACAAGACCTTGGCTACAACAATTAAAAAAGAAAATACAATCCGATAATAAGTCTTCTAATGTTTTATCATTGATAAAGATGCATTATCACAGAGAAAAAGAAAATCTAAGCAAAGTAGTGCATCTCAGAGCTGGTTGTGTTTGAGGCTGTGTGCTTTCAAGAAGTGTCACATTCTTATTTCTAAAGAAGCGTCCTTCCTTGCACTACGATGTATCAGCACCTTTGGAAGGCTACTCTCACATTTACTCGAATTGCCAGTGAGGATGTGGAAAAATAAGCATGTAAATGGATTTTAAGCAATGTAAGTGGTATTAACTACCAATCTCAGTCTGCCAAGTTCACGAAGATTTCTTTTGATGCTGAAAAGTCTCAGGGAGACATTTATCATCATAACTTCACATGCATTAGCTCTCCCATAGTTATTCTGTTACAGAAACAATATTTATTCTGGAACAATTATTGCAGGGGGGG
>Ga0065711_1008362_pt1 | contig 12966 bp, 10 predicted proteins | sample Hoacrofraction12_FD_59098 | JGI IMG/M metagenome (GOLD analysis project Ga0065711, IMG submission 59098) | Hoatzin crop microbial communities from Cojedes, Venezuela - Epithelial fraction 12 v2 (version 2) | ecosystem: Host-associated > Birds > Digestive system > Esophagus > Crop | place... | reverse complement strand
CTTTCCCTCGTCCACTAAGTTGGTCACCTTGCCATAGGAGGAGATCAGGTTAGTCAAGCAGGACCTTCCTTTCATAAGCCCATGCTGGCTAGGCCTGATCACCTGGTTGTCCTGAATGGATCTATTTTTGGCTTTTAGTGTTATTTTAGCACCAAGGAGAAAAGTTACCACAACGTAACTGTGCTATGAAGAAAATGACTTTACGTTTTTGGTTTTACCCAGCAGTAATCCTGTAGAAGCTGCAGTCTAGTGCTAATGTTAAACCAGGGTCATCATGCAGAAAGCAGCATAATTAATAGAACCAGAAAAAATATTTTTTATTTTCCTATTTAGTGTTTCTTTTTTTGCAGCTAGTTATCTGCACAAACAGAAGTTTAACACAGAAGTTATGACCCTGAGTTTGCTACATCTAAAGTTAAGGAACAGATTGAGACCTAAGAAGTAGTAGCAAATCATTTCCATTCATACAGTGACATCCAGTGGGTCCCTCCAGAGGCTTTCTTCACATTTTTTCCCCATCCTTTGCACAGAAATAAACAGTCCTGTTAGTATCACTTTCAGGTCACAATTTCAGACCACTGGGACTTCTCACAGTGTCAGAATATAGAACATATGTCATCCAGATTGTTCACAAAGATGTTGAATACTATTGGACCCAGCAGTGACTTCTGAGCTACGCTGCTCATACTCTCTGGCCAGAGTCCAACCTCCCACTCAAAGCAGGGTCAGCTGTGAGATCAGACCAGGCTGCTCAACACTTTATTGAGTCAGGTCATGAAAACCAGCACAGATGGGCGACTGTGCTATGTGTCTGGGCAGCCAGTTTCATGGCTTGTCTGTTCTCGTGGTGACCAGAAGTTTTTCCTTATATCCAGTTGGAACTTTCCTTGATTTGACATATGTCATTTGTCTCTTGTCATCCCAGTAGGTACCAGGGTGAAGAGCCTTGCTCCTCCTTTCCAGTAATCCTTTACAAGAACTGGAAGGCTGCTATTAACAAGACCACTTCCCTCAGCCTCTCCTCACAGGGCACATTCTACTCTCTGACCAGTTTCTTTCACGTATTCCATGCACGAAGGATTTAATGTTTAACACCAAGCCTACTGTTTTTTAAGTTATGTTACATGGGATTTTGATCTATCAGAGTGATACAGCAATGTACTTATATCACAGTACAGGTACAAATCATACTTAGGGCACTATCGCAACTGTAATATGTTGTCGAGTCACAACACAAATGTGATTTCCATTAATAATCTCTATAATATATCGACCATCGTGATGCTGGGTGTTCTCAGCCTCCAGGAACGAATATGTGGGTTAAAACCCACTCAAGCCCATAGCTCCCTTCAGAGTTCTTCCCATTTGTTGTTTGTATTTCATACTCTACACTGGGCTGAGCCATGCCAGTATATTTGCGTTCTCTTGATTAATTCGGGGACCAACAGCTACACATCAGCTCATTCTCCCAGCTGATGCAGCCGTTTGCCTAGAGCAAAGGCTAGCTTCTGGTCCCCTTTCTGTTAAGTTCACAGCTGTGCAACAGCTCTGCTCGGTCATTCACACAGCCTGCCATCCCCAGGCCTGCCCTGCTCACCTTGCCTGCATACTGCGGGATGCCCACCTCATTATTACATGCTGCTCCTGGCTCCCTGCCCTTTAGTGCCCTTGCTGGCCCCTGGCAGTCTACCTCTATCCTGGCTGGATCTGGACAGGTGATGAGGTAAGAGAAAAGATTGACTGGAGGGAAACTAAGGTAGCTGGGGGCTGAGGTGGCCCTGGATTTCTTCCTGGCCTATCTGAGTGCCGTTTCCTTTGTCAGGACCAAAGATGGCTTCATTAGGCCTGACCACTGATAAGCCCCTGCTAGAACATCAGGCATCTTCATTCAGCTGCTGCATTACCTGCACTGCTCCTGTAGGAGCCCTGCTTGGACCTCTCTCACGTTGCTGGAGGCTCAAACGCCCTGTCGGACTCCAGTCACCAAGTCCCTCTGAGCAGTCCTTTGCCATGTCAGTCTTCTTGGATTTCACTTTGTTAAGAACAGGTTCTTTTTAAAGGAGGAAGAAGGAGGCAAATGGTCTGTCTCATGTGCCAGGTTCTAGAAGAGGGGTGCCAATGAGAGATACATTCCTACTAGGTTTTATGCTGCCATAGTTCTCTGTCCTCTTGCCCTGTGTACCTAGATGGTCAGGATCTCTTCCTGTAATCAGTCATTACAAGGTTTAATATTTGTTACTACACATAGCATCTTGTTCAGCCATAGATTTGTTTACAGGGTTAATCCTAGGCCAGAATAAAGATTAAAACCGAGTAAATCAGACAGGGTGTGATGTTTTACACACTTGTAAATACTTAGAGACACAACCAAGAATTATGGGCTTTTTTCTACTTTTGCCTGGGAATAACTGAAGATGGCTTCTCAATTTTTTGTCTTTTACAAACCTTGCTATACAGTGAAGNAGTTCTGTGTATAATTCTGAGGGAAAAAGTTAATTAAATTAAAATATGATATGTGCCTGTAGTTGTAGTGTAGGTTGTTTGAAGGCTAATTTCCCAGTGATTGATTACGTTATGTAAGGGTTTTAAAACTTAGCAAGTCTTGTTCCCTTTCTCCATATAAAAAAACTCCAAATTATTTCTATTTTCATGTTCTCAATCGTTATANTTTTCCTCTCTTTCAGTGCACAGGAATTGGAGTCATAAAGATACCATAATGTTAATAGATTTGTCTCAGAGTTCATGAGGTCAAACTTGTTGGTCTTCCTGTATGACTAACAGTGCAAAAATTTGGAATGCACTCAGCTAATCTCAGGCATAAAATAACTGGCACTGAAGAACTGCGTATCCATAAATCAATAGAGACTAACCTTTGATTTATTTCTTTTTGGGTCACATGTTTCACATTCACCATAAAAGCAGATAAAGGTAACTATAATTAAAATGTCTATTTCCTTCTCTACTATTTGTGTTAACATTCATGCTATTGAATATCTCCCTTTCATAATACTATATTTTTTCAGTGTTCTACAGTTATTGTTTCATTAAAAATACCCCTGTGATATTAACTGTATAATAAATTACAATTCAAAATAAAATAGCCATTTTATCCATGAGAGAGAATAATAAAGCCATAATAAAAAGGAATAAAGTTTAGCAATATGATAATGTAGCATGAGGTTTTTATAGACTCCATGTAAATGCTAAAATCTATAAATTTTTTATATTGTGTGAAATTGTAAAAAATAGTAATGAAAGGGGCTGAGGAGAGGGGAAAAAGCAGGCTGGTTTAATCCTGAAATTGCTGTTATTCCAATTTCTTTTTATAATCTGAAAAAGAGTGTATAACAGTCATGTGTATGAAATTATTTATTTGTAGCTTATCTTATTTACTATAGGTATTAAAGGTAAATTGAAGAACAAAAACTGCGGGTTTCCACTTTCCAGCCCAGAGTATTGGTAAGTGAAGAAACTCTAACACCTAATTATGTCTTTCCTCAGCTCCCTTTTATTCAAACCTAGTATACCTATACATAATCTGCACTTATTTTTCCAACTATTCTCTTTCTTTATTTGGCTTGTTTTTTTATATTTGGGTTCTAACTGAAGGTAGAAGGATGTGCAAATACGGGAATGAGAGGACAGGACAAGAATTCCTCCTTGCAACCATTTTCTTCTTCTTGCATCATCTTTCACACCACACTGGTGGGCTAGAAATTTAAAATATTCCATTTCTTGTAGTCTAATGCTAATTTGTTTGATTGTACTAGTCCATCTTTTTTTTTTTTTGATGGCAGATCGCACAAGGAATTTGCAATTTGATTTAAATAAAACTCTCTTAAATATATTTTTATGTAAATAAAGGAGAAAGGGGAAAGATATACACAGAAAGAGTACGGATTTCTAAAACAGGTTCAATATAGGTACAAATAATTAATGCTTTAAAAACCCGCCATTTTGGAAACTCAGCACTGGCCAGCCTTGTTTTGCTGTCTTGTGCTGGTCTAGAGACAGCACAACAAAATGTACATCCCCTAAAGCATGCTGACTTGAAAATGTGGGGGCACTTATTGTCCTCTCATGATGGAGCTGCTTCTGTTTAATTGATAGCTGGCTCATCACCGACAAGGACATTGTTAATTCTACTTGCATAATCAAGATTTTTGTCAGATTTCCAAAAAGGAGGAAAGGAAGTGGAGAGGAAACAAAGCTACACTGGCATAAAATAAGGAACTGACTGAGTGCTTGCACTTCTGAAACAAAAAGTTCATTTCTTCTGTAAACCTAAAACATCATTTTCATATGTGAGTCTTTAAAACAGCAGCAGTGAAAGGACAGCACAGGACTAGATGAAGAGATGGTTATGAGAACATATCAATAGGAGTCACTGTATAATCTGAAAACATTTAAGGACAACCACAGCTTTAATCTCCAAGGTTACAGCTCAGAGTCACTATGTAGTATTAGAATATATCTAGCTTTCCTCATGCACAGCATTAGCACTCAACAGTTTAAGACAGAAAATGAAGATAGATACTGAACACAGCAAAAAATCTTGAGGCAGTTTATACAGACATAATGTTATTCTTCAAGCTGCGATCTACCCAAGGTATGACGATTACTGAACCTAAACCACACAGTGCCAAAGAGGAGTTGATTTGTGCCTTCCCTGTCAAAAAGTAACCTACACCAGATTAATTAAATAAGAAAAAAACCATCCTCTTTATATCTCTTGCCTTAACCGATGTCAAGGAGGTGAGCTCTGGTGAATGAAGCATAGAGCTTCCCTCTAACATGAGAAAGTGAGAAGGGATAGCAAAGAGGGAAGCCATTGCAACTACACTGCAGTTATGAATGGTGTGGAGAAGATGGACAGGGTTTACATTGTTTCTTCTAAAAGAAGAATTAAGAGGCTTGAAATGAAGCAAGCAGGAGCTAGATTCAGTCTGAAGAAGGTGGTCTTCATCCAATTGGGAGTTAAACTGTGGAAGTGCTTGCAGTTGGATGTTATGAATGTAAACACTTCCAAGAATTTCAAAGGGAAAATGGAAAAAGTGATGGAGGAGAATTCCATTTGAACAACACAAGGAAATCACCACTGGCCCAAGAAGTCCCTCAGCTACCAGGGAGCAGCAAGAGTGAGGGTGCTCCATGAGGGCCAGGAGCCAGGAGCTGCGGGGCAATGACCTCACCAGCTGGGGCACAGCTCCACTGTACCCAAGAAGCTTGGTGGCAGTGACAGGGTCTCTCAGCAGTCCAGCAATCCTTAAACCAACTGGCCTTGGAGCCCTGACTTGGGTCTGACACCCACACCCACTGCTCACGGGTGCAGGGTCTCCATTTACGCGCAGGCCAGGGTCTTCTGTTGCTGTGCAAGCTGTGTTGTGGGTGTACCTCTTTCTAGTCCTGTCCTCAAGATATTTGGCTTTCCTGGTTTGAACCTGGACCTGACATGTTACCTTGCTTCTGTCTGATGATGACTGTCCTGTGGATAGGACCTTTTTCTGACATCATACCTTCTCTAGCTGCCCAGTTCAAGAGCTGTGGGACTGCAGCTTCTCAGTGAGATCATTGCCCAGCCTTCGCTGTGGCCATCCTTGGCTCCTGGCTTGTTCTCTGTTGTGGAAGAGTCTTCCTCTTGCTGCTCCCTGGCAGTTAGCTCAGGCTTTCTCAGGCCCTGAGCTGAGTACCACGGAGCCTGGCCCTCAGACTAAGCCAGGGCTTTCCCCCCACAGCCTCCTTGTAGCTATGTGTCATAAGACTTGACCCCACGGCCACCCTGCAGTTCCTATTTCGACCCCAAACCCTACAGGGAGCTGTGATTAGCATGCAGAAGCAGATCTCTAAGCTTCTCTAACCTTCTCTGCACCCAGAGCAACAATCTCTTCCCACCAACTCCTGCGGTGCCTTTTGGGAGCATCTGGGATTTGTTATGCTCCACATCAGCAGCCCTCAAGGAGCAATCTGGTACGTGGTTTGATCTGTCCATCTACCTCCACTGCTAGTGCTCCACGTTGTGTCAAAAAGAAGTATGGGGGCTTCTGGCCCTTCACAGGAGCCTGTCAGCTTAAGGTGGCTTCAACCTACCTGGCATGCACATGCCAGCAGTTGGGGTCCACCGGGTACCCTAGGAACTCCACCCTGTGCTGCTGAAAAGAGCAAATCTCTGGGGTTTGATGTGGTGTCACCACTGCTGCAAGTGACTCAGGACTTCCCTTGCATAGTCCGTGTGTCTGTTGAGCACTGGAGAACATGAAGATGCCAAGAACAGTACTACACAGTCATCAAGCAGGCTATGCAGCACATCATTTACAAAACAATGGAAGGTGGTCAGAGCATAGAAGAGATCAAACAGTATCACAAGATCCTCATAGTGTCTGTATCTGGTCCAGAAAGTTTTCTGCTCATTCCCCTCTAGCATGCACGGAGTGCAGACCATCTTAGAATTTGCAAACTTCTTTTGATGATTCATAATAGGGTTTTCCAGTACCATGACTCCTGTAACAGTGCCTACTTGGAAGGGGCCTCACTTTCTAAGGGTACAAGAAGTGCACACAGCTTCTGAGGAACTGAAACAGGGATTCACCACAGCCTGCCTCACAGTCCTGCCCAGGCCTTGGCTGGCATTTCATTGTGGAAGCAGATACCTCTGGGCCACAGGAGCAATACTTTCCCAGAATCTGGCCCAAAGCAGGAGCCATGACCTTATGTCTTTTTCCTCTAGGCAGCACACTCTCACTGAGAGGAATTATGACATCTGGGACACGCAGCACCTGAGAATCAAAGCTGCCTCTGAGGAGTGGTAGCAGGTTCTTGACGTAGCAGAAGAACCAACAATGGTGCTGACTTAGCACCAGAACCTGGAATACAACTGAGGTATGAGTTGCTTCTCTCTCCACCTTATCTGCCAGACTTTCCTCTCTCCACACTTAGTTAATTGTCCATTCATCACTACCTTTGGTTTCCAACCCAAAAGTCTGCCAGCCACACCAGCTGCCTCACATGTACCTGCACCAAATGACTGTTGAGCAGGCGGTTTGTTGGTGCAACTGACAACACAGTTGCCACTCCTACCACAATAAAGCAGTCCCCTTTTCTCCATCTGTGTTCTCATTCTCGAGATGAGCAGTGAGGTGGATGGTGCCTTTGTCCATGGGCTCCTCCTCTGGAGATAGTCAGGAAGGTGGAGCAAAACGTGGTGGAGCAAAACATGGTGGAGCTCCTCCAGAGGTCTGCATATGCTCTTCCCAGTAGAGCCAGCTGCTTCTCCAGTGATAGGCCAGTCTGACAACCTGGCACAGGCTCTGGGGTAGGCCAGTCCTAGGCATCTCATCTTGAGGGCCACAGACAGCCCTAGGCCTTAGAGAGCCTTAAGGGCTTGCTCTTCACACCCAGTTTCCAGAGTCAACTCCATGAACTGAAATGTGTAGTTAGTGACCAACTACTTCCAGGCTGCCCAGGGAAGTGGTGGAGTCACCATCCCTGGAGGTGTTCAAAAAATATGTGGATATGGCACTTCAGGACATGGTTTAGCAGGCATGGTGGTGACAGGTTGACGGTTGGACTTGATGATCTTAGAGGTCTTTTCCAACCTTAATAATTCTGTGGTTCTATGATTCCCTTGATGGAGCTCCAGAAAGACAGCCTTGGCCACCGCACAGTTGTGGTCCCCCCAAAACTGCTCCAAATCAGTAAGTCATCAGGTTTTGGAGCACAGGGCCATGGTCTTCCATGTGGTCACTGTCCACTCTCGGGCTGCCCTGAGAGCTGAGAGATTATTACTGCTGAGCACCTAATGTCCCTTGGGATGCACAGCCCCTGGATAGGCTGTAAAGATTAGCCACATTTAACTGATAAATCCTGATACCATTGCCTAGTGCTCACTGAATGGTTCTGGAAGATCACAGAAACATGGAATGGTTTGGGTTGGAAGGGACTTTTAAAGATCATCTAGCCATGGGCAGGGACATCTTTCACTAAATCAGGTTGCTCAAGATAGGGAGCAAGAGATCTTGAAACATCCTGAAGTCCTGTGTCACACGTCTACATGATGACGAGGCTAGGCACACGCCTGCCAGCAACACAGCTCAGGAAAGGGCTGGAGGCCAAGGTCTGAGCATGAATGGAGCGACCCCTGCAGCCACACTGGCAAGTGTGCACTGGTGTGCACCTCAGGCTCCAGGTTAACTCCAGTGCAATCTGCAGAAGAGAATGTAACATTAACCAAGCAGCTGCAGGAATAATAGAATCATAGGTTGGAAAAGAACTCTAAGATCATCAAGTCCAACCGTCAACCAAACACCACCATTCCTACTAAACCATGTCCTGAAGTGTCACATTTACACCTCCAGGGATGGTGATGCCACCACTTCTCTGGGCAGCCTGTTCCAATGCCTGACCACTCTTTCAGTAAAGAAATTTTTCCTAATATCTAATCTAAACCTCCTCCAATGCAACTTGAGGCCATTGCCTCTCATTCTATTGCTAGGTACTTGGGAGAAGAGACCAATACCCACCTCACCACAACCTCCTTTCATTCAAGTAGTTGTAGAGAGTGAGAAGGTCTCCCCTCAGCCTCCTCTTCTCCAGACTAAATGGCCTCAGCTCCCTCAGCCGCTCCTCGTAAGACTTGTTCTCTAGACCCCTCACCAGCCTCGTTGCCCTTCTCTGGACACGCTCCAGCACCTCAATGTCTTCCTTGTAGGGAGGGGCCCAAAACTGAACACAGTGCTCGAGGAGCGGCCTCACCAGTGCCGAGTACAGGGCCACAATCACCTCCCTGCTCCTGCTGGCCACACTATTCGTGAGACAAGCCAGGATGCCATTGGCCACCTTGGCCACCTGGGCACACTGCTGGCTCATGTTCAGCTGGTTGTCGACCAACACCCCAAGGTCCTTTTCCACCAGACAGCTTTCCGGCCACTCTTCCCCAACCCCGTAGTGTTGCATGGGGTTGTTGTGACCCAACTGCAGGACCTGGCATTTGGCCTTGTTGAACCTCATACACTTGGCCTCGGCCCATCGACCCAGCCTGTCCAGATCCCTCTGCAGAGCCTTCCTACCCTCGAGCAGATCAACACTCCCGCCCAACTCAGTGTCATCTGCAAACTTACTGAGGGAGCACTCAATCCCCTCATCGAGATCATTGATACAGATGTTAAACAAGACTGGCCCCAAAACTGAGCCCTGGGCAACACCACTCATGACCGGCCACCAGCTGGGTTTAACTCCATTCACCACCACTCTCTGCGCTCGGCCATTCAGTCTTTATGCAGCAGAGAGTACACCCATCCAGACCACGGGCAGCTAGTTTCTCCAGGAGGATGCTGTGGGGAACAGGGTCAAAGGCTTTACTAAAGTCCAGGTAGACAACATCCACAGCCTTTCCCTCATCCACTAGGCAGATCACCTGGTCATAGACAGTGATCAGGTTGGTCAAGCAGGACTTGCCTTTCATGAACCTATGCTAGTTCCAACCGGCTCCAACCATCTCACATCTACTAACTGGAGCTTAAAACCCAGGCCAAACACATCTTGGAGGTGTGAACGTCAATGACCACAGAAAACTTTAATGCAGGAACAAGTGAGAGAGAGGACAGATTCAGGCTTTCCAGTTCTTCTGACGTGAAATGTTGGAAATAGGGCCTGTGAGACCATCTGCTCCTAATCCACAATGGATAAGCATTACAGCATCCCAACGTCCTGATTAAAGACAAGGACAGACTTTGTTCATGGATTTTTGTTTGGCTTAGTTTAATTAAAGCCTTACACAGAGACCTGGGTTGCAGTTCTAAAAACAGAAAGACTGGTCTCTCTTGTGAAGCACGAAATGTGAAAATGCCTGAAACTACCTTAAATTGCAGAATTCAGACTAAAAGACTGTACTTTACAGATAAAATTGGATTTCAAAGAATGAGGAAATTGTATAGTTATTCAATCCATTTTCAGACTTAAAATTCAACTGTATAGATTGTGCGTTATTTGAAACCAAACGGAACAATCAACCAATAAAAATGCACTAAAAAGAGAGGTAAATAAAAAAATCAGATATTCCTTGCCCAAAACCAGGTATTACACTTGAAAAAAAGTCAAATTACTGTCACATGTGCAGTCACTGCGTTAGGAGAAAAGTATCCCCCAGCCAAACTATTCAGAAAAGTTACCACTGAAACAGGCAAAATAAAATGTCTTTGTTGCCTGCTCCAGATTAACACCTTTAAAGTCTGTGCTGTCATTTAGAATGAAACATTAAATACAGGAGATATCCTTTAAATCTCTACAAACCAGAAACTCTCAAAGTAAAATACTTCCTTAAGCATTGCAGACACCTGCTCAGACACAGAATTTCAGCACTAACGCTTTTGCCTTCGTTTTGTTCTAGTCTCACCTTCCTCCTGCTCACATACCTGTACACTTGTTTATGACACCCACTGCGACTACATGATGCAATTTCAGAAGTATAGCAAAAGGTCAGTCGTTTTAAAACCATACCATTCATATCCCTAACGGTGTTTGGTTTTTTTAAACATGCAGTTGGCTGGACTGTACAATCCATACTTCAACTGAGACAGCTCTTTTAGTTAAAAATTACTGATGAACATTTTAAATACATAAAAATAAAGCTGGGCTCATCTTGTCTGTACAAGTCCACATTTTGTAAATTGAATCAATGTACACTATTAAAGATGTGCAATAATTTCCTAGTAAGTTACTGCCATTTAACTACGCATTTTTCCACAGCACAGTACACAAAAGGACTCCTACAATGGCGAATCAGCCTATACCTGAAAATTTTAACCTTCTAATGAGACAGTGGGACACGTTTCGCTTGCTTTTTGTATCGAGCAACATAAGGAAGCACAAGAAGCATAACAAGGAAATTAAGATGTCCCGAGTTCTTCATCATAGTCACAATCAATACTGGTCCCCTGTACAAATGAGAGATACAAAGCTGTAAAATATAATATGGGAATATAATTTTATTGTGTTAATCTGCATATGTATTGGTACAGCTGTTCTGTGAATGCTTCTGAAGAAAATTTTTCCATAACTCTGGCTCTCCCAGCTGCTCCCATTGTGTCCTTTAACAGCGGATCTCTCACAATTTTTTCCATCGCCTCAGAGAATTGTGTTGGCAGAGGATCACACAAAAATCCTGTAATATTATGCAAGATTGATTCTAAGGGACCGCCTGAATTAACCGCTATAACTGGACATCTCATATACATTGCCTCCAGAGGAACAATACCAAAATGTTCATTGCTTGGTGTATAAAGCACACAGAGAGAGTTACTAAAAAGAGCGATTTTCTGTTCATCTGAGAACGATCTCAGAAAAGTGACATGGTCGTTAACACTAAGCTTGGCTGCAAGTCTCCGCAGCTCTTCGTAGTGTTCCACGTTTTCCAGAACTCGCTTATCATAACCACCTGCCATAACGAGGTGAACTTCATTCCACTCATGAGAATCAAGTCTTCCTCGAAGCTCATGCAAAGCTTCAAGAGCCAACGCCAAGTTCTTTTTTCTCTCATATCTATTAACGGAAAGAAACAAGAACTTTTTCTTCTTCGGTATCAGGTCAGCTACGTCCGCAGGAACTGCTGCTTCAAAGCTACTGATGTTGAGCGATGGGTAGAGGACGTCTGGGTTTATGTGAGACAGGGACTTAAACGTGTCCTTGAATACACTGGCGGTGAACCTGCTATTCACAACGACACAGTCTGCCATGCCAGTTGTGTACTCTTCCAGCCAGTCAAGGGGTAACCGGTAGATGTGCTTCAGAAGTGATTCTCTCTCAGTCAGCAGCTGATCGGGAAAGTGACAGTAGAACAAAACCTTCTTACGGGTTCTGGCCAGTCTAAGCACAGGAATGCAAGCAGACACCTAATGCAACCAGGAGAGAGAGGACAAGAGGAGACATTTGTTATTTGTGTTAGAGCTGCTGACACGTACATGTGACTTCAAGAGAGAGAGCTGGGGCTGTTCAGCCTGGAGAAGAGAAGGCTGTGGGGAGACCTGATTGCAGCCTTCCAGTACCTGAAGGGGGGCCTATAGGAAAGATGGGGAACATATTTTCAGCAGGACTTGTTGCAATAGGACAAAGAGCAATGGCTTTAAACTAAGGAAGGGTACATTTAGACTAGAGATAAGGAAGAAATATTTTACAATGAAGGTGGTGAAACCCTGGAACAGATTGCCCAGAGAGGCAGTGGAGGCCCCATCCCTGGAAACATTCAAGGCCAGGTTGGACGGTGCTCTGAGCAACCTGGTCTGGTTGAAGATGTCCCTGCTCACTGCAGGGCGTTGGGCTGGATGGCCTCTAAAGGTCCCTTCCAACCCAAAGTATTCTGTGATTCTATGAATGCCGTGCCCTGAGAGCCAGCCCTTTGCAAGCCAAGGGCCCAGGCGGCAGCGGCGTCCTCCCCCTCCACCTCAAATGGCGGCGGCGTCGCCCCCGCCCGCCCCGCAGCCCCGCACCTGGTCGCAGACGAAGACGTCCGCCGGCTCTCCGCTCAGCAGCAGCACGTACAGCGCCACGAAGGCCATGCGCAGGGCGGCGCACAGGGCGTGCCCGCGGCCCCACAGGCTGCGCGGCAGCCACCCGCCGGCCCGCCGCACCGCCAGCCCCCGCGTCTCGGCGAAGCAGCGGGCCGCGTCGTAGTACGCCGTCCAGATCTGCACCCGGCAGCCCCGCGACCGCAGCGCCAACGCCGCGTCCACCACCAGCCGCTCCGCCCCGCCCAGGCCCAGGTCCGGGTGCAGGAACACCACGGACGGGCCCTCCCCGGCCGCCTCCGCCATGGCTGCTGCGGGGAGAACGCGGGCCAGCCCACCCGCCCGCCGGCCACGTACCGGGCGGCAGCGCGCATGCGCGGCCCGACGGCCACCGCAGGACACGTCAGCCTTCCTGACGGGCCTTCCCGCTCCCCGCACCCGCCGGGCGGACCGGGCGCTGCCCGGCCCCGCG
>Ga0065711_1046305_pt1 | contig 12967 bp, 7 predicted proteins | sample Hoacrofraction12_FD_59098 | JGI IMG/M metagenome (GOLD analysis project Ga0065711, IMG submission 59098) | Hoatzin crop microbial communities from Cojedes, Venezuela - Epithelial fraction 12 v2 (version 2) | ecosystem: Host-associated > Birds > Digestive system > Esophagus > Crop | place... | reverse complement strand
TTTTTTTTTTTTTTTTTTTTTTTTTTCCAGTTCCTTGTTCAGATAACTGGATTATTTCTTTCTGGGTAATTTCAACCAAAATCAAAATATTTCACTCTGTGAACCACATGATGGCTCATTAGCAAACTGTATCTGCTGTGCTGCTTCATGGAATATGAAGTTCAGTTGATTTATGGCCTCCCTCCGTAAGGGACCCTGTCCTGGGCAGACCGTGATACGCTGGCAGAGCCATAGGATGGAGCAGATGAGTCATATTATTACCTCATTGAAGCTGTGGTCTAGCTCACAGGGACTTCTTGCATGAGGTACTCTCACATCTACTGTGCTGGGAATACGGATTCTTTGTAGACTAGCACAAGGGATAATTTGGGGGCTGGGGTGAATTTATTCCTACTTCCCCTCCTAATGAACTTTGCCGTTTCCCAGGTGGTCTCTCCCCTCCAGTCCAGAGCAGTCTACATAGCAGAGCTTCACCAAACCCCTAGCAAGGAGAAATGTGGCAGCCCAGATAATCCCCCCAGCGTTCCTGTATAGAAACTGGTAGCATTCATCATACCATTTATGATCCATTCAACGTTCATCAATGCATTTCCATAAAGAGTTGCCCATTTTCTTATGCTTTATCCTCATGTTCCAAGATTAATAAAATGAGCATCAAAATGAATAAATATAAGTTCATCTCTGAGCAGTAAAAAGTAATTTTAGTGTCTCTGAATTTTAGGAAGCTGTTCAATTGTTACAGTCAAAGGTGTTCTTAGGTAAAGAGCACGGATGGGGCATTGGCAAGCACAGGTAATAACACAGATAAACATGTTCACCTTGCATTCCCTGGCAGTCGCCAAATGGCTGACCTCCTTGTACTAGTATGTTTTGGGTTGTCCTTTCTGTTTTATTCTTTCCCTGATTGCAATGCGTGGATAATTATTATCCCCTTGCTTTGTGAAAGAAGAATGACTTGATAGAGCTAATGCCTCCATCCCTGAAATATTTTTACACAGGTATCTCCACGTATAATTCCATATAATCCAGACTCTGAACTGTAGTATTATTCATGCAATCACAGGCATGCTGGCTGGAAGGCACTGAGGAAGGTCTTTAGTCCCCTTTCCCCACTGAAAGCAGAGCTGTCGCTGGCACAAATTGCGTGACTAACAAGGGCTCAAGGGATTAAGCTGCACTTACACGCATACTAACACAAGACCTGCCTGCTCACTTTCCTTTTCCTTTTTAAACAGGTGGTGCTTTCCTCATGCTGCCCCTTTAAAAGCAATTTGGTGCCAAACATCAGTAAAAGGATGCTGGCAATGCTTTTTAATAAAAGGCAAATCCCACTTACCACTTTTGATATTCATTTTAGCAACATTAATCACGATGAATTCATTCAAAATGTCGCATGACTGCTGTGTGTAATTTCTTAGGAATTCCATTTTCATTTAACATTAATTAAAGAGCACTTATTATAGTGTTACCAAAATTAATTCCCGATTTGCAGCCCTGTCTGCCAAGTTTCAACCTTCAGCACATTATTATGGGTAAGTTATAGACTCTGGGAAAATGAGGGCTATAATGGAATATTAACTATAGTGATGCATTCATCACCATATTACAGTAAGGACAATGACCAGGGAGACGGTGATATTCCAAAATAATGCACTCCATGATCCCCACTTCTGCCTAGTCCTTTAAGACAGTTATTGGAGCCCACAGAAAGTGCAGATAGTTAGCAAGCTTGTTTAATCCAATATGGTTTGTGAGACACTCTATCCTTCTTGCTTAGAGTCTGTTTGATTATGATACACAGATCAGACTCAGGATATTACCTCTTTGGCAATTCTGCTTCCTGCTGCTGAAGCTGCACAGACACCGTGGCAATATTTTTGATACAGCCCAGCAGAGCTAAGTGTCGTTCATTAAAAGAAGATTTATTCACATGCATCTGTCTTGAATCTGTCATATTCTCCCTAAAGGAACTCAGACATTTAAAACGTCTCTTTTTTTTTTTTTTTTCCATATATGACATTCACCATGGAGTATATAATCTTAGTTTTCCCATATTTTCAGTACCAAAATAGAAGTTTTGTATATCTTAAAGGATTTTGCTATATCCTGTTTTTGCAAGAAACCCTAGTGAGACTATGAATTATATAACAGACCTTCCAGGAGTAGAGAAGTTTGGGCATTACTTTTCTACTTGTTTTCTGCAAGTTCACATAGCATTAGTTGGTCCCCTGTTCTGGCATCTTTCCTATAAAATTCTGAATAGCTCCAAAGTCTTCCTGCTGAGAAAATAAAAAAATCAAGGCAAACAAAGTGATTTTTGCCAAGATTAGGATAGGTTTGTTTTTTAATTTTTAACAGAATCAAGGGAAATAAATGCAGGGGAAAGCCATACAAGGGGCCAGCATGAGAAGACACTGTGTGTCTTTCTTTCCAGTCACTTATTTAATATTTGTCTTTGGGTATGTTTTTCTCCAAAGTGGCACCTGCAGAATTTCATTCCCTGAAACAACATTGAACTTCACAGGTATTTAAAACCCCCAGAGACCTAAGATATTTCTACAACGACAAGTGACAGAGAAGAGGCTTGTGCTGCCTGTGGGTCAGATGAGCCCATTACAACCCAATAGAGAAGGAATATGGCTGGACGAAGGCATCTGTCTTGCTTCTAGTCCAGAGCTGCCTCATGTCCCAGGGGCTCTGAGCAAAGTCAGAGGAGCTCTGATTGTCTGGACTCAACTGGGAAGGCAGATCCCATGGCTCCCAGCAACGAAATCACATAGCTACCTACATGTCTGCTTGCAAACATGGGAGAAAGGAAAAAAAAAAAAAAAAAATCACAACAAACCTTGACTTCTGTCGTTTCCTGCGATTCGAAACTGGATGACCCCAATCTACTGCATGGGTGAGGGATCCTCACAGCTTATCACCCCATTTCGTAACAAGACTGGAGGAACACCTATCAATCAGCTACTGACCAACAGACCCAACGAGCAGCTGGTTCCAGCTGCTTTCTCTGCCTGACAGTATTTGATCCTACACCTTCTCCAACCCTGAACCTGTGCTCTGCCCAGAGGGGAGACCAAGGATGTAGGAAGCCCAGGCTCCTAATTTGATAGTACGTATTTCGGGAAATTATCATTACAGTATCGCAATGCCAAACGTAAATCATTCTTCTGGTTCCAGCCCTCAGGGTCTCAACATTCAAGACTCTTATTCATTATGTATCTCTCACGCACAATTCGACTCAATTTCAAAACCATAGCTCTGTGTTTGCTTGGTGAAAAGGACGGTCTTGAGGCTAGAGTGGCAGACCGGTATAACCTTTTGTTTATAACAGCTACATGAAAAAGCACCTTTCCCAAGCACTGGTCTTTCTTTCCAAACTTCAAATATAATTCACCACACACAACTCTGCAAAGCTCCTCTGTGATCATGGGCACTCTTCTGCTGCCCAAGGCCTCGAAGCTACCCTGCTAGGCAACAGCAATATTACACCAGTTGCTACTCCTGCAGTCAGAGATTTTAGATTTTTGAAGACTAGTCTGGGCATGTCGACAGAGCTGGAGTGAGGGTTGTCCGTGCTGAGAAGGCATCTCTGTTTTTAGCACCACTGCCCTGGGTTTTCCTGCATTTACACTCAAAAGACGACGACTCAGCTGTGACGCAGAGGTGAGCCCTCCCCTCCTTGCTCACACAGCTCACAGGGGAGAGAGGAGGGAGCAGGCAGTGTTTCACCTCCATATCCAGGGCGAAGGAAATCCAGGTATGCACCCCATGCACAGCACAAGACCACCCCAAGCACTGATCCAGCAAGGGCCAGCTGCCTTCTCTGGGGCCAAGGCAGAAGGTTTATTCCAAGAGTGTGGCAGCAATATACCTAATATGAAACAGCGGTCTCCACTAATGAGGTTTTGGCAGAGTCTTGTTGACTCCAGTACTTCTCCCAGGCATCCCTCAGAGTACCTGAGCTGCCCTTCCCACTGCTTGGCTCCTGTGTAGCACACAGTGGCACACTTCTTGTACTGAGCCAGGAACTTACACTTGGCCAAAGCACGATCTCCCAAAAGTAATGTTATCCTGAAAACAACCTTCTGTCTAAAAATCATTCCTTGAAAACTTTCAGCAATAGCTTACAAAGAAACAAAAGTTCTTAACCACTACAAGGGAAGAAGCCATCCTCGTGACCTGAACTGCCCAAAACTGCAGGCTCTACTTGCACGCAATAATATATGTAAAAAAGGTGAATGGTGGAGACTGTCATTATCCAACTGAATGTACTAAAAAACTGCCATGACCTCAGTCAGAAATCAATGATTAGCTACGAAACTATTCGCTCCTTGATACACATTTGCTTTTTCCACTTAAAAAAAATCAGAACAGAAAGAGTAAGCAAGACACAAAGGTATGGCTTCTCAGATAAAAACCCAGCTTCTCTCAAAACTTCATGCTGTGAACTGTTGAGTCACACGGGTGCTACCATTGAATATTCTGACAGAATACGTGAGAACAACATGCATTAAGAGATTTTTGTCTTTTCTTGCAAAGTGACATCCATCACATTCGAGCAGCAACTTGCACCAGTTTGCTCTAAAATACATTTTATGAGCGAGCGCTGCAGGTGAAATTCAAAGCACACATCAGCGGGTTCTGGGTCATGCACGGGCACACATCTGAGGGAAGGGGGAGGTCTCACTGACATTTGCAGGTAAGAGTTTCTTCTGTGCTTTTCACAGACTTCCTCTAAACCCTGCCAAAATCTGCCATCACACGCCTTTGGTATGAATAAAAGGCTCAACCATGAAAGTGTATCTATCACTGGCAGGAAATGTGCTACTACCTGGTGATTCATTCAAATAACATTTTCAGCAAGGATGTGAGTTTCACCTAATTGATGACAATAATTCTGTGAATACACTTCACTCCACTATTCAATTTTAGTCCACTTGAGACTTCCAAGTAGTTGGCTGAGCATCTAATAAAAGATATTACTAATCACCCTCTCTAAACAGACGCCTGGATGTTTGCAGTATCATGAAAAAATATATGTTCACAGCAAGGTTATTGAAGCAATGAATAAAGTAAAATGCTATGATGCCTCAAGGTACTAAAACAAACATATAACAAAAAGGTAAAGGGCACAAAAAAAAAAAACTACGGGGAAACAAACAAAAGAGAAACCAGGGTATCCATTTAACCTCTGCCACAGAAAACATTTTCCAATCTCGTCATGAACTGCTTTAATTTTATTATTTGCATGGTAAATAAAAAACTCAAAGACCAGGGTCGTATTGTGCAAAGCTTCAAACCTGATCCCAAGAGCTGAGGTTGAACAGGCGAAGGGAGCCACTTCTGCCCTGTGTTAGTGACGAGTACGCACAGAGTGCCTGGAGTTTCCCAGCACCTCTGTAGCTCACAGCTAGAGAATGAGCAGCACTAAATCCACATGGCATTACTCTTACTAAACTCAAACTTGGTCCTGTACACTCCTTACACAAAGCGAAAAATATTTCATCCCACTATTTTTCCTTTGGTTGAGCTTTTCCTGTTTGTTTGGGTTTTGAGGTTTGTTTGGGTTTGGGGTGGTTTTTTTTTTTTTTTTTTTACTTTTTTAGGAAGGAAGCTAAGTTATCATCAGCCACTGCAGCAATATTCAAGCAAGTAGATGTGCCTGCACTGATACATTTTCCACACTTCAACCTTTGCCTGGTCATAAAACTGCATTTTAAAGGATTGTTTTGAGTTAGTTTCCCAGGTTTTGGAAAGAGAAAGGAGACTTGGCTTAGCACAACATTCTGTCCACACCCAGCTAATTCTGCAGATGATATTGATCTCCCACAAAAATATTCCTAAAGAAATATCACTACAGCTTCTGATTTTCCTCCCTTTTCCCACGTCCCTAGTGAAATGACTCTTCATCTCCTTTCTGACAGTCAATAGTGCCTTTTGGTGTATACTTCAGTAGGCTTTACTCAAATCCAACTGGCCTCACACCCAAGCTGTGCAGAGTCTTTACTAGGCTTTTAGTGACCATCTAAGCTTCACCCAGTCCTTCTCAAGTTGCTACTGCAAGGACTGTGACACTGACGCGTGTGAGTAGATTGAATTTATAACATGTTCATCCTGAATGGTGTCTGCACGCCCTGTAAGATATAGGTCAGGTTTTCCTTTCAGAAAAATCCTTCTCTTGGAGAAAGGACATTATGCATTTATCTAAGTCTTTGTTGCATATAGGTCTCTCTAAAATCTCACTATCAAAACATAACTCTGTTTCTAAGACAAGTACCAGAATAGTTGAAGCTTATAACATTTAACACCTAGCTACTAAAATGTCATATTACCTTGAGGTTGCAACTTCGTAAAAACAATTTCTCCGTCATTCAATTTTATATGAAATATTCAGAAATAATTACCTATAATTGCTTGGGAACACTGTCATTTTCTAAGGTTTTAGATCCTTGAATATTTCAATGAACTCAGTAGGGGTATCAGGCAACAGCTGTTTAACAGGTTAAACTCCCATTTAGCTCACCAAAAAAAGGAAACACAAATGAATAAACTGACAACTGGTTGTAAATCACACCAACCCAGATGCTACTATGTAGTGAAGAACAGTAAATTTAGCTCTTTTCATTCGTTAAAGCTGAGAGCTTTTCCACAGGAGCTGAACAAAATTTAGTGTCTAATGAACACTGAATTTCCATTTCTCTGACATTTCTCTATAAGCATTAACTTGTAGTGGAGACATTTCTTAATTTCCTTTGAAAATCCTGGTTCCTGAGTCTACAGAGTCAAAAGTCCCCCTTTTGGCTGAAGATCAGAGCAGTTTAAAACAGCTATCTCCCCCAGGTTGCCTGAAAGACACACTCTGTGTTAGCTCACATTTGGTGCCAAACCAAAACCTCCCGAGCTAGGTTCTCTGCTCTGTGTCAGCTCTTCAGAGACCAGCCTCCTTCCTCCCCGGGGGGCTGGTGAGGACTGGTTGAACTGAGAAAAGGGTGCCAATACATTGTTCAAAATGAGTCAAAATTGCCAATTAGGTGACAGAACAGGAGTACTAAAGGTTGAGAGATGCAAAACAATTTTTTTTCCTCCCCATGCTTCAGAACTGCTTTTTCAAGCTGTACATGTTCAACCTCCAGATCGAGTCCTTCAGTTTTGCAAGCTTTGGCAGATGTCTGCTGAACTGTCCACTTTACAATTACACAGGAGCTGCTATAATTTCCAGAAATACAGAAAACCTTTTCTTTCTTCCGATGCCCTCAGACATAATGAATGCTGAATGTATGAAGGAAGGACCTCGTAGATAATGGGCTTTCCAAAACAGAGCTGGACAAATCTATGACATGTAGATTTAGCCAGAGAGAACATTTTTATGAGGAAGGTTGGTTTTCACAAAACTTCCATCCTGAAGCTTTCTTTGATCTAAGATGAGTTTTCCAGTCCAAACTCAAGAGAAAGGATCCACTCTAACAAGCCTCATTAGAATAACATTTCTCTCTGACCATACCTACAGATCTAAATTCTACTTCAATCCATCTTTGGAAAAAAACGGGAAGACTACAGAAGAGTTATCTACCTACCATTTAGGATTTTGGCCTCTATTTCTCTCCACATAGTGAAGCTGGCTCTGCAGTATGGTGGCTTTACCCTACAACATCCTCGAGCATTGATCCTCCACCCAATATCAAAAGAAAAATAGGGGATCATCTGGTCCAGTCCATTGAATTGTCTCAGTTCAGTCACAGAGGACTGGGAGGCTGTGACTTAACGCCTCTCCCTTTGACTGTGAGGAATGGGAGCTATTTTCTTGCATGGAGTCAAGCCTCAGTGAATAAGAAGATGTAATATCTGGAAAGTTGCTCTGACTGGTGTAGTTGCTAGCACAGTGGTATTTTTCCAAAGGCAAATATCACGATCTTTTAACCAATTGCTAAGAAATTTGTTGGGGTAAAACTGTTTATCTTCAACAAAAGTTATACAGCTATTTCCGTTTCTCAGGATTCCACAAAATAATTTTTTATTCCAGAATTTCAACTGCGTATAGACAAGCACTTTTCTTCTGTCTGCCTTGGCATTCCCTGTAAGGTTTTACAGTTCCCACCTCATCCTATGTGGTCCCCTTAATAAAATACATTTTGCGTGTCACAAAGGAGAAGAGATGACTTGGGAATTGTGGTTGTTTGACAATTGTCCATCTCAGCCATACCACGCTATTGGCTGCCACAGCACTGGGCAGTGACACATCACTAATTTCACCACTCCATCATTTGTTAGCTTGCTTTTCAGTTCCCTTTAAAATGCAGAGTCTGTTGCAGTAAAGGATGAAAACTAGAAGCTCACTTCCATAACAAATATTTTTTAAAAAACTGAGTATTTTGAAGTGTCATTCAGCTGAAATTCTGCTAAGATATCCAAATTTACTACTTTTCCTTGCATTAATCTTTCAAAAGGGTGTTCAGCATCTATCAAAATTCCTTTATCAACAAGATTAACTTTTTTTATCTTTTTTTTTTTTTTTTTTTTACCATTTCAGGTAATGATACTTGACTTGCTCCGTAACATGCGGGGAAGTCTGGTGAGTGTCATGGTTGTTTGGCAGAGAGGAAGTGACTGCATCTTTAACACTGTCCAGAAGTGTGTGGTGATAAAGCCTGGCACGGCAACAAAAAGAATAGCCAGGCAGAGTGACACTAGAACTTGTGGAGTACATTCTGCAGTTGAAGGCAGAAACCCACATGAACTCAAAACATAACCAGTTCAAATAAACCTTGTCCCTTGCAAGCTATAAACAGAGTAAGTTCAAGAGTGAATGCATTGGGTATGGCATGGAAATGAAGCGAGATGTTTTCTTCTTACTACTTCTTTTAATAAATCATTAAGTATATTTCAGCTTCACTGTAAGTATGTTTCATAATCTAATTATAACTGTAATCAGTTCAGAGAAGTCCAATTGTAGCTACCATCTTGAATTTATCTTTCAAGAATTTCCTGTTGTGATTATTTTACAGCTCTGGCAATTAAACTGTGGCTGAATGGCAGCTCACTCTGCTAACAAAGTATGATATCAGACTTACAGTTTGGAAAGAAACAAAAATGCAGCAGATATTTGCTTGGATTCTGAAGTGCTGCCTATGTTTGAACTTTAAGCTCCATAAGCTATATGAGTTTCTGCATGATGTTCACGCTCCTATATACTGCTTATGCTGAATTATTGCTGTCATTCCCCTTTTAGCGTGAAATATGAGCCAGTTAATGGATTTACCTTATTTCCATTCAAGATAGAAATGCAGAAAGTACTGAAAGAAAAAAATTCTACCTATAAGTGATGAAATATCAAATAAAGTATTTGTATCTGAGAATGTGTTCATAAATTAAGCCGTTTTTGAGTTTTCAGTGAGAAAGTATTACGTTCCAATAGATACTGACCTGCTTTATGCATGAATTCCGTCCATCTTAACCTGTCAATCTATTCCATTCTGGAGTAATAGCTCACGTCCCATCACATCTAAAATAAACTTTTGCTAATAAGTTCAGGGGAATATGAATATTTGCTTTGGCAGCCTGCATATTTATATTTCACAGACTTAGCCCATTCCGACATAACCATCAGCAGGAGGACACATTAACCTTTCCTCAGTGTTCCTAACTCAGCAAGTTTGATAGTCAAGCACAAACTCAGGTAGTCCAGATAATTATTTAGGAAAACAAGAATCAAAATCTTGAGAGAATAATATGAGATTCTAACCTATGCATAGAAAGGTTAAATACAGATAATATTTGAGCTAGGAATGCACTGGCTTGGGTTGAATTCTTTCTTCTATCTCAGTAGATCATATGTGTTTGTCCAAGCAATGGCTGATCAAGTTCTCATGACAGTGCATTAAAACATAAAATCAGAATGGAAAAGACTAACTTAATGGCAAATATATGACTCAGGCACCGGTGGTACCAATAACACAGAAGAGTTTTTATGTCAGCTTACAGTATACAACTAATTCATATTTTGGAAGCTCAAACACAGCTTTCTAGCAGCTGTTGACAACTGGAAGAAAGAATGAGTTAAGTGAAAAGCCTTAATCTTTTAGAGTTAAATTATCAGAAACGTCTGACTTAAGTGGCTCAGCTCTTGAGAAGTATCCTAACTCCCACGGAGTCTTGGGTCTATAAGCACGTAACATGGTAGTGTGATCCACCTATCAAATGCCGTTCTTTTGCAAGTGTACCTGGGGACAGCTCAAAGCTACCTGCACCTCACTGCCCTGGGATCTATGGGCATCTTCTTGGGTGTCCATGGTTCACTAAAGCACCCAGACACCTGCCTTGATTCTGTACTTTTGAAAACCCCACCCTTGGCACTCAGCGACCTTTTGTGGTATAAATACACATAAAATATTTCTTCAGTTCTTTGTCATTTATTTTCTTCCCTGTGTGAAATCAGTGAGACATATCTAGGCATGCCTAAGAAAGATGCAGGAGGTCTGGTTTGGAGAGATAGGGTATTTAGGGGTGTGATTGCTTTTAGAACTAAACTGGGGTCCCACACAGAACTGTGCACACAACTGTGTTTTTTGGGGGAAAAGAAAAAACCCCACACCCAAAAACCCAGTTCACAATGATGCTTTTCTAATGAATGAAAAGAGTAAGAAGAAAATTGTTAGTGGTCAAATGCAACGATTCATTTCACCTCAGATGAAACATTAACTTAGGTTTCAAGCGGAGCTTCATGTTTTTCATTTGGGACACAGGTAATATTAAAACTGGTTGAAGTACAAGTGTTCTAAGTTTAGTAATGGCTGAAATTAATATTTCCAAAGCAATCAGGGTTCTAGTACTCAATGGTATTTTAGCACTGTACTCTAACTGGATCTCAAAAATCTGTTGCAGAACTTGGCATTACTGGTTTCCAAACTAGCACTGTCTGTGTTCAGATGAAGAATTTCTAGCAATATAAATAATTCTGATGACCCTGCTAAGCAGAATAAATCTTCAAAATCCTTCTGTCATTGCAGCCTGAAATGCGACCTTAATAATCAGTCTTTTCTTTCACTCTGGTTTCTAAGCCAAAGATGACCAGGTCCATCCCACCAGTGATCTAATCCTCTGTGCTTGCACTCAGTTCTGAAAACGTGAAACGGATGGTGTGTTCACACTCAGCAATGCCCAAGCTGATAAAAACATAGGCTATCACAGCAAGTTGGAGTATATGTGGAACATATGTATAGAGATACCTAGCCATAGACAAATGGGTGGCAACAGCGTGTTGACCTCATCGCTGGCTTATCAACCACTAATACTCAGGAACTCAGAAACCCCTGCGAAGCTGTATAAGAAGAGTCAGGAAGAATTCTTGCTCACAGGAGCTAGTCTCACTGTCAAGCCCAGCAGGGTACCTCATCCCACAGACCGACCTATTCAAAAGAAATCCCTCAAGTCCCCCCGGTCAGTTAGACATAGTCCAAGGGCCACAGTGAAATAAACAGAGACACTCGAACAGGGCTCCATCTTTCTTGTCAGGGCCCGTGGATGCCTCCTCTACCGCTCATGTGTCCAAGGCAGCTAGCAGATCTACACAGTGCAACACCTCTTCTCCATCCACTGCAAAGAGTACTCCGCTAATCCAGTTACTAATAGGTCTACACGATAACCTAGACTTGAAAACAAATTGCCTGGCGTTGAGGAGATCTAAGTAAGTGTTACCAGAGTTCCTCGATGCAGCTTTAACCTTTGCCATGGGTTTAAAATCGTAGTGTTTGTCAGTCTGAATATATTTATTCTTGAACAAGCATCTGACAGCTTGGTGTCTCCAGGTAGTCTGCTGCTCTCACTGATCAGGTCCCATCAAGCCCAACGTACTGTTGCTGTACTGCTACCCAGAAGAGTCATGAGCTCACAGGCTCCTGTTAACAACTGGGGCTGTACCCTCAGGGGGAACATCTAGACTGCAGTAGATGAATATTTACTGTGTAGAGAGTGCATATTCAAGACAACTTTCAGCTAATTAGTTTCTCTCCAGAATACTGCTATTAGTCTAACCGTTGCAGCATAGGACTCGCCAAGGACACACTCAATCCTCACAAGAAATTCAACAAATGTTTGAGCTTCAGCTGGTGCCACGGTCTATTTTGAAAATAGTCCAAGAAGCAAACTCACCAGCTTCTTTAAAGCTGTCTAACTCAAAAGTGCCTGACAGACAAGTGAAAATTCTCTTCCTGATTATGGCTCTTTTCCAGAAAAAAACCTGAAAGTTCAGTCCATAACTTAGCACAGCAGTCAGTTGCCTAAACGTAAGCACCTTGTGCTATTTAAGATGTTCCAGAACATCTGAGATGCCTTCATAGGAACTGTAAATAAGACATAAGACCTCTGGGAGAGAAGGCTTTTTAGGGTATTCTGGCTTCCAGTTATTAAAGTATCTCAAAGGGCAGCATACATCTATGTTAAGCAACTGCATCTCCACTCCATCTGACACAATACCAAGAGGGAAACATTTCCTAAACTTTTTCTTTTTTAGTAGCTATTTGTCAAATAACCTGTGTAAACACCAAGGGCGGCATCACTGGATCCAATAACACATTTGATTTCTCCCGATGAAATATTTCTCTCTTGTGGTACCTCTTTTATCTTTTTGTCTCACTTCGACTTTTTAAAGACTTTACCAGAGGAATACCTGTCACACATGGAAATACTATATTTGTTTCTCTTCGAAATATCTTCTTCTTTATACAGTCCTCATCCACGGTTTGTCTCCAATTGAGTAAGTATTTCACACTCAAATCTCTGTTGTAGCTTTAAAGAGATATAAAGTAACAAGTATACAAGGCATCAAGACAGCTCCCTTAGATGATCAAAAGAAATTATTCCACAAAGAGGCCAGCATTAATATAAGCTGAGATAGGCTGTTCAGCTATTCCTTCTTGACTTTTGTGTGAATTAGTCTTGGGGATTTTTTTTTTTTTTTTTTTTTTTT
>Ga0065711_1046303_pt1 | contig 12968 bp, 9 predicted proteins | sample Hoacrofraction12_FD_59098 | JGI IMG/M metagenome (GOLD analysis project Ga0065711, IMG submission 59098) | Hoatzin crop microbial communities from Cojedes, Venezuela - Epithelial fraction 12 v2 (version 2) | ecosystem: Host-associated > Birds > Digestive system > Esophagus > Crop | place... | reverse complement strand
AGGGGTTGGAAGGGACCTCTGTGGGTCATCTAGTCCAACCCTCCTGCCGAAGCAGGGTCACCTACAGCAGGCTGCACAGGACCTTGTCCAGGCGGGTTTTGAGTATCTCCAGAGAAGGAGACTCCAAAATCTCCCTGGGTAACCTGTTCCAGTGTTCTGTCACCCTCAGAGTGAAGAAGTTCTTCCTCATGTTCAGCTGGAACTTCCTACACTTCAGTTTGTGCCCTTTACCCTTTGTCCTGTCACTTTCAAGAAGTGAAATAGTTCCTTTAAACTAAGTCAGGAACTGAATAGGTGTTTGTCATCTAATTTCTGCGTTCCAATGCATACTTCCAGCGAAGTCAGTGAATGCTTAGGCATCTAAAAGCTAGGTTGGATTGACTTCGGTCTGCTAATCTGTCAAGAAGGAGGAAATGGGAATTCTGTAAATCTTCAATAAGAAGCGATCTCTTTTTAAGCCACTTATTTCTTCAATTACATGTAGTTCATTACGAGTGAGTTATTTCACTTAATTTTATCTCTTACCAAGAAAATCCCCTTAGGCAGCTAAAGACAAAAGTCAGCAAGCAGGCAGTCAAAATCAACTCTTGCTATAACAAATCATTTGCTTTCTGCTGAGTTTTAAGTTATTCTTCTTCAGACTTTCCACTCAAGAACCTTCACCCAAACTTGTGTTCTCATCTGCTCAAACTACTCCTAACAAAATCTTTTACAGAGATGACACTCCAGAACTTGTTAATCTCCTCTTTACGGTTGACTCTCAGCTTAAGGTTATTAGAACTGCAACATGTCCTACACTGCTGTGCGGTTGTTGACCAGCATTGATTTGTGGTCCTCTGTTGCCTGTTGATCATAGACTGGGAAAACAGCAGTATCCTAAAATTAAAAATAGAAGGGAGGAAAAAAAAATGGACAATGAAAGGAAGTGAAGACTGCTGGCACTCCTTGGCAGCAGTTACACCGATGCAGACAGTCACACAACTTCAGCTTCACACAACCTTCTCGCCTCTCAGTGATGTACATGGCCGCATTGGTCTGTGAGGCTGCAGGGCACCTCAAAAGCCAGACTCAGATTCTCTGAAGTGCATTTCCCACACACCTCGCGCTGCCTTCTCCCTCTTTCCCCCTGGGAAACCCTTACCTTCTTGCAGCAGCTTCCCACCAGAGTCACTCTCTCCTCTCACCTTGCAGGAGGATGACAAAGCCCTCTAACTCTCTTAGGCTCGGGCTATTATTTCTCCAGCTTGCTTCTACCAGTCAGTTTCTACTCCATTTTTTCCTGTCCAGATTTATATTATGCTTTCAAGAGATATGACAGCTAAATTAATGGCTTCAAAGTCAAGCTGTAGATCATCCTGAGAAGAGACTTAATAGGTTTATTACAGCCTATTACCAAAGGCTTTCTTTCTGGATAAGGTCAGAAAAACTGAGCAATCAACAATTTATATTCGGTTCAGGGAAAGAAACATCACTAATTAGCATGTAAAGATCTGCATTAACAGTTAGTTATTCAGATCAGATTTCTGTAGTTGGTAACTTCAAGACAAAGCATCCTGTTACCATATTCGCCCCCCACCCCCTGCCCCCAGCTAAATTCTGGTTACCTAAGGGGAAATTCATCTCCTTTGGCTGCATCCACAAAAGGCTGGAGCTGAGTCATCCTATCTAAACTAGTTATCCACAAGTCCTCATGGGGCCAAAGATATACAGAAGAGCCCCCATGTAAAATGGAGTGATCCTGTCTAGGTTTCTTCACAGAATCACAGAATCACAGAATCACAGAATCACAGAATGGTAGGGGTTGGAAGGAACCTCTGTGGGTCATCTAGTCCAACCCTCCTGCCGAAGCAGGGTCACCTACAGCAGGCTGCACAGGACCTTGTCCGGGCGGGTCTTGAATATCTCCAGAGAAGGAGATATTCTTGTCTGTCTCAGGATGACTTGAGCTATTCTCTGGGATGGCACAATAATCTTCCAGTAACCTGAGCAGGAGCCCATCTTAGTCTGGATGCCTAATGCTTGGAGGGCTCAAACTACATGAAATTAATTGTCCCCCTTGCATTTCCTGATTAATAACATCACAAACAATGACATCAGGACTCTTAAATTCTCCGTCTCTCAACAGCATATTATGTATATGGGCTTAGTGTCACCACACAGCCCAGTGAGCTTTGCTGGAGACCAGCTATGAAGATATATTCCTTCCCTTATGAGTATTCCTGTTTGCAATGATCCCTGAGCAACACCGCTATCCTCACACTCTCCCCAGCTCCAGATTAACTCCACACCCAGCCATGGCAGATCCCTGAGTGATGGGCACAAGTTGACGCATTGGCTGGTCATGCATGGGAAGGGACACAACCATCTCCCTCCTTAGCTCTGCAGGGCTAAGAGAAGAAACTGTAAATTTCTTCTTCTCTTTGCCACCCCCACCTTCCTTCGGCTCCCAGTCCCCCCTCAGCAGCAGTGAAAAGGACCCTGAGCATACTGTGGGCAGAAACTTCACACATCCATTTCTAACCTGTCCCAGTATTTTTTTATGCCATTCAGATTATGCAGTTTTAGAGAGGATGCTCCTCTGCCCCTGGAGTGCTGCAATTCCTTCTTCTGGCCTTGAGAGCAGTTCAGGAGCATTTTGTTCGAAAAGGCTTTTGCCACAACCTGCCTATCCACAGCTGTTCCATGAATCTGGAAGTGTTTTACAGAATAAATCAGTATCTTTGCCCCCCTTTTGTCCACTCAAACTCCTAATGTTAGGTCAGCTTGGTTTTTCTTAAGACATCAGAAAAAAATCCTTGAGGGACTGATGCAGAGCACAAAATCTTATTTGTTAACATTAAGATGTATCTTAACCCTGCAGAATGTAAACCAGTAACATGTTACGGTTACTTAGTATAAATGGCAATACAGGAATTTAATTTAGCCTAACATCTTTGAAGAGATTTATTGCCAAACATTATTTGCCACTTGACAGAGGGAACAGTATGCTACTAAATTCATTGTACCTGAGTTATCTATTAGTGAAGCACAAATTAAATTTGATCAGAAATGCTAAGAGGTAAGGTGTGTTTCCCATGTCACAATTGTTATGTATGTAAGCCTCAGCTAATATTTATTCTTATAAAACATTCTCTTTTTTTCTGCTGCATTACAGTCATACATGTTAAGTGGTTACATGTGAAAAGATTAAATTGCTGTAGTATTATTGAGATATACTGGATAGATGTGGTTTCAAAATAACCTCAGTTCTGAAATTATCATAGCTCCTGTACTTTGTTGTGGGTTTGCTTTTGTGTTTGTGAGGGTTTTTTTAATAAGAAAAAGTTATAAAACACTAAGCAGGTGAAAAAAGAAACATTATGTTACCACCACAGAAAATATGGTGCTGGATGTGTGCATCTGCAGTATTTGTCAGTGGGACTCTGACATTGACTGGGTCAGTGTCCCTACTACAGTAACAAGGAGCTTGATCGGAGATTGGAGTTACACTGGCCAGGGCAGGTTTTCCATATTTTTCACACTTTGGGTAAACAGCACAGAGAAAAAATATGTGCCTCCTTCCAAAAGTTTCCAGCCTAAATGAAGACATTTTTAAAAGTGACAAAGACTCAACCCTTCTGCCTTCTCGTTTGAAAACCCTACGGAAAGTAACTCACTTGAAGGTAAAAACACCAAAAAACCCTCCATAACACAGATTAAAGAAAAGTTCTTCCTTCCTTCATTGGGCCAGAAACAGAAATATATAGATTATTTCTTTATGCAGGACTTCCACTACATTTGAAAGCTTTTGTCACACGTATTACATCCTAAAAATTGACAATACAAAGACACTGCTGCAAAGTCAATGCTGATGGAAAGCTTATGTTCTTTTTACCAAAATGGTAACAAAAGGTGAATATGAGAACAACCAAATTAGCATCCTACCTTGAATTCAAAAAAATCTCATCACCAGCTGGCACTTGGGGCGGCAAAAGTCAAAGGACAAGGGAGAGGTAGTTTCTGTCACAGTTTTTCCAAAGAATATCGTGGTGGGAATTAATGCTGCATTGTCAAACATTGAAACAACACCCAGTCATGACAGACAGCTTCATTATCAAACTGTTAGTGAATCAATTAACAACAACCCTCTTTTGCAAGCTATGAGGTCAGGGAAAACTGTGCACAGAAGGCTTCAAGAAACAGCCTTCAACTGGATTTTATAATCTCCAAGGGATGCTTTTACTATTTCATGACATGAAATAATGCTATTACTCCCTTCCATAGGAGTAAGAAACATTTAAAATACTACTGAAATATTTAAAATACTACCAAAATATTTACCATGAACTCACCTAAGGAACAGGCCATCCATTTCATCCAGGAGGTCATGCATGAGCTGATGCCGTACAACTCCTCATTCTCCTTAACCAGCAACAGGTCACTGCTTTACCCTCTAGTGCCACAGAGTCTGCATGGGTGTTGCTGAAAGTTCATCTTAGCCATGCTGCCAGAGGGCCAGGCTTGCTGCCTGCAGCCTCCCGAATCCCACAGCTGAGGCTCTGCTCTCTGTCTGTCCTGCACGCTGTGGAATTATTAGTAAAATTAAGGTTTTACATCTGAAAATTAAGGTTTGTATGAAAAATGTAGCATTGTTCACCCATTGAGGAAAAGCATAAAATCAAAAGGAGCTCTGAGGATGGGACACAGCTGCAGCAGGTATGCGAGGAATGCACTAATACAGCAACTCCCTGGAACATAGCATAGAGGATGGAGCAGAGTGAAGATTCCGTGGCCGTGCTCCTTGATGATAAAACGGGACGAAATGGTCCTCTAGGACTGATAAGTAACTCATCTGGCCCCCTGAGCCAACAGGTTTTCGAAACCTTGCCAAAGTGTTATCCTCTCGTGAACTTTGCTCATTTTAATATCATTTTAATACCAAAACACACCTCCATCCTGAAGGCTACCCAACTCCGAGGTGCGACCACTCCTCTTTGAGTCTGCGCCCTCAATTTTTTGTAAACTATACCTTTAAACGTGAAGCGAGAGAATTTTACACCAATCATGATAAAAGATATGTATGACTACAGTCACTCAAACTCCACCTTAAAGATAGAAAGGATATAAAAATAGCTAGGGAAATGGGGGATTTTCGGAGAAGAAGATAACACCGTGAGCAAGTCAAGGGAAACTCCACCTCAGACTGCCTCCGACAGCCAGGATTGGCCGACAGGCTGAGCCTTTCTTCTCCTCTCCTTGGGACGCCTTGGGTGAGACTTAAACTAAGCACTTTTCTTGGGAATCTTAGAAATCTCTCTAGAGAGTTACTCCCTAATGTTTATAGCCAGGCCGTATTATTTATAACCTTTTCACGCATTTTATATTTGCACTTGCTTTCTTGCAGACAGTCACTATCACCGGCAATTCAACTGCAGACTGCTATTAGTGTATCCAGAATCGTGGTAGTTTAATGTACATATTAAACGCAACTGGACAAGTAGTGGTAAATTGGATATCACTCAGAATTTAAACCTAGCCACACCTAGAACACAAGGAGGTTTATTTTCTGCCAAATTAACACAACACACCCATGAGATTAAACTCCAGTCGGGACGTTACCTCCACTGCCTGCCCTTTCACTGCTGTGACCTTGGTGCCTTTGCACCCGCACCATCCTGGAAAATCTCTCCAGGATATTTCATTTTCCTTATCACCTACATGTGGCAAAGCCACTATTATCTCAGTTTCATCTCTCCTTATCTTCTTTGTGCTCCAGTTGAATGAGCTACGGCTTCATGAAACTCTCTGGCTGCTCAGCACTGCTGCAGTCCTGGGGGATGTGGAGCATTGAGAGCAAGAAGAAACACCCCTGAATTGCTCACTCTTTCCCTCTTGTGCTCGGGCTTTGAACATCTGGCACTTTGTAGTGACCATATTGCCAACTACCCTGAGGAACGTGAATCAGCCCCACTTTCTCCCAAATTGCAGACTGTAAAAAAAGGAAGGGGAGAAGGAAGTAGAATTACAGTGAATAAATGCTGATACTTCTGTTTAACTTTTCATTTAAATCTTTCCTCTCTGCCCCTGAAAGTAAGTCCTTGCAGTTATTTTGCCTTTGAAATCAAACAGTTGACTCAGATATGGTTTTGTGATAAAAATCAAGGTGAGTGAGTAGAAATGTCACCAGATTTAGAACCTTACAAATGCAATTACTTTTGTCATAATGCTTTTCTAACTATTATTACAGGGAACTAGATTTTAAAACTGCCTTTAAGCACAAGCACAGCACAGTGCTAGAATCCCTGAAAAAACTGGTCACCAGTTTGTTCCAGCTTCCCATGATATGAGCTCCAAAGGAAGAAAAATCCCTACATGTTATTATCAAATCTCTTCCCCAGTCTCCTCAAGAAAGCCAATGTTCCCAACTGCATCTGATTCCAAAGAAGCTCAGTTCAAAATCAGAACTGGGGGACTGGGACTTTATCAAATGTTCTGAAGAAGAAAAAGAAAAGAAAAACTGGCTAAAGGGGAAGGAAATGTTTTTTTGCTCCCCTGAAAAAATGTCTGCTTCAATAAGCAGTGATGAAAAACAAAGCATAGCCCACTGAGTTAACCATTACTGTTGCAAATCTAACATAATGTCAGCAACTCAACAATTTTTAACAGAATCTGACCACTATCTGTGAATATGTGGAATCATACAGAATCTGTCATTTAGAAGGACCCTCAAGTTTTTATTATATCATATACTTTGTCCATTTTGAAACACAGTGAGAGAGCAAAGGCAGAAGATGGATCTTTCTTTTCAGATAAGGATGGGATTTAAAAAAATATCTGAACAGAAAGAATATTTTGAGTACCACTGCCACCACTGTAAGCACAGTATGTATTCAAAGGCACTTGTTATTCCAGGGGTAGATCCCCATGTTTTAGTGCTGAAAGCCAAGTATCTGTCCCCTGCAATGTCTATGATCAGCATCTGTTACAGAGAGGAATAAAACAAAGAAAACTCTGAACAGTTTAGAGAAATTCTGTCATTTCCACATTTGGCTTTATAAAAAACAAGACAAAGCTATCCTTTCCTTTTTTTTCACTGAATGAATTTGGAAATGTTAACATTTTATTTTGATGTGCATCATCAAAATAACTCCTTCTGAAATTCACAAAATTGACACACACTCTTTGTTTCACAGGACATGCGTAAATCATTGTTAGAAGTCTTTTCAATTCTAATAACAGTTTTGTTTCAGCTATTGCCTTGTACAACTTGTTCACCTGTCTTCATTGCCTCCTCTGACCATACTCCCTGGGCTACTACCAAAATATCCCCAGTGCCCTTGATACATCTCATAGCTAGTCAGACAAAACCAACACATTGTCTATGAATCTCCAGAGAACTACACCCAGAAGTAAACAAAACAGATCCCTGGTAACGGAGATTCCAAAAGGAAAATTGCTACGGAAAAGTGAACTCCATTGCCTGTAACTGATTCAAAAGTCATTGCTTCCGAAACATTGACTTTATTGATGTATTTAGCCATTAAAGCAGCATTTTCACTAAAAGCAATCTGAAAAGAAATGTTTCACTTTGATTTCCTTATGAATAAATTACATAAAAATTGAAGTTTTTCTATCATAAACTTCAGGCAAAAAAAGTCCTATTGTGATCTGAATCTCTTGACTATTAACGTCAGAGTCTCACAGACTCGTAGAATGTTTTGGGTTGGAAGGGACCTTAAATGTCATGCAGTTCTAACCCCCTTGCCATGGACAAGGACACCTTCCACTAGAATTTTTTTCTTTAATCTAAATCTACCCTCTTTTAAATTACAGCCATTAACCCTTTTCCTGTCACTACATGCCCTTTTAAAAAGTCCCTCTCCAGCTTTCTTGCAGGCCTCTTCAGATACTGGAAGGCTGCAATAAGGTCTCCCCGGAGCCTTCTCTTCTCCAGGCTGAACAGCCCTCAGATCATCTTCATGGCCCTCCTCTGGTGTCGCTCCAACAGCTCCACGTCTGTTCTGTTTTGAGGGCTCCAGAGCTGGATGCAGGACTCCAGGTGTGTCTCAACAGAGTGGAAGAAACGGTCAGAATTGCCTCCCTCAACCTGCTGGCCATGCTTCTCTTGATGCAGCCCAGGATATAGTTGGACTTCTGGGCTGCAAGCATACATTGCTGGGTCATGTTGAGCTTCTCGTCAACCAGCACACCCAAGTTCTTCTCCTCAGGGCTGCTCTCAACCCAGCCTGTATTTGTGCTTGGGATTGCCCTGACCCATGTGAAGGACCTTGCACTTGGTCTTGTTGAACCCCTTGAGGTTCACATGGGCCCACCTCTCAAGCCCTGTCCAGGTCCCTCTGGATTGCATTCCTTCCCTCCAGTGTGTGGACTGCATCACTCTGATGTTGTTGGCAAACTTGCTGAGGGTGCACTCAATCCCGCTGTCCATGTCACCAACAAAGATGTTAAACAATGCTGGTCCCAATACCAACCCCTGAGGAACACCACCCATCAATGATCTCCGCTTGGACTTCAAGCCATTGACCATGACACTTTGACTGCAACATCCAGCCAATTCCTGATCCACCAAGTAGTCCACCTGTCAAATCCATGTCTCTCTAATTTAGAGACAAGGACGTTGTATGGGACAGTGTCAAACCCTTTGCTCAAGTCCAGGCAGACGACACCAGTTGCTCTTTCCTGATCCACCAACTCTGTAACCCTGTCATAGAAGGCCACCAAATTTGTCAGGCACTATTTTCCCTTAGTAAAGCCATGTTTCTTGTCACAAATGATCTCCTGATTTTCCATGTGCCTTAGCATACCTTCCAGGAGGACCTGCTCTATGACCTTGCCAGGCACATAGGTGAGACCGACTGGAGTCCGTGGATAACAAATGGAAAATTCTGACTGTTATCTGTGGAGGGCAGCAAGATATGTGTTAGCAAATCTTTTATGATTACAATTCTCTAAGTGCAAATGCCAATAACTAATTTTTCTTTCTTGACCACCCCTGTATTTCTCAGGGGACAAATAATTTCCAGCAGAAGGACAGGAAAAAAAAAAAAATTCTGGTGAAGACTGTGACACCTGAGACTTATCTCAGGCTGAGGTTTTCCAGTGAAGAGAACTCCAGGTTTTGGATCCAGCAATGTCTAACACTCATCTTGGAGTCAAGCATCAGACCTGGTGTAGAGGTGGCTGCTGCACTGAGTTATCTCTTGGCACGCACTGTTTCAGACTTGCCAATACAAACTCAAAGTGAGTGCAGGTCTCACAGTTGGAAAGACCAAAATTTTAATTCAACATTAACATAATAAATCAAGATCCTTTCAAATATAACAATGGAGTTGTGGAAATTGATGGTTCTTCTACCATAATTTTCAGCTTCTGTGTATAAGACAGTCATAGATCTATGTACTTCAAGGATATTTTTTCTTTGTTTTAATGACTTAGAGTGAGTGTCCCTATTTTTATTGGGCAGATCAGTCTGACTCTCTGAGTCATCTTGGACCAGTCATTGTAACAACTCCAAGCTCCTTAATCCACTATACAAACATATATATCTCTTCCAAATCCTAAATTAACATAATGCCTTTACATTCGTACAGGTGTAAATAGGTGGATCCCATTGATCTTACTGTTTGTAGAAACTCAACAGGAAAATACCATCTTCAGCTGCAAAATATCCTCTCATTGAGAGGGAGTTCTGAAAATAAAATTTTCCCTCTAAGCAACACTATCTATGGCAATTTCATGCTTTAAAAAACACAGCAGAAAAACACTAATTGCACTGCTTTTGGCTGTCTGCTGCTTCTCTCATTCATACATTATTTAGCTTCCTTTTAGAAGGTGAAAACACCAGCTTATCTGTAGAAGGAGACGGTTGGTTTGAATCGATCATTTCCTACAATACCTTTTTTTAATATTCTCTTGTGTGCCATCGTGACACATCAACAATTTATATAGCATTTAATTACGCAGTAAGGCACAAGTGGGTATATTTTCTACAGCTGTTCCATGCACATCAACAAGGCCTTGTTCTCTTTAAGGCCTTGAAGCATGTATAGTAGTGGACCTATAAAACTTTCCCTAGAGTACCTTATTGCTCTTGCTTTATGTTATTTTAATTTATTTTGGGAGACTTTTTTCTTTTTTTTTGAAAAGGGAATTTTCAAGCCAAACCTAGACAATAATTTTACTGCATTGGCTTCAAACTTCTGTATGGTGAGTACATTAACATATAACACAGTGCTGTCCTGTACTGAGTTGTTTTTCTAAAAATCTTTCTTAGGCTTGACAGGAGTATACAGGTAGCAGAACATGGGATCTCAAGGCGGAAAATCAGAAGTCATTAGGTTTGCTCCTTGCTGCTTTAGACAAGACACCTGTAGATGGTCCCATTCTTGATATTCCCTTTGTTTTCAACAGGATTCTTGGAACACATGAGACTGTCATGATCATGCTCTAAATCATCCCAAATCTCAGGTTTTCGCTCCTGCATGGGCAAGGTGTGTATTTGCTGACTGAGATGATTCATGTAATTCACCAGTAAGCATAAATTCTTGCATCCTGCATGCGTGTCAAGAAATTTTTTGCTTCTCACAGCTATTCTTCCACGTCTGGGAAAACAGGACAGATTCACAAAAATACCTTGAACTGAATTTTCTTTTTTTTTATTTACAAGTGAATTTTTTTTGCAGAAAACATTTCTTCTGTGTTCACCAGAGGCTTCATTGCATTAAAGTACACAGTAACTGTTAAGAAGCCAGTCAAAAATTTCCCATCAGTCTTCCCAATGGAAAATGCCTTCAGAAATGGAATCGGTATTCTGACAAAATATTTCTTCTCTTTAATGAAAAGCTAAAACATTTCAAAAAAAACTGACAATAAAGATTAATCTTCTCATGTGTTTGAAGCTAAAGCTTTCCTGGAAAAAATGAAATATTTCCCAGACAAATCCATTTGTTGTCCAAATTCCAGCTCCCTCCCCCTCCCACAGACTAAGCAGTGACCTCTTTTTGCCCATGGGTTGAGTTGTTGTCTCAGATATCACAGAAATTTCTCTGTTTTCACACCAAAATAAACATCCACAGCACTAGGGCAATGCCTTTGCAACACACAAAGCATTACTGTTGCTGTTCAAGGCTGTTTTTTCACATTTAATATCTATTTCTATTTCTTTGTTAAAATAACTACAGATCTCTTTTGCCCTGACTAGTCAGAGCCTAAGATACACTCCTCTCGGCAAAAGTTGCTTCATGAATATCATGCATGGTCTTTTCAGGTCTGCATACAACTCTCCAGTCACTGCCGCCAGCTGAACCCTCTGTGCCAAGACACTGTAATGGAATATGCCTTGAAATGTTCTTGTGTGGATGGTCGGTCATCCTCTGTGAGCTGCCTCCAAGTCTTGCTGAGGAACCAAGCAACATCCGTATCAGGCGAGCTACTGGAAGTGTCCTCCAGGATAAGACTGCAGGAGAGAAGGTCATCTGGAAGATACTGACTCCACAGTCAACACGTCTGTCTTCAATAACTGTGGTGATATTGGCTTCCTTGGTTGCACTATCTGGCTGGAAAATCTTAAAAACAAACAAAATATGTCTCAAATAAAATTTAAAGTTTTCAACCACAGAAGAAATTTGAAATTTCAAAAAAATCAGCTGCTGCTGAAGGGAAGCCAAGAGCTGAGGGTGACTCTAGCACAGGCCATGCCCTCATTGACTCGGTGCACTCCTGAGGGACCCGAACACGGCAGACAGAGACTGGGACTGGTAACAGGGTCCTTTGAAAGCCCCAGACATGGCAAACCATAAACCAGGGCTGGAGTCCATCCAGGAAGCCAAGACAGGAGCAAAATGAATTGGGGCCAGAGAGAGGGCTGGAGACAAGTCTGCAGTGTGAGTCATAGAGGTCCATCCGGAAGAGCAGCAGAGCTGGAGACCAACACACAAAGTAGCTCTAGCACAAACTGAGGGCTCCAGGTTGAGCTGAAATGGGGTCCTGCACCCATGGGCAGGTGTGAGGGAAGCACCATGTGAGACTGGTCAAGTCCATTGTGGTCAGCTGGTGTCCTCAGAGCCCTGATGTTAGGGATCCTACATGCAATTTCCATTTCTGCCACTGATTTGAACGGTCTTGGAGTAAGAAGTTAACCCTCTGTATTTCACTGTCTTTTCTAACATAAGCGTAATAAAAGTCTGCGCTAACTACACAGCAGGATACTCTGAGACTAATTAACAGTGTTGCTGAAGAACTGTTATATCATTTGGCCAAATGTACACTATTGGCAATGTTTTTTAATCTTATAAGAGCTAATCTGAGCAATAGACAGCAAATTCTTTCTTTCCCTAATACTACTGAAGACAGCAGACCAAATACTGCTCTTATACCTGTTCGTTTCATAGAATTGATCACGTTACATAGTAACGCAAACCTCTTTTGGATTACTATTAAAATTCAGACCTGTATCAGACCTGCAAAATCTTTGAAAAAAGTGATGCCGTGAAAAGCCGGAGCTGAAGACTCAATAGTCAGAGGGCTATTAAGCAGGTATTCTTTATTGCGGCGCCGGGCACACGGGGGATCTCTCCTCCAAACATGCGTGCCAAACACCCTGTCATTTCAGGTTAAATACAATCACAATATACATATTCATTATATTTCTGAGAAATGTTTAGCATATTCATGACTTTTCCAAGAACAAATTAACATATGTTAATATCTTTCACGCATGTCTGTTAGTGTCCTCGGGTGGTTTTTGGGGTCTCAAGATGAAGGCTTATACTCCTCATCACAGTGTCCTCTGGTTGACCTTTGTTTCTGCGCAGACTCATTTCTAAGATTACGTATACCATGTCCTTCCAGGTTGTTTTGCTCCGGTCTTGTTGCCCTCTTGGTGCCTCTTTATCTCTGTAGCTTGGTACATCTGCCCTCCCAAGGCTGAGCTGTCTGGGGTAGAATTATTTAGGAGCCTCTCTATCTTA
>Ga0065711_1013831_pt1 | contig 12968 bp, 8 predicted proteins | sample Hoacrofraction12_FD_59098 | JGI IMG/M metagenome (GOLD analysis project Ga0065711, IMG submission 59098) | Hoatzin crop microbial communities from Cojedes, Venezuela - Epithelial fraction 12 v2 (version 2) | ecosystem: Host-associated > Birds > Digestive system > Esophagus > Crop | place... | reverse complement strand
TTCTTTTCTTTTCTTTTTTCTTTTCTTTTCTTTTCTTTTCTTTTCTTTTCTTTTCTTTTCTTTTCTTTTCTTTTCTTTTCTTTTCTTTTCTTTTCTTTTCTTTTCTTTTCTTTTCTTTTCTTTTCTTTTCATTCACATCAGGCTTTCAGATGAGTATGTTCTTTTATAAAAAACATAAATGAACCAACCCTGGGCAAAGTAATAACCAATCCAAAATTATTATCTATAAGGTTTCAGTGCTCAGTGGAATTCATGCACATTTTATCCATAGCAAGGTTTGATGCTCATACAAATGAAAATAATACAATACAAGAACACATCTTAAATCTCCCCAAGCCCACATTGTCATCATTTGTTTTATATTTTTTACATTTTTTAATAATTATCCTTTGTGCTTTGGCCAAAGTTTTAGCTAGACTTTCTGGTGAGTGTTTTTTGATCATTGCCGTTATAGCTTCATATTTCTTATTTGTCAGTCTGCAGACATCTTCAATAAAATTTATCTAAAAAAAATAATGATGTCTCTTATGTAGACATCCAAGCAATACATAACTGAGTCACACCTTAGAAACTCATTTCTCTCCATTCACTATAAAAGGAACTTAAATTATTAGCTTAGGAACAGATGTCTGTACAAGAGATACATAAAGTGAGGGAAAAGAATCTGCTCCTTTTTGTCTTTTTCTGTTTTATTTTTTTCCACACTGACAACCACTTATTTTCCTCTGGCTATGCACAATTTGTGAAATGCAACATTTATCTTTGAATGAAGAGGCTCTGTGCTATGTCATTTTAAAATGTTAGACACTTTCTGCTCTGTTTCATTTGCTTGGGTTGCAGCAGAACAGGGACTGAAGTGATTAATGGTGGGATTCATATTAAACAAAACACAAATAAATACATTGAGAGTTGTCTACTAGGCCTTTTCAGTTCTGGTCTCACTTAGTAGCCAAAGATTTAGAAGGAAGAAGTATGCTTTGAATAGACATCATATTATTATATTAGGTTATCTAAATGAGGACATGGTTGGTCTTCAAGAATTTGATGTTATTTTTCATATCTCTAGAACTGATCTGCTGCATTTTCAGAAGTATCAGCAATATTCAAAATCAGTGAAGAATTTTTAATTTCATCTTCTGAAGGTGTTCCCTTTGATAATGTGAATTTTTTTTATTATTATTTTATAATTTTTTTCTGTCATCAGAGGAAAGATAGAACAGAAATGTAAAGAAAATATGACTTTTTATATCATACACCAAACAGCAAGAATTCATTGTCAGTAGCTTAGGTAAACCTAGCAATTTTAAACTCTACATTATCTAGTATCTTGTTGCACAAAAATAGTCACAGAAGTTACTTTTTTGGTGATTTAGATACAATTTGCAATATGTTGAAAGATGGAAGAGTGTTTTTTTTTTTGCTTGGCTGGGCTTTTTTACACAAAAAGTTTCACATACAGTCACATCACTCCAGAAAGTGTGTATGTATAGTCTGGAACATGCACCAAAGAACATTTATAATATCTGGAATAAGACTGAGCAAAAACATCTTGAGAAATGTGAGGGAGCTGCAAAGATCATCGAATTCAGAATGAAGAGAACAAGAGAATGATTATCTATGAAATGAAAAAATTCACAGGTTTCCAGTCTAGAAAGGAATTCATTCAACACAAAGACTGTTACCAAAGAAACAACAGAATCAGCTCTCACTGTTGTTTGCATTAAACCACTATGCTCTTGTAGCCCAGGAGGACGCTAGTTAGCTCTGCATTGGTCCCTGTCTTCAACAACATAAAACATTAGCATAAGGTTTCAGAAATGTCTGAAGGAAGCTGTACTCACGCTATACCTTACTAGTGTGAATTTGGACAACCTGGGTTAGTGTGAGGGAAGACTGTGGCTGACATCTGTGAGGTTGTATAGAGGTTCTGGACAAGTTTTACTACTGCATTCAAATCTCTTGCCTTTCAGCTGTAAAATCTAAATCTCCCATATTGTAAAGTTCACGTTTCTTATTATCTAACCTTCCAAATCCTTCACAGTAAAATGACACCATTTATATTCAAATTAATTTGTCTCATATCCTAAAGTTACTCCTTCTCTTTCAAAGTAACTTTTTAAAAATGACGGTTTTGTGTGCTGTTTTTTGGTTTGGTGTGGTATTTCTGACAGTTTTATGGGAAAAATTCAGACACAGTTGCCCGAATTTTGTAACTGCTAATGTGCTAAATTCCACAGAACTCTAAAGACTTAATACGGAATTAGGAACAGAGACACGCCAATGGCTCTTCCATAACAGCTTGAGAAAATAGACATTTTAAGGATTCCTTGTCTTACCTTCAGATGCTTAGCATCTTAGGGTTAACTTTCTTCCACTAACTAGAGAGAGGAGTATATGTTGGCTGTGTTTGTACTAACATTGGTAACATGAATTCACGTTTATGTCTTTGGGAAACTAAAATCTTCATAACAGAGATTTTTGTTTTACGTGTCTGTATTACTTTTAGTCTAATTCATCCATGATTTCAATCAACCTCTTTAAATTCTGTCACAACAGCCATAATTCTAACATTGCCCACCCCCACCGAGTATAGATACTCTACCAAAGACACCATCTATATAGATCTCCAATCTGTATTTCATTATAGTTTCCAGAGAAAACTGGAAAAATATTTATCTTAAGTCTACATATGTGGGTTTTTTTCTTTTAAATTCGTGTCTCTTGAAACAACCTTAAATCAGGTAAGCCGGATATTAAGCACATGTTATTTTGCTAACTGTAACTTTAAGAGTACTTCTAAATTAATTGGGAGTTTGGATACTCTCGGGAAGAATAAATAGCTAAGTGAGGCTGATAATATAATGCAATGTTGTACAACCCAGAGAGAATTGGAGACTCCTACATAGATTATCTGTTCTTTCAAAACACCTTATCTGTTTGTATTTTTTTTCCTTCTGTAATACAAATTTAATATTTGTTTATGCATAGCATGGCCAGTCTTAATGGGACGATGTTACTTCAGAACTCAGTCTCCTGGCAAGAAGAGCATGGAAGAAACATGTAAGTTTACAATTGCTAGGAAGCAGTGCAAACCTACGCACCACTAAACAATGTAACTAGTATCAAGTCCATGATTTGTTGCAGGCATGTTGTTCTCTGTGGAAATAGTCAATTAAGCAAAACACAACTTCCCCCCCATCTCCCAAATAAAATGCTTGTATGAAAGATAGGACAAGCTAACAGATTGTTTTCAGTATGTCAGGTTAAATGGGATATTTTTGCATGGAAAGAAAGCATGTTAATTCTTTCAGTTATTCTGATTAATATGCACCTATTAAGAGAGCTGAGGTGAATAGCAATGAGCTTCCTTATCTTTATCATTAGAATATGTTACTGGAATTATTAGGCCATTTTGCTCTGTTAGATATATGTACACAAAATTACAACTAGTCCAAACTAAGTGGAGTTAATTTTTATATATTTGGATTTTTTTTGCACATATTTAACTCTATGGATGATAAGGAAAAAACAACATCACCTGAATTGCTAGCAGTTTTTTCTTTATCTAACTATGTTCTGCTGACATATTTCCTTCTATGTCTTTGGAAACACACAGCAGTTCAACAAAACTCTTACTTGTCTATGGTCAAGATACTTTGAGATGCAACTAAAATGATCATATGGAAGACAGAACTAGTTCAGCAATTTTGTTACTGTGAAAATTACCATAAGTGGAAATATGAAGATCAAAGGTGTCTATCACTCCAACATGTTATTTCACTTTGTATCAGTGCTTGAAAAAGAGTGTTGATCCTAAAATTTATTTTGCAAACTAAAGCTCTCATCCGACCATTTCAAACTAAAGCACAGCTTTTCTCACTCTCTCTAGAAGAGGCACACAATGCAGAAGAGATCATGTTATATTTTTTCCCCAGTCGTTCTTTCTATTTTCCTTTTTCTTTTTCTTCCCTTCTCCCCCCAATAAAATAAATCCAATGACCGTAAGATATATATAACTAATCTACTAACATGAGGTGAAGGATTACAACCCTCTTCTGAATACATAGACTTTCAGAATAATTTTCCTTGAAAACATATATTTCAAGTTATTTAACTTCTGCAGAATGCCCAAATTCTCTTTTGTTGATGTATATGCTTGCAGTTATTATCTTTGTTTCTCACAATCCAAAAAAATTTCAAATGGCAATGAATTAAACTCATTTTCTGACTTCTCACACATTTTTTCCTCACTGCTTTCTCTGCTGTGCAGTCTTTCACCCTTTCTTAAACACTCTTTCCCCGAGGCACCACCACCTTGACTTCTGGGCTCAGCTTTGCCCTGAAACAGGGTCGGTGGGAGCCAGCTGGAACAGGTTGTGTCCTGCACGGGGCAACCCCTGCCTCTCCTCACAGAGGCTGCCCCTGCAGCCATCCCATTGCCAGTGCCTTGCCACACCAGATGATACAAGTATACAAATCTGTAAAATATATAAATTATATTATTCTATGTATGAAATATAGTATATAAAATTATATATTTGCTTGTGTGTGAGTTTGTGAGTACACACACGTGTAGAAAAAGGCTGGAAAGAAGGATGGATCTTACTACTACGCAGCCATCAAACTCTATATTTAAAAACATACTTAACATTAAGTTGTAAAAAAACCCAACCAAACCCCAAGTGAAGCTGTGAAAGTAAATGAAAGTATTGTCCCTAACTGAAAGATACTCTATTTAAGTGATTTTCCTCAATTTCATTACTCTAAGAATTATGTATATTATGTTGAGAAGTAAAACAAAGTGTGCAACTTAATATAAACCCAAAAGGAATTAAACATAAATAGAAGAGGGAATCATAGAATCACAGAATCATAGGTTGGAAAAGAGCTCTAAGATCGTGATGTCCAACCATCCACCCAACACCATGCCTACTAGACCATATCCCGAAGTGCCACATATACAAGTTTTTTAAACACCTCCAGGGATGGGGACTCCACCACCTCCCTGAGCAGCCTGTTCCAATGTCTGATCACTCTTTCAGAAAAAGAAATTTTTCCTAATATCTAATCTAAACCTCCCCTGACACAACTTGAGGCCGTTGCCTCTCGTCCTATCGCTGGTTACCTGGGAGAAGAGACCAGCACCCACCTCACTACAACCTCCTTTCAGGTAGTTGTAGAGAGTGATAATGTTCCCCCTCAGCCTCCTCTTCTCCAGACTAAACAGCCACAGATCCATCAGCCGCTCTTCGTAACACTTGTTTTCAAAATCTCTCACCAGCCTCATTGCCCTTCCCTGGACATGCTCCAGCAACTCAATGTCCTTCTTGTAGTGAGGGGCCCAAAATGGAACACAGTACTCGAGGTGCAGCCTCACCAGTGATGAGTACAGGGGCATGATCACCTTCCTACCCCTGCTGGCCACACTATTCCTGACACAAGCCAGGATGCNGTTGGCCTTTTTGGCCNCCTGGGCACACTGCTGGCTCATGTTCACCTGGCTGTCGACCAATACCCCCAAGTCCTTTTCTGCCTAGTAGCTTTCCAGCCACTCGTCCCCAGGCCTGTAGCGTTGCATGGGGTTGTTGTGACCCAAGTGCAGGACCTGGCACTTGGTCTTGTTGAACTTCATGCAGTTGGCCTCGGCCCGCCCATCCAGTCTGTCCAGATCCCTCTTCAGAGCCTTCCTACCCTCAAGCAGACCAACATTCCCGCCCAGCTTGGTGTCATCTGCAAACTTACTGAGGGAGCACTCAATCCCCTCATCCAGATCATTGATAAAGGTGTTAAAGGAGACCGGACACAAAACTGAGCCCTGGGGAACACCACTCATGACTGGCCGCCAGCTGGATTTAACTCCATTCGCCACCACTCTCTGCACTCAGCCATTCAGTCAGTTCTTTATCCAGTGAAAAGTACACCCATCCAAACCATGGGCAGCCAGTTTCGCCGGAAGGATGCTGTGGGGAACTGTGTCAAAGGTCTTACTAAAGTCCAGGTAGATGACATCCACAGCCTTTCTTTCGTTCACTAGTCTGGTCAACTGGTCATAGAAGGAGATCAGGCTGGTCAAGCAGGACCTGCCTTTCATGAACCCATGCTGGCTGGGCCTGATCCCCTGGTTGTCCTTCACATGCCCGGTGAGTGCACTCATAATGATCTGCTTTATAACCTTCCCTGGCATCAAGGTCAGGCTGACAGGCCTGTAGTTCCCTGGATCCTCCTTCTGACCCTGCTTGTAGATGGGTGTTACACTGGTGATCCTCCAGTCATCTGGGACCTCCCCGATTAGCCAGGACTGCTGACAGATGATGGAGAGTGCCTTGCCAGCTCTTTCGCCAGCTCCCTTAGTACTCTTGGGTGGATTCCATCTAGCCTCATAGACTTTTAAGTGTCCAGGTGGCATAGCAGGTCATTAACTGCTTCCTCCTGCATTATGGGAGGTTTGTTCCAGTCTCCTTCCCTGTCTTTCAGTGCTGGGGGTTGACTACCCTGGGAATAAGCAGTCTGAATAATAAAGACTGAGGCAAAGAAGGCATTAAGTACCTCAGCCTTTTCTTCATACTTGTTGGCAATATTCTCCCTCACATCCAATAAGGGATGGAGGCTCTCCATGGTCTTCTTTTTGTTGTTGATGTATTTGTAAAAACATTTTTTGTTGTCCCTTACAAAAATGGCCATTTCTAGCTGGGCTTTTGCCTTTCTAATTTCCTCTCTGCATGACCTAATGAGACCCCTGTACTTCTCTTGAGTCGCCTGCCCTTTCTTCCATAGGTGGTACGCTCCCCATTTTTTCCTGAGTCCCAGCAAGAGTTTCCTGTTCAGCCAGGCCAGTGGTCTTCCCTGCCAGTTCATCTTGCGGCACTTGGGGACAGCCTGCTCCTGTGTCTTTAAGACTTCCTCCTTGAAGAATGTCCAGCCTGCCTGGACCCCTTTGCCCTTTCGGACTTTCCCTCTCCCAAGGGACCCTCTCAGCCGGCATCCTGAACAGGCCAAATCTGCCCTCCCCAAGTCCATGGTGGTGGTTTTACTGGCCCCCCTCTTAACTTCACCAGAAACCAAGAACTATATCATTTCATGGTCTCTAACCCCAAGACAGACTCTGACCACCACATCTGCCACCAGCCCTGCTCTGTTAGTAAACAGCAAGTCTAGCGAGGCACCTCCCCTGATAAGCTCACTTACCAGCTGCCTCAGGAAGTTATCTATCTTCCACACAATGCAGAAACCTCCTAGACTCTTTCTCTCTGCTGTGTTGTATTTCCAGCAGACGTCTGATAAGTTAAAGTCCCCCATGAGAACAAGGGCTAGTGATTGTGAGACTTCTGCCAGTCTCTTGTAGAAAACTTCATCTGCCTCTTCATCCTGGTTGGGTGGTCTATGACAGACTCCCAGCAGGGTGTCTGCCTTGTTGGCCTTCCCCCACATCTTTAGCCATAAGCATTCAACCTTGCCATCACAATCATCAAGCTCTATACAATCAAAGCAGTCCCTAACATACAGCACCACGTCACCACCTCTCTTTCCTTGCCTGTCCCTTCTAAAGGGTTTATATCCATCCATTGCCACACTCCAGTCATATGAGTGATCCCACCACGTTTCTGTGATAGTGACCAAGTCATAGCTCTCCTGCTGCACAATGGCTTCCAGCTCCTCCTGATTATTGCCCGTGCTGTGTTCATTGGTGTAGATGCACTTGAGCTGGGCTGTCAGTCTCAGCCCCGACACTGGCATGCCACGCCTGGACTCATCTCTAGTGATGAGGCGGCGATGTCCCCTCCCCCCTTCAAACCTAGTTTAAAGTCCTCTCAGTGAGCCCTGTCAGCTCATGGGCAAGAATCCTTTTTCCCCTTTGAGAAAGCTGAACTCCTTTTGTTACTAGCAGGCCTGGTGTTGTGTAAACCTCCCTGTGATCAAAGAAATCAAAATTTCACCACTGGCACCAGTCTCTGAGCCACAGAGAGATGTCCTTATATAATTAAAAATATATATATATATTCATCTTTTCATCTAAATCCAATTCCATCAGAGGGAAGAAGATACATAGTCCTGTAATTAAGTGGGATGACATCAATACATAATGCTTTGTCCGAAAGTAGCATAAACAGTTCATCTCTAAGAAAATTTGACTCCTTAATGCCATTAGTATCATGAAAATGGAGTTGTTTCTCCTTGACTACATTTCAGGTAAGGTAAGTAAATTTTGGTATTTATAGTGTTTGAGAGATCTAATAGTTGTTCTTGTTGTATTTTCTCTCTTTGTTATTGTTGGTTTGGTTTTTTTGCCAAGTCACAAGTTTCTGCAAAACAATACATTAGCGAAACATAAATAAGTGAAGTATGTTTATTATTGTATAATTTTATCTGTATAGTCTGGATTCAAAGCCTGTCAAAGTCAAAGGAAAGAATCTAATAATTTATGAGTAAATTTGGGAGAAAGCTTATATGTGATTGCAGCAGGTTGCCTCTTGTCACCAGCCATTAGCTATGAATCCTGCCTGCTGTTAAACAGCAGATGTCGGAGTCTCACATTCTATTATAATCCGATGGGAAAAAATTGTTCCAAGTTTCTTCAAAGCCGTAGAATTTCCTTTTCCCAATTATTTTCCCACAGAAAATTTACCTGAATTTTTGCTGCCTTACCTGAAGAATTAGATGACTCCTTCTTAGAACATGTAATTTTCAGAAATTCCAAGAAGTATCATAATAAAATAAATACCTTACAAGGAATGCTTTTATCCATGTTTAACCTTGGTTAATGAAATATCAGTGGAAGAATATTTTACTACACGGGCATAGAGAATATTTCCCTTAGCTCTCCATCATGAAATTAAAATGACTGGTCATAGGGATCATTAGGCTCCAGGGGTATTTATTGGGACCATTACTGTTTAATATCTTCATCACTGACATCCGCAGCGAGATCAAATGCACCCTCAGTAAGTTAGAAGTAACTTCTCAGTAAGAGAAGGGCAACAGGGCTGGTAAAGGTTCTGGAGAACAAGTATTATGAGGAGCAGCTGAGGGAACTGGGGTTGTTTAGTCTGGAGAAGAGGAGGCTGAAGGGGGACCTTATCACTCTCCACAACTACCTGAAAGGTGTTTGTAGCAAGGCAGGTGTTGGTCTCTTGTCCCAAGCAACTAGTGATAGGATGAGAGGCAATGGCCTGAAGTTGTGTCAGGGGAGATTTAGATTAGATATTAGGAAAAATTTCTTTGCTGAAAGAGCTGTAAAGCATTGGAACAGGCTGCCCAGGGAAATGGTGGGGTCCCCATCCCCGGAGGTGTTTAAAAAACTTGTATATGTGGCACTTCAGGATATGGTTTAGTAGGCAGGGTGTTGTTGGCGGATGGTTAGACTTGATCTTAGAGGTCTTTTCCAACCTTAATGATGCAATGATTCCAAGGGATTGCGAGCAGCCCTGCCGAGAATGACTTGGGGGTACTGGTGGATGAAAAGTTGGACATGAGCTGACAATGCGTGCACTCACAGCCCAGAAGGCCAACCATTCAGGCTGTTCAGCCTGGAGAAGAGAAGGTTCTGGGGAGACATTATTGCAGCCTTTCAGTACTTAAGGGAGGCTGATAAGAAAGACGGCGACAAACATTTTAGCAGGGCCTGTTTTGATTGGACAAGGAGTAATGGCTTTAAACTAAAAAAGGATAGATTTAGATCAGATACAAGGAAGGAGTTTTTTATTATGAGGGTGGTGAAAGACTAGAAGAGGTTGCCCAGAGTGGTGGTAGATGCCCCATCCCTGGAAACAATCAACATCAGATTGGATGCGGGTTTGAGCGACCTGGTCTAGTTGAAGACGTCCTTGCTCATCGCAGGGTGGTTGGACTAGACGATCTTTAATGGTCCCTTCCAACCCAAACTATTCTACTGATCTATGATTCTATGATTAGCAGATAACATGTTCGTTTATCTATATATGCAATTGGCAATTTTGAGTGACTGGATCAGTTTGCCCAAATCAAAATTCCTTAGAAGAGCTGAATTTTCAGAGTGGACATTCAGAATTTCCTCCAAAAGGACTTTTAAATGGTGTCTGAAGAAAAGCTCCCACTGTTGAAAAGTCATGATAACTAATTATTAAAAATAACAAACTCTAAAGTAGTTGTATAACTTCTTAGAAGTTATTTTATTATCTAGATTTAATTTAACCATATAAATTTTTCAAGTATATTGTATTACAAACTTTTTCACATATAACTCTGACATATCCACTATTCTCATTGTCCAACAAATTTCCCTCTTACAGCTCCTGCTTTTCTCGATAATAATTAGTAGGACATTATGCAATGCTTATTATGTTCCTTCTCCTGATAAAGCAAAAGAAGATACAAGGAAAGGTACTTAATGGCTCAAAGTTGTTTACAAGGAGATTATTCTAATTGTTCTAGTGCAAGCAATATGAGATTAAAACTTTGATGAAGAAAGAATATTTTGGTTAATCTGATTTTATACATGCTATGCAGTATCTGATTACTGGCGAATAAAGCTCTTTTGATATTAGTTAAAGGTAAAATTTCAAAGCAGTGCAAAGATATTTTACTTCTACTGAAGTTGACAAGAGTTGCCTGACCAAAGTCACATACACTGTCTTAAAAATTCACCTTATTAATTAAGGAACTAGACTTCAGAAACAATACCTACATCTCAAGATGTCCAGGAGTGAAAAAGTCTGTTTCTACAGAGTCACCGTACTGTTTGGAGTGTGCTTGGTGTCCTACAAGTTTTTCCCTCGACAGTTTTCTGTAATTTCAGAGAAGCTGAGTGTCCTTAAAAAAGCACATGGGTCAATTCAGTATTTCTGCCTGCAAAAACCATAATATTTTAAACAAACATCTTTAAAAAGAGAAAAACCGAAGTTCTCTTATTCAGCTTGGGGTTATTTTTATATGGTTTGGTTTCATCAGCTCTTTCAAAGCATTTTAAATGTCAAGCATGCTGTTCTTCAACAATACTTTCAAATACTCTTGTTAGGATGGCAGGATTTGCTTTGATGTGCCCTGGACATGTCTATTTATTTATGAGTTGAATGAGTGAAATATACTGTGAGCAAAAATAGAGCAGACACAGTCTATCTGAGTAGTAATTAGTGTTGTGATTTGAGGTGGAGCAAGCAGAGGTTTCCCCTTCGGTGCCACCTAACTACCAATACAGCATGACAGACTTTCAGCATTGCACTACACATTTGCTCTTATTCCTTCTGAAATTTGGCCCAGGCTTCTTCCACTTGTTTTTGGTCACCATCAATTAGATTCCCCTTAAAGTGAAAATGAAAGGAAGGGAAAACAAGAAAAATGGACCTCTGGTCTCTAAACCTAACTGGTTTGGGACTCAGTTCAGCTTTCCAGTCATCTAGCACCATTTGCAGTGAGCAATGGCATCCAGCCAGGCCTCTCTCTCTTCATTCAGAAGAGTAGTCTCCTGCACCTCCACAATGTCACGACTACCCATCCTGTGACTGCCTTACGCTGAAGTATCTTAAATTGCACCAGGTCTCTATATGTGAGAAGATAAATAAAACTCTAGGTGAAAAAACCATATATTGCTGAAGTTAGTGAGGGTGAATCCTATTCACCATTAGACTTCTGAGTATTCCTAGAAGTTATGAAAGCTAATAATTTGATTTCTTTTATTTTCCTAGAAGGTTGATTATAATAGGCTTAAGGGGTTTTTGTTGTTGTTGTTGTTTTAAATGTGATTGTGACTCTTCTAGGAATATAAAGCCTTTAGCAATAAAAGACCAATAATTCCTTTTTCAGCTTTTTGATAAGCAGCCAAGACTTTCTATGATTCTTAAAGCCCATGTTTTTCCAGTAGTGTATAGTTTGTAATACAAATGTTTAGAGATTCTGATTATAGGAATATTTAATTGAGTGTAAGGAAGGCAGGATTTAGAGAACAAGTAACAGTCATTTGAGGCAGACTAAGAAATGAGACTTCTGGAGGGAAAAGCACATAATGTTATTGTGATCATTTTTTAAGATTTATATAGTAATGACTATATTTCTTTGTAATTCTAACTTAATAATGTCAATTGTCTAATACATAGTATCATATGAAAAGATAAAAAAATACAAGAAAAACAGTGTTTTAAGATTCAGATTTGCTCTTTTAACAAATATGATCATTCCTTCTTGAAATGGAAGAAAGTATATTGAAAACGAAAGTTTGATTTATATTATTAAAAAACTTATATTGCTTGTTACATGAGGAAACTTAGAGAGTAGAAAATGGGAGAAATATAGAGAAAGAATGAAAAGGGAAGCACTGCAGATGTAAAAAGTTCATGTAAGAATGAATATAGGCAGAAAAATGTGGAACCTTTCATGGAAATATAAGAAAAAAAAAAAGCTAAAACCTGTGACAAAGATTAGGCAAAAGAAAGACATGAGGAGCAGGTGCATATTTTAACATCTTTGTCATCTCTTTTTGACATGAAAAAATAGAACTTTTTATTAACTCATATGGTCTTCATTGTTTTTCTAATTGTTTTAGTTTTTCACTTTTTTTTTGTCTCATTAGTTGATTTCCTCTTGCCCTAATTGTTCAGTTCTACTTTGCATTTTTTTTCTTCACTGTTTATTGCCCTTTTGTTTCAGTCCCATATCCATTCTTATTCTGCCAACTCAGTGATCATTCTAGAAGTGTCTTTACTAGAACTTCTCTACTATTGATGCTGGAAAAACAGACTACAGTGAAAGAGATCAAGGGTATTTAAGATTATGTGAAGAGAGCAATGTGTAACATCAAAATAAAAATCGCAGACTGAGATTTGGCCAAGACCATGCCATTTCTTCTTCATCAACGACCTGGATGAAGAGTTAGAATGTACCCTCAGCAAGTTTGCTGATGACACCGAACTGGGAGGTGTGGTAGACACACCGGAAGGCTGTGCTGCCATTCAGCGTGACCTGGATAGGCTGGAAAGCTGGGCAGAGAGGAACCTGATGAG
>Ga0065711_1046302_pt1 | contig 12969 bp, 8 predicted proteins | sample Hoacrofraction12_FD_59098 | JGI IMG/M metagenome (GOLD analysis project Ga0065711, IMG submission 59098) | Hoatzin crop microbial communities from Cojedes, Venezuela - Epithelial fraction 12 v2 (version 2) | ecosystem: Host-associated > Birds > Digestive system > Esophagus > Crop | place... | reverse complement strand
GTCTGAACATGAGGAAGAACTTCTTCCCTCTGAGGGTGACGGAGCACTGGAACAGGCTGCCCAGGGAGGTTGTGGAGTCTCCTTCTCTGGAGATATTCAAGACCCGCCTGGACAAGGTCCTGTGCAGTTTGCTGTAGGTGACCCTGCTTCAGCAGGAGGGTTGGACTAGATGACCCACAGAGGTCCCTTCCAACCCCTACTATTCTGTGATTCTGTGATTCTTCTCTCCCTGCTGGGAGAGGACTACAGGAGTTGGTGCACTGCACCAGAAGATTCACCCAGATACTAATTAAATTTATATTTGAGTGGTGTATAGTCTTTCCTTTGGATTGGGCCCAATTTCACAGGTATTTTGATCTTTCTGGATAGAACTGCAGCAACTCCTAGCATCCCTATTTTTACTGGATTTGACATTAGTTTGTTTCTGCCCTGGTCTCACCGTAGCAAATCTCCGAGTCTTGCTTTTGATCCTCTCATCAACAATTCTTCTCCAGTCCTTAGAGCTGTCACTCCCAGGGAGGAGCTGGATACAAGGCTTTTGGGCACCAGAATGCTTGGTCTTCCCATGGGGTTTGGGATAGGACAGTTCTTGAGCTGCCAAAACCAATACCTAGATGAAAAAGAGGGGGGTTCTGTTAAAAAGGGGTGTTCTGGTTTGGCTGTGGCCGGCAACAAAAGGGCCACGCAGCCGCTCTGCCACCCCTCCCCCCTGCTAGGGTGGGGAAGAGAATGGAAAGAAACAGGCAAAAACTGGTGGGTCGGGATAAGGGCAGCTTAACAGAACAGCAAACAACGGAAACAGTAACAACAACGATACCGATCAGGAGAATACACAACACAAACAGCAGAACCCACAGAGCCACTCTCACCACCCGCTGCTGTGCACGCTCCTGAGCCACAACTGCCTTCCCGCTGCCCCGCTCCCCCCAGCCAGAACCCAGCATGACGGCACATGGTATGGAATACCCTGCACTGTTTGGCCAGGTTGGGTCAGCCTGCCTGGCTGTGTTCCCTCCTGGATGCTGGTGAAAATTAACCCTGTCCTGGCCGAACCCAGGACAAGGGGTAATCCCTGTACTAGGGAACAACAACAACGGTTACCTGAACCCAGACTGATAGGAACAGCAAGGCAGAAAGGCTTAGAATGAATAACAGCAAGGTAACTGACCCCCGAGACAACCAGCTGGCTCTGAGGTACTGACCAAACGCATGGTCACTTAGCCCTGAAAGTCAACAGTGGCTCCTTCTTCAGACACAGTTAAGTGAAATTATGTAGGAGTCATCACAGGCAGATTTCTGTCTTTCAAAAAGTGAAGATATAATGGACTGATGACATGTTAGGAAACGGTGGCTTCTCCTAGGTAAATGACCATCATGTTTTGCATTCTGTGGGGAAGGATCACTGTGTAATTGGAGTGCAGCAGGGTTACAAAAAATAGTGGAACACCAGGTACAAATACTAGTGCAATACATTCCCATGCCTCTGCCTTCTCCTGCGGGGAATTAAAGGTACCCCCACTATATCTCAGGGAAGCAGCAGTGGTGCAACGAAGACGCAAGGGAAGTTGAAAGTGAAGAGAAGGGCACTTACATCGAGAATGTCCATGCGCTGACGAAGACTGTAGTTCAGAGAGTAGAACTGGGAGGTCAAGTACTTTGCTACCTGTACAGAAAAATCCAGCGATGAACACAAACCCAGGCTGAAAGCAACTTTCCCACTAATTCTAAAAGCACTCCAGTTCAGGAGAAGTCCTGCTTCCTGTTAGTTAACAACAGGCCTCCAAGAGAAGGGAAGAGACACGCTGTGCAAACAGGGGAAATTCAGACACTTCCACTTCCAGACTGTCCCAAAGGAAGTAAATAACCAACGAGACTTTGCCATTTTTCTCTTCTTCCCGTGCAGAGGTACCCAAACAACTGCCATGGCAGCTTTGCCACTTCAAAGGAGACCTTACTGCAGCCTTTCAGTACTTAAAGGGGGCTTACAAGAAAGATGGAGAGACACTTTTTACCAGAGTCTGTACTGACAGGACGAGGGGTAAAGGTTTTAAACTGACAGAGGATAGATCTAGATTGGACACAAGGAAGAAATTCTTTACTGTGAGAGTGGTGAGACACTGGCACAGGTTGCCTAGAAAAGTTGTGGATGCCCCATCATAGGAAGCGTTCAAGGTCAGGCTGGATGGGGCTCTGAGCAACCTCATCTAGTGAAATATGTCCCTGCCCATGGCAGGGAGGGTTGGAAGCAGGTGATCTCTTTGGGTTGGTCCCTTCCAACCCAAATCATTCTGTGAATCTATGATTATAATCACCAGTCAAGTCTTCTAATACAGAAGCCCTTTGTGCCCCAGCTTCCACGTGAAACAATCTCCCCTTCAGTGCAACAGGTCCTTATCTAATTTGCTTTGTCAGGTACACTAACAGCCTCCAAACAGTTCCTCCAGTCCATTACAGCTGTGACAGAGTTTTCTCTTTCCTGTTGTTTCCGCCAGCCATTGCGGATTCTTCAGTACATAGCCCATCTCCGCATAAATGCTGTCAGACGTGAACTACCTATTCTACCACACTCTGATAGCTGTTTCCATCAAGCTAGCAAGAGACTTCAGCTGTCTAAATTTTTGCCTGTGCCGCAAGTGGAAAAAGGAAAGCAGTAAGAGGGACTCACAGGTATTGGATCTGTGGTTAAAACAGCTACTTGAGCTCTCTGACGGAGCTCCACAAAGCCTTCAATACAGGTCTTCTCCTCCAGATGCAATAATATTTTTGCCAGTTCCACGCTAACCTGCTCAAAATATGAAAAAAGGAATCAAATCCCTGAAATTGTTTTTTTCCTCTCACATCTTTTCTAATACTTAAACAAACATAATGAGGGTATGGAATACAGGCAACATATTCATTACTTAGGAGGGAATGAAAGCACATAAAATGCCATCAAAACAGATTTCTCAAAACACTGAACAAAGCCCTACGCCAGTTTCTGTGTCCACACGCACTTTGGCTTTTTGGACAAGCGGTGGCATCATGATATAGGAGGACTTGTCACTACAACTGATGGGTTAAAGGGTACAGTACCACACCCAGAGCCCATCCAGCTCAGTAACACGTCTGATGAGCAGCAGCAGACTGTGCATGGCTTACCAGACTACACCCCTTCCCCTTCTCAGCAGAGGCCTGCAGGAATTCACTCACAAGTGGTGGTGAGCACTCGTCAGACCAGTGACCTTGTCTCAAGTTCCTCTCACCTGAGCTTTTCATCTTGATCAGTCCAATCCAACTACTCCCTCAGGAAGATACTATGCTTGTACAAGCAAATAGGGAAACACATTTGATTTTACAACCCTTTTTGTTGATGAACAACAATTAAATTTAATTTCAATTCAAAATCAATTAAATCCAAAATTAAAATCAATTGGTCTGTGGAATTAGTGGCTGCTTTGTAAACTGCATTTCTGATGTTTTTTCAGCCCGGCACAAAGCATGGAGCCTCCCCTGCTTCCTCATGTTACTGGCAAGCTCTGCTTGCAACGCATATCATTTCCAGCGCTGGAGCTGCTAAATGCCATACTGTTGCCAGCACCTTTGCCTGCTTCTTTGCTCCTTTGTGCTCCGTAGCCTCATCTCCAAAGCAACTATTTCTTTCTGTTTCCCTTCCCAAGTTGAAAGTTTTAAATCCAGGTACACATTAGCTTAGCCTGCTGCTCTGTTGGCACATTCAGTCTCCTCACAAGGGCAAAGGGATAGTCCTGTATTACAGCCCACTGTTAACTCAGCTCATACTGCTTCACCTCTCTTGTTGCTGCTGCATTCTTTCGAACCAAGCTCTCAAGAGCCTTGACTGTAGCTTCCCACTTGTCCACATCTTCGGATCCTGTCAGGACTGAATGTAATCAAAAGACAAACAAAAGCTATTGACAGAACAGTTGTGCTTGGGTACATACCCCCAACTTTATTTTGCCAACAGTTCGCCTTGTTATAGACAGGTATCACTGATCCAGTGCATGACTGGCATTACGAACTAAATTGAAATTACTCAGAAATTACAGTTCAACACTTGAGCCCAGACTACTGAAATCCTACAGCTTCTTCAGATTAGCTCAGAAAAAATAAACCTACAGAGAGACCACTCTCCCAAAACCAGTAAGAAACAGGTAAAGGCTGAGTCCAAAACCTCCTACCTTCAATACAATCTCGGATATACACAGGAGCCTTAGTCTTTAGTTCTTTATCCTCTGACATGTCATAAGGGATGAGGTCATCATCACTGTAAAAGAAATAAAAGCAGGAGTTAGTCTATGAAGGATAGACAGTCTTCGTTTCCCCAGCTATCCACACAAAAAGGAAAGAACCAGCGCATACGTTGTTGTAACACTGTCACTACTGCATCATCCAGCAGCACTGCTGAAGCCTGACCTGAAAGCGCTCCTTAGGAAGTTCTACAAATTACTTTGAAGCTCAGTGAAAGAGTAGTTCTGTGACCAGATCTGGAACTGGATCTCCTGGTCAAGTGCAGGAAGGAGTCAGGTGACCCAGAGACTAGAAGCTGATTCTTGAGATTTCTTTACATATTGGTAAAGTGACAGAATAAGGCAGGTCTGCTATTAAAATGGGTAGATATATCCACGATTCCAGGACTCATGTATCTAAGTCAAACAGAATCAATACAATGGTTGTACACGACACGGGCTTTGCTCAAATTATTGACCAACATACTTGCATGCAACTTCCTACACAAAGTCCTACTCTGCTGCATACCATTCAGCTGAACAAGGTCAGAAAGCATAAGATTTGCCAAGAAATGCAGCTACCAACAGCTCCCTTCTCCCCACATCTGCTCTTAAGAACCTGACATTATTTTCTATTTCCTACCAGTTTCTTGCCCCATACCTGTCAAGCTCAGCATCCAACTCCTCATCTGGCATCACAGGGGCTGCTGGATGTGGTTTCTTGTTACTTTCCAATACCAACGGCAGGGCAGCACCCGCGTTCTCATTCCTGCTGTGAGGAACAAACGTACTAAAACCAATAAAGTAACAGTCCTTATTCACAAGCAAGAAACTATCCACACACTAACACTTGCCACCTAAATAGAATGGCAGACTATTATTTCTGCTGCAGTCTCCCACCTAGATTGGTCTACATAAGAAACAAAGTCCTGGGAAGGAGAACGGGGGGAGGGGAGAAGAGAAGCAGAATCTCTTAAACAAAAGAGCAACAGGTAACAAAAATTAAGCTAGCTAATTTGCTATGTTCTCCCTGCACTAACTTGTACTTAGGAGTGCTAAGGAACGACTTCTTTGTGATAACTGAATCACACTGGCCTGCACTGTATTTAAAGTTATGTGGGATGAATACAACAACGGAGAAATGTTTTTCTGTCTCTGTACCTATTTCTGTGGACTTTGGCATTGTACTTCATATCTCTGCTTCTCAAATGCTGTCTATGCCGATTTTGCCCCTAAAATGGGAGCAATAAATCTTCTGTATTTCACTGGAGTGCTGGACAGCTTCATTTGCTAATAACAACATCAAGTGCTTCTTTCCTTCGCTGATAAAACAAAGTGTTTCATGGAGCCTCAGCAGATGCCGAGGAAGTTAAGAGCACCAAAGAACCAGTCTTTAGACTGACAGATGGGCTAGTTCTTTGTTACTGATGAATGGGCTGGGGGCATATGGCCCAAACGCCAGATTTCCCAGATGCGAACAGACAAGCTCATTTGATTCTACACAGGGGCACATACGACCCCTAAAACCTGCAGCATGGTTTCACCACGTGCAGCTATCAAACCAGCAATTTTAGTACATCCTACCATTTGAATTATGAATTCCACATAACTACACTGCATTGTAAGAATAAGGTGCATTATAATGCTTAAGAATATGTAAGACATCTTGAATACTGTCCACAGTTCTAGTGTGTAACTCAAAAAGAGCTACGGAGAAGAGCTAAAAGACGACAAGACGACGAATAGTAGCAATATCTTACACATCATCTGGGAGGCTGGGGACAACACAGGATGGTGAAGTCTGCAGCAGAAGGGACTTCAGTTCTCTTACTTCATCATCTTCTTCATACTAGACATTCAAAGTAACTGTTACTGCACTCTGTTTGATTGCAAATACGCCCAGCATTCAACATTCAACCCTCTACTGTGTGCAAATGAAGACTGAATCATGAGCAGATGAACCCACACAAATCCCATCGGCTTCAACCACTGTGCTGCCAGCAGTAATGTATTTCTGCCGCACAGCGACCTGTGCCGTATGTAATCTTCGTCCCTATAGTTAACAGTAGTACCTGATCAGACCTTGCCTGGATGTTATTTACAATCTTTACAACATTTAATAAATGGCAATGCGACACCAGGGGTGATGCAGGTTTTTAAAGAATTAATGTGATTTAACCACATAATTCTTATAAACTCTTCTGGAAACAGCAGAGCATATATCCCTATATCAGTCTTGAAAATCTCAACTCAGAGCAGGTCTTTCCACTGTGTCAGGGACTGAACGTTCACCACTGGTTTAGGTTTGAAGTTCCGTCTCAACTTCCATGGGTCAGATTCCGATTCCCTCATGCAATACAATAATCCTCTAGTAGTCCTTTATTATCATCAATTTACTCTGAACTCTGTCAGCAGATTACACTCCTAAGGTCACTCTTCACCACCTGGCTATTTTCTATACAATTGTTTTTTGTAAACAGGTATCCTCTCTTTTTGCAAGTGTTGCCACCTCTCCTTATTTCCAGATAGTAAGTGTTAGAACTTGCTGTAATGCCCTGGATCATCTGGTTTAAAGTTTTTATTTCCTCTAAGCCCTGCACACCAGACAAATTTCATTGTAATCTTCACCTGAAACTTCAGGACAGGCCCATCACTGTTTATTTTTGAACTAATGCTCTCTGCCACAATCATTCCCAGACGCCGTATTTGTGGCAGATTGCTGTCCAAGTGGCATTTCACACCCTCCATCATGCTTGTGAGAAGCTCTGAAAAAAAATCAAACAGTGCACGAAACAATGACAGAAACAAACATCTATCTTTATGCTGGTTCCCTGAGAGGGCACCTTTAGCCACTCACCACCCCATAATGGGCAGAAAGATAGGATGGGCCCACGCAACTGTGACTTCTCTTTCTGCAATGGCAGCACTGCACTTCAGCACCAATATAATAAACCCATGATCTTTCATGGGGTACGCAGTCAACGAGACGTTACAATACATTCTAAATTTGGCATATTTCGGTTTTCACTGAAACAAAAAAGGATGGTAAGTCAAGTCAATCTTTAGCTTATTTTCTGAGTGCTTCAAAGTCATTTGAGTGAAACACCACGTTTTGAGGAAGCTACAAATTCTGACCAGTACAACCAGTACACGGAAGGAGTAATTTCCCTCACCACCTAGATAAGATGAAACAGGCAGATAAGATCAGTATTTCTCAGCCCAGAGAATGAAGGTTGCCAGCTTCACCAGGCAGGCTTACTGCTGTTAGACTGATCTCCTTCAACTCAGAACAGCTTAACTTTGCAACAAAAAACAGATTATAAAACTACAGTACTGTTAGTAAATAACAGGTCACACATTCAGCTAAAGAAGAATTAATTCTAGAATGAAACAGATAAATAGGTTTTGTAAGTCAGCCCTTCTCCCGCCACAAAAGCCACAAACACAGAGATGTAACTCTGTACATTGGACAGATTTGGTTTTGTTTTTTTTTTTTTAACTGCAACAGAAACAGAAATTTTAGACCAGAACCCCAACGTGTTATGCACTGTATAGATACAGAATGGGAGGTCCTTGCTGATAACTAGCCCTACTCATCTCACACTGAGGGCAGCAGAATGACATGGAGCAATGCACGTGGATAGTCAGAGATCAACCAAACTGCTTTTCATCCTGGTGTCCCCTTTGGAGCCTTACTCATGCTCCAACACTAAGCCTATGAATTGCAAATCACTCCATTCCTCTAACCAGTCCCAGAGACAATCCTTGTTTTCCTGTGACAAAACTTAAGGGTTCCTAAATCACTGTTCAAGTATGAATCCTAGTTCAAAAATATGCTTCTCCAATTTCATAATTTAAAGCTATGCACTTGGAATTATGTATCAGGGCTAAAGAAAAAGAGGATTCCAGCAGGCTACCCTGTTAGCCAAGATGAAGATGGGACAATTTCATTTATTCATAGATCAAAACAAGACAGTTTTCTACTCACAGTCAGACCTTCTCTTCAGCAAATCTAACCTCTGCTTCTTCCACTGCCTCACCTTGTCTGCAGCGCTCGATTTCAGGCTCCTTCAAGTGGCACAGGCAGATAAGGATGGCCTTGCTAATGTACTGCTGCTGCTCAGGCGGAGAGTGTTTCACAGCACTGCTGCTGCCCCAGGTCTCCAAGAGTTCTTGCAGCACCTGAACCAGAGAACTCCAGATGGCTTGAAATGGATCTTTTCTACATATAAGTAAGCTTGTTTCTGAAGCACATTTTTGAAATGCGCTTTCATACATTGTGTATTCTGATGGCCCTTTGGTCTTCGTACTTCCCAGTGAACTTTACACTCCCTACAAATGGAGCCAACTTTGTATTTTGGGGCCCAAAGTGTGTTTGACCAACTGAGAACTCCACAGCACCTTCGTTTAATACATTTTAAAATATTTTTTTAATATTCAAGTGATAAATATTATACGCAGAGCAATACATATTATTGTCAAAAACCAGTATGATATATGGTTTTACAGGCTTTTAGTCCAATCCTATATAGCTGCCAGTACTTCCAGATAATTAAAATAACATGTAAGCAGTGGGGAAAAAAGGAAAAAAATAACCAAACAGAAAATCCCAGACAAAACATTAAAGATTTCCAGAGAAACAAATTTCATAGAAATTCCATCACCCTGCTGACTTGGAGAGGGAAAATATCTGCACCCCCACTGAGGACAAGGTAGATGAGAGAGATTATGAAGCACCAACCATCTGGCACACAGACAGCTCTACCAAATTCATCACTTGCTGCCATCTGCCCAGCCACACAAACAGGGATGACAGAGGAAGCTGAGAAGCATGGAGGACATGGGACATCTGTCGGAATCCAAACCTCATTAGTTTTGCTACTTGGAAGACAATTTACCAATTAAATATGAAAAACTAATGCCAGCAGTGCAGAAAGTCTTTGATTTGTACATCACAATTTACTTGTGATACAGTAGGGCTTCCCTCACTCTCATGGAAGTGTCTTAGAAAAGTACCAAAATTGCGCACCCCACAGACACATAAACGCACACTCACACAGTAGAATTTTCTCCATCAGACACCTCACCAGTGATGCTACTTAACCTTACTTTGATCAATAAGGCACGCCGAAGGCTGTCCAGGGACAAGTAGCCAAGGAGATTCTGCACCACTGCAGTCTGCAATGAAAACCATGAGCCTTGCTTTAACTGGGCTTTATGTTGTCACCCAGCAATGACAAGTGTGTATTTTTACTATGTTAAACTTTTCATTCTAAGGGACTGGTTGACAACATTCAGAGACACAAAAGTAAGTAAAATTAAAAAAAAACCCACCAAAACCAGGATAGGAATACAGCGTTTTTACACTCAAAACCAGATCAGCACATTCCCAGGTAAACATGGAACACAGAAAGTCTAGAGAACATCCCTCACAACAACACCACTAGCCTCAGCACACTTCCTAACGTCTTGTGACAAACTTAGGTGCACAGGAAAAAAAAAAAATCCCAATCCTTGTCTCATCTCTTCAATCTAATTCTTATCGCTGAGGGTGGGTTATGGCTTCTTGAGTCTCTTCTCTCAGATTCTAAATTAACTAGATGTCTCCAGCTCCCCAGAACACCGAAATTATGTTTAAATAACCATTTGGCTCTAGAGAAAGAGCACAGTAATTCTGCTAATCGCCACCAACCCTGAGAGCACACAAACCCCATCATTTCAAAGCAATGTTCACCACTCCCTCTTTGTTACATTCAGCTGAGGGGATGTAAGTGAACAGCTGCACAGCTCAGGTATATGTGGAGAGACTGAGGGCTGATTTCAAGATGACAAGTTAAATCTTCAGTCAACGAGACCTGGAGCTCAGCTAAAAAGCACATTGGCACTTGGGAAAAACAGGCGTTACCATACCGCTGTTCAGAGCAGAGTCCTTACCGTGTGGCCATACTGCAGGAGCAGCACCTTCTGCGTCACCACAAACTGAGCTTTCTTGTTTTTCACAACCAGGTTCCCCAGCAACCTAGACAAGACATCTGCCCTACAAGACAGGTCAACAGCAAAACATTAGGAATCCACATAATTACGGTCATGCTGCCACTAATCATAGGAAATTCTGTGAGCAGCTATTTGCAACAAAGCCTCTAAAACATCTTAAATTTTTAAGAGTGAGTTGGTAATTGCGAAGAATGTTTTCACTTGTTTTTTCACTACATTTCACAACACAGATCTTTCAGGAATGGTGCAAGTTCCAAGAGGCAACAATCAGCTACTTTACCCCTAGAATCCCTCAGGAAACGGCACTGTAAGAAACCACCTACGCAAACACGCACACACACACGTCAACATCTTTCAGAAACCAATTCTGCAAGTATTTGTGAAGAAACTCCAGCTTTTGCTCTAGATGAGGGAGGAAAGTAGAGTTCTTACCCGGGTGTTGTCTGCACAAAACCAAGGACCACTGCTTCCATCCAGCGGTCTGGCACACATTCAACCAATCGCCAGCATATTCTTTGCCAGATGCAGTCCGATTTGGTGAGATCCGTTAGGCGGGGTACCAAAACGCTCAGAATTTCCTCTGAAGTGGAAGAGAAGACGGGTAAATACACCGGATGGACAGCACCGGTGCAACAGTACTCAAGGTCAGCCCACAAATTTCAAGATCCTTACAAGATGAAGAAATACAACATACGGTTTGCAGTTCTAAATTGTTCCTGTGGTAAGAATGAATCTAAGCAGCGTAAGAAATTTGCAAGTATTCCTCACCACAGGAAACAGCTAGAAAATCTTTCCTCTTCTTCCCCAGCCCTGTTAACTGCTTCTGCCTTCAGTGGCTTCAAAGTCCTAAGCAAAGCTAGACTGAACACTACTCACATGAGAGGGTTCTTGCATACGGGCAGTGTGCTATGCTGGTATTCACATGGCACTTTCAGACCACTGGATGAAAAATGCTACAAGAGCGTTTAATAGTTATGCCCCAGATGGCAGGATAAGAAAGCTAATAACCTCATCGATGTTTGAGAGCAGAACAGATCACACTCACATGAGCTGAGAGTTACACATCGACATCCATCAGATACGTAGCTGAGCAGCCGCAGAAAGCAGCGAGCAGCCTGTACAGCCCAACTCACAAAACCCCCAAAGTATCATTACTTGGTCAGTCTCCCACTCTCTCTGTTGATCATCATCGCAGCCATCCTTCTGTAGTAAATATGGTAAAACAGACTTTCCCCCTCCCCAAAATAGTACTGTAAACCACTCACTTTGTCTCCCATGAATGCACACCTTCCCCAGGACATGAGAAACAAAAGAGATTGAGCAATCCAAGCCACCTGGGATAAAACAGACACAAGCTTAACAACAGCATCGCCAACATCCTCCCAAACAACCTTCAGAAGGAGGTACACACGCTTCTATGAGTACTGAAGCGTGGAAACACAGATTAACTTTTTCTCTTCAAGCACCGTCTCTTCCTCCCTCCACCACCTGCCTTCAGGCACAAAACAGCACCCAGTATTATTTACACACAGAAGACTAAAGTAGGTCAGTCCCACTTCAACTCAAGGGTGACAAAGCCACTGGTTCATTCAGCAGCATTTCAATCTTCTACACAATTACTTCAGCAGAGACCAAGTGACCGCTATTAAGCTTTGGCAACAGATGACGCCATTTAACAGGTTGTAGGATTGCAGCTTCCAGTGGGAGCTTAAGAAGCCTCAGCCATATTCCTCATTGCTGGTATCTCATGCTTTTAAGCCCAATGAACTTCAGCCTGAAGGACACACGCGAGGCTCTGCAATTCACATTATCTGCATTTCAAGCACCAGCCATGGAGGTGCGGGCACAACAAGCTTCTGAAGAAGAGCTGTCTCTACAGCACAGTTCTCCTGCAACCTTACCCCTCAGAGAGTCGGAGATATTCTGCAGCACCTGGACGATCGCAGTGCCCAGGAGAGGAAAGTAGTTCTGTGGGAGGAACACCGGCGGGGTTTCCCCCTGGAGTCTGTTGCTCACATGCTCAGGCAAACACACGACCCTGCCGAGCAGGGCCTCCTGCAGCTCGGGCGGGCCAGCCTGCGCCTGCTGCTGGCAGAGCTCCCACATCAGCGCCGCGACCCGTCCCTCCCGCAGGAACCGCTCCAGCACCGCCGCGACCTCCCTCGGCTGAGCGCCGGGCCTGGAAGACAGCCGCGGCAGTCAGGCCCTGCCCCTTCTCCCCGCTAAGAACAGCCCCGCCCGCTACCGCTTTTCTGCCTCACCGTTACAGCCCCGCTGCTCAGCCCCGCCGAGCTGTAACCAAAACCACGCCGAAGCGGCTTTACCCCCTCGGTATCTCTGCTGTCTCCTCGGCTCACGGCACGCCAGGACCGCAGTGAGCACGGCTGAAGACCGCTTCGCGACCGCGGTGCCGTACGGGGGCTGTGAGCCGGCGGGATTCGGGGCCGGCGGGCAGAGCACGGCCTCCCCAAATCCCCCCGCCCGCGCGCTCACTCCCCGCTGGGCCCCGGGGCGGGTTCGCCCTCACCCCCGCCTTTGGCGCCGCGGGACAGCCCCGAGGAGGACGGGCCCCTCTCAGCTCTCCGAGCCACCGCGCCGCCCGCCCCTGCCCCAGAGCCGGGCCCGCGGGAGCCGCCCGCCCCGAGCCGGACTGACCCCGGGGAGGCGAGGGCTTCCAGCAGGACGCAGAGCGCCGGCCCGGGCGGGCCCTGCAGGAAGCAGCTCTGCCACAGGCCCTCGGGCCGCGCCGCGC
>Ga0065711_1046295_pt1 | contig 12969 bp, 5 predicted proteins | sample Hoacrofraction12_FD_59098 | JGI IMG/M metagenome (GOLD analysis project Ga0065711, IMG submission 59098) | Hoatzin crop microbial communities from Cojedes, Venezuela - Epithelial fraction 12 v2 (version 2) | ecosystem: Host-associated > Birds > Digestive system > Esophagus > Crop | place... | reverse complement strand
ATTTTCCTCCTCTCTGTGACCTCTCTCTTCTTCTTCCCCAGCACCTCACTTTCCTGAAGCCAATGCATACCTCCTACTCCAAGAAGTATTCCTCATTTGCCTGTCCAACAGTTTGTACCTCCTCTTCATCCATCCTCTAACTTTGGCAGTGCTTCTGGTGCCATAGGACCTTCCTGAGACAGCCCAGCCAACCTCTTGGCCGGTCCATATCCAATTGTCCTTTTATTTCTCTCCACTACCTCAGTCCTATGAAAAATACAGATAATACAAAGAGAATGGAAGTCAGTGTCTCATGTCCAAGAATAAAAGCGCATCCTCTCTTAAACAGAAACAGAAACTATTGGCCTTGGAAGAAAAAAATGCCAGTTAGCATCAGGCAGGAGTTTGTCTTTGTGGAGACACTGTGAAACGCGTTGAAGGGTGCGGTGATTCTTAACAATGACTGTGATAATGCTTAAAAAGAGGAATCCAAAGGCAAATGCTGAGTGGAAACAAGAAAAATAAAATGTTATTCAGCAAGGGTTCAGCCCATGGTCTTTAATAGCAATGTCTATGAATACGAGCTTCTACTGAGGTACATATTAGAAAGTGAAATACTCTGAAGTATCACAGCTTAGAGGTAAAATTCTTTAGAATAGGATTTGATACACACCTGTTAAAGCTATTCTTATTTCATATTGCAGGCCATGCTCTCGTTCTGTACGAACAGCAGGACACACTATCTCCACACCAAAATGGAAGCGCTGTGGAATAACACAGACTTCTGACTACACCAGCACAAGAAAATGCAGAAATTGGAAGGCTCTAAAAGAAAATGCAGAAAACTGCGTTATGAAGAAAAATACTTTGAACAGAAAAAATATTTCTAAGGGATTCTTTTGCTTGTAGCAATGAGAGCACTTCTGTGCCAAGGCACAGATCCTAAATGTTCTGGACCCGTCTAGTGACTTCTGTTGATGGAGTACTGCTAGTCTGTTCCAACAGATAAGGCATGCTGGCTGTCACCATCACGGATATGAATTTTACCTTTCTACAAATGAAATACAGGCTTAGGAAGCCAGCAAGCAGCCAAGCCTAGGAAAACAAAACTGGAATCCAGATCCCCTAAATCTTCGTCCACTGCTTTGCACAGTGACCTGCCATTTTATCTCAGTCTAAATTCTTACACCATCCCAATCCCTGCAGCACTGACGTGGGACTCACAGGACAGCCCAGCTGCTCAGGACCCAGAACTTTCAGCCCTGAAACAGCACTAGAAATTGAGTAATTTGGAAAGCTATTACTCTTGTGCCCTTCTGACCTGTAGTCTAAACAAGAGGGTGTTCTTGGGTAACTGTTCCTGTAAAAGGTCTTTAAGAAGTCCACCACATTTTTTAGTTTTTAGTAGTATTTATTAAAAATGAGAATTTGTAGTTCCTGGGAATTCCACCATTGAAAAATGGATGGTAACCAAAAGCCAAAATACTGATTTATTCATTTTCAGTTAGCAAATTTCAGTTGAGAAATGTAAAACTACGTAATTTTGTCTTGCTTTGAAACTAACTTGTCCTTTGGCCTTCCCTTGGTACCTCAGATGCAACTCGTATTCCCACTCTTCTCAAGCGTCTGGGCTTCCCAGACCAGTTGCTTTTGCCATTGCCCGTGGCCCCTGCAGTGCCGTGCACCAGCTTAGTGATGGGGGAGAGTGCCTGACTGAGAGTAATTGGAACTAAGAAATAAAAACATTTCAAACCAAGCTGTCTCAATTCGAGTCAGCCACCTCTGAAATCTCCTAATGAAATAAGTGTACTTTTTTTGCCTAGATATTTTTTATTAAGGAAAGAAACCGTGTAAAACTTTTTACTAGCCTGACCTACATTGGGAAAGAAATGCATCTCTAGATAGATGTTTCATTATTGGAGTTTAACTGGAAAGTAAATCTGATCATTTTCCTTTAATCTCTACTTTCTTTTTCAAAAAGATATTCAAAGGAATGATAATTTATACTAAAGTGATGGAAATCCAATAATTTAAAAGTTATCTTTGGAGAATGACTCTTTTGTCAAACTTCAGTGATTTAGAACAACTCTGACGTAGTTCATATTCGTATCCACTCTGTATTAATTCTTCTGCTTCCATTTTTCTGTCATGTATATTACACAGTGCAGCTGCCAAGTACAGCTTATAGTCTGCTCAGCTTTCATGAATTTTTCCTTTTATGTTCATAATGAATTTATAAAGCAGTTTATAATGAAAATTCACCGTATGAGAAAAACTTATGAGATATTTTTATGGTGCATGTCAGAAATTTTGCAATTTAAACTGGGAAGCAGTAACTGTGAAGTCATTGCCATACCCACGGTATGTTTTAGTCATCTGTCCACAAGATGCATAAGCTGGAAGAAAAAGGATTTAAAAAAATTCTAAAGGAGATTTTCCCCTTCTCAAGAGCCAACAGAAATAAGATTCTGAGAAGTGGAGACTACCACTGATATCAACTCTCTGTAAAGATAACAGCAATGGAATATGCTGAAGGAATTGATTCACTGTCTGTTGTCTCCTTTGGTATGTAGACATAGATAAAAGGGAACCATAATACAACAACGGAACTAATGACGGTTTCACCCATGCTTGGAAATCCCCTTCCAAACAAACAGCAAAAGCACAAAGAGCACTTCCACGAGATCCTTCAGCTAAAAGTCTCTAACTTGAACATGACAGTTGCGAGGTAGCACAATACATAAGAAAATACAGCCTCATGAAAATAAGTCATGCTCAGCTAGAGATTTATATATTTAAAGCAATGCTTCTGAATCCCCAACTGTAATCCTCAACCAGCTGTTGCAGAGCAGAAAGCACTAGTACGCTTGCTCACAGTAAAATATCCTGCTTAATAAAGCCATCCATCTTGCAACAATCTCAGATTCTCACTGGATGGGAAACCCAGTCACGCCTGGGTTGCTGCTCTAGTCAAGCTCTGAGGTGCACCAGCAACGTGTGAATATTTGCTGGAGGAGATCACCAACCTCATCTGATCTATCCCTGGTTTGATTCAGTGTACAAACCAGCAGATAGGAGAGAGGAAAGTTAGGCCTCACTTGGGAGGGCTCATGAAGGAGTAGGACAGAAGAAGAAGGGAGTGGAGTAGATTCTTTCCTGGGTGAGAAGGACAGTTACATTGTGTTTGAAAACTGTTTTGGAAAAAGAGTGCTATTCCAGAGAACCACAGGATCTAGGTCTACCTGCAGCACTTTTCCCAGTGCTTTGAGTTTGGGGAAAACAGGAAGAGAAGGATGCAATCTGCAGAGGCAGAGGTCCTACTTAGAATCATAGAGTATCTCGAGTCAAAAGGGACCCATAAGGATCATCGAGTCCAACTCCCAGAATTTACAGAACTAGGCACCAGATGAAGAGATCTGCTACAGACCTGGATATAGTATGCATGACTTGGAAGGCTGGCTGACAGTGAAGTTTATGCCATAAAGGACCAGTAGCTGAACTCATGATGCTTTGCTTGACCTTAAAAATTGATTGCAGCAGAACTGAGAGCGTACCCTTCAATTTATTTTTTTCCATAAGTGGGTAGGAGAGAAGACCAGTAAACCAGAACTGAAGGTCAAGTTTGGGAGGGCCAGCATAAAACCTTGTCCACACACTCAGACAGCAACCACGTTTGGTGCATCGAAGTCATAGGTACACCTCTTCTGGCACCCTTAACAGAGTATATTTGAGATAAACTGAACAATAGAAGTTCTCACCATATTGAAATTGCTCAAGATGTGCCAAAAAGTAACAGTAAATTCACTAAGTATTAGTCATATTAGTAACATTTTGATTTATTTCATGAAGTTAGAAACATGACTCAGATTGTCAACATTTGCACAAATATTTGAAGCCCTTTTGTGAGCCCTTTTGAATGCCTGCACAGAAGAGTAAGGACTGCCTTCTGTCCTGCATGAGACCGCAAGGAGCTCTTGGCAGACAGATTTATCCTCTTCTTGAGGTGGGCAGAGCACGTAAAGCACTGTGGCCTTGTGGGTCAGTGGGCTGGGCTGCATCCCGGAACAGGAGAGGAGGAAACTGGCTGTGCCAGGAAAAAGGGTGGTGCAAACTGTTTCCCCTCTGCGACAAGGAGGATGCCTGACACTGTGAGTCAGAGTTCCCATAGCTATGCTTCTCCTTTATATAGGTTGAATTGCTTGGTGGAAAGCCAATGTTCCGGGTGGTTTTTTTGTTTGTTTGGTTTGTTTGGTTTTTTTTAGAGAGAAACGGTTAAATCCTTTTGTTAAAAGTATCTGCCTTGGGTTTCCCTTGGTTTAGGGTGGTAACGCTTCTTCATTGTATTATGCAAGGACTGGAGCGGTTCTCCCTGAGATTCAACAATACCAGTCTTTGAAGGGTGTTTTTCCATTTAGCACTGTGTTACAACAAAGTGTTACTGTTGTATTAGTCAACTTTCCAATTTGCTTGACAACTGAAAATCTCAGCCTCTGTGCTTCTTCCCTTGCCGTTATCTGTCTCTGCAGTGATCCTTCTGTTCTGTAATTATGAAACCTTATTAAATGTCTTGGAACTGATAACTTCTCCAATTTTTTGACTCCTATGGTTTCTCACTGCATTAATGGAAATAATAGCCAGTGTGAAAGTAAGCCTGAAGCATCCTCAGGCTTTACTATAATAAATATGCCTACTAAGGAGCCATCTACTATACATGCACTATCTTTGTGTGCATATAATGCTTGGCATATTTTGCTGCTATAATCAGAATTATATTCTAGATATAAATGATGCCTAACTGCCTCTCATGGAGCTTTTAGGTTGCTAGCTTCTCTTAAGCAGTATATTATAATATATTCAGAGATTTGCATAAGTAGTGGAGCCTACTGCAGAGCAGCTTAGAAACCCTCTCTGGCAAGAACAGAGTAGAAGCAAATGGATGGGCTGCAGGAGAAATACACAGCCAGACTGATGCTGGGTAGAGTGGATGGTGAGATTATGGCACCGGTTAAAAATATAATCCACCAATGACTCAGCTTCTACTTGGCCAGCTTCCTAACTATTCAGAATGCTGTCAGTGCAAAAACCATGAGCTATCACATATGTATCAGCAAAACCACACAGTGATTCTCATGGTTAGAGCAGGGAACGGAAGAACCTAGGCATCTGTTCCTGACATAGCTACAGATCTCCTGTGGATGTCAAAGTAAATGGAACTCTTTATGTTCCCCTAACTCAGTCTGCAAACTACAGAAAGAAAAAAAGATCTGGATATGTTGTAAAATAAAAGTCTTGCCTTTGAGGAGTTAAAGGAAAAGCAAATATGTTGAAGTTAGTCCTAAATCACTAGCTCTTTTTGCTGTAGCTCCTGGTAAATTCCTCCCTGTAAGAAATGCCAAAACGAATTTAAAGTTCAGTCTCTCCTGGAAGTCTCTTGCTTTTGAGAAGGAGGGGAAAGGAAAGGCACCAACCACATAAACGCGTTCACTGTAGAACTGCAAATGAGTCTGCACAGTGTTTTATCCTTCACCAGTGCTCTTTGTCTCCTTCTTTTCTGACTGCATTCTTGGAACATCTTGTACATGAATTTATAAGACTATTTGTTTTATTGCCACATTTTTAACTGCACAGGCCACACTGCAGCCTGAGAAATCCATTTGAAAGGAATGGCAAACTTTGGTTAACAACAATTCTAGCTAAAACTGAAAGCTATATGTTTTTCTTACATTAGAATTAAAAAAAAAAAAAAGGCGCACTTTGTCAGAATCAGGACATGAAAGGTAACTGGAGAGCTGAAATGTGTAAAGACCAAAATGCTATCAAGCAGAGTTTAACTGGAAATTATAGAATGTAGCATCGATTGCAAGTACTCATGAGTTTTACATATTCAAAATATACAAAAACTACCTCAATATTCTTACAGTGGATAAATAAGTGTCTTTTGCAACTTGACAACTATAAGCGAACACCTGTTGATAAACAGAATTAACGTCAGACAGAAATATTTAGAACTTGAGAAATGTTTTTATTACAAAGCGAGCTGGAAGTCACAAGCTGTGCCTGGAAGAGAGTGGGGGTGGGAATCAGCCCAACACTGTGGGTGTAAACAGCTGCTTGCAGGTGAGGTTCCTCCAGGTCCCTCGCTTCAGAAGTCAGCAGCACCACTCATCTGACGAAAGTGATGGATGTGCTGCTCACCTGATTGTCTGAGCAATGGCAGGGGATGGAGGCGCTGCAGGCACAGGTCCTCCAGCAATCTTTTTGCACCAGCTAATATTTCAGTTGTGCTGGGTAAATTTCATTTCATGGAAAACATGACAAACATCAGAGAACTAACCTAAGCACAGAGATTTCATCAGCAGGCTTTTGGTTATTGCAGACTGCATGGATGACAGGATCCATAAAACTATTGTAAATAATAAAGGAATTAGCTAAACAATATCATTAAAATGATGACAAAATAGAGTGTACTTGTTTGAATCATTCAAATTCCCTTGAGATAAATGACACAGAAAATGATCACAGAGACAAAATACAGGTTAGACGCATTAGTTGATGAAAGAAAATAAGTTAAGGGGTTTTTACAAATACATTTAGGAGAAATTAATATGGAAGGCAAGCTTAGGAGCTGCAGGGCTATACTTCAGGATGCAAAGACATGTTTCTTTGAGAACATCAATTCCTAGCCAGAAAATGTTGTTGGATTGGCATTTTTTAATGAGAGGATACAAAATCTGTTAAAAAGACTACTGGATACTTTTTTTATCCATAAATATTTAAATTAATTTGTTGCATCAATTTTATGCATTATTTTCTTCATTCATTTGACTGGTACCATCTGTGATATGTTTGCATAAAATTAATTTCGGTCTCACTATGAAATATTTGTTAAAAGTAATTCTGAATTTACTTTGGAAAATATACACTACAGAAATCTGATAAAAGCTCTGTATTCAACCAAGTAAAATAAATTGTCAGGGAATCTATAACCAGTTATGTTAGCTTTCAAATAGTAAAGAGCAGAGTATAGGAAATTAAAGAAAACTAACATTTTCCAGTAAAGCCTACACTGGAAAAAAATTTGAAAGAAGTGATATTCAGTGCATCACGCTGTTATAAATTATATGACAGACTGCCAGCAAACAACAACAATGCTCTTTATAGTCTCCTGTAAGACATCACAGGTGTCTGGGCCATATTACTGCTATTGAGTAGATGCTGCTGCACAAAGACACTTCAAATTTTGTGCAACTGCTAGTTCAGGTTTTCCTTACCACGACTGATACATCGTTCCTGAGTCTTTCAGATACATAGCCATTTTCAGAAACTACCAGCTTTGTGACTTAGTACTAGATACTGTAACTTAATCCAGTATCTCTTTATTGTGTTGAAATAAGATGTGTTACATACTTATAAATGCTAAGATTCATACTCATAAAGTATCTGGGAACTCACTTTGTTATAGGATTGCAGATTCCTGTTTGAATCTCAGATTGAGTGATTCACAGCTTTCTCCAGGTATTTAAGCCCTGCGTCAGAGATGGTGATAGCTGAAGTTTACTTGCTCTGCATTATACTGGAGCAACAAGTTCCATGTATATTCAACTTATAGCTTAGGAAAATATACTAGAGAAATTGCTCTAAAGAGAAAGCTTCGTCTATTAAACCTGCTTAGTCTGCCTGCCTTGCCTGTCCTCTGTGCTTTAGTGCTGTGGAACAGAGGAGGCTCAGCTGTCTCTGCTTGCCAACACGCTTAGATGTGAAATGTCCCTCTGAAAATACTGAACTCTTCCACAAAATAAGATTAAAGTTGGCTGAATGGTTGCAATGAACTGGTTAGTGCTTAACAACTTCATGGCTGGAAAAGTATGTAGAGTTTGAATGTCCATGTTGGAGCATACTGGTATTTTTTGATATGGAAGCATATGACCCAAACTGCATTACTTAGCACAAAGAAAGGCAGCTATTAACAACAAGGCTTTGACCTCAGATAAAAAATTGAAAGGAATGGGCTACATTTAGCCTTTTTATCCTTGATCATAGTTCCTTGTATTGTCTTCTACCAAGGCTGAACTTAATAAAGCCTTACTTTCCCACCTAACAAACTCTTCTCTTTCCCTTCAATTAACAGTTTCAAAATTTTGTCTATCATCCATTGGAAAAGGACAAAAGTGTCAACAGCAAAATGTCTCAACTAAAAATTGTTAAAACATCCACTCAGCTAAACCATGCGTATCCTTTCTTTCTTGGAGTAGTATGAGATCCTGTGGGATGATAATACCATTCGCTACTTCTTCTGACCTAGGATGCTCTCCAGGGTTGAGATCTATGGAAAGTAAAGGACAGAGAATTGAATACATCAGTTCTCCCAGCAGCCTCACACAATTCATCCAGAAAAGGGAACGCTAACTATGGTTGGAGAAGCTTTCGGTGCATTCTTAGGATCCAAGGAAAAACTCTCTGAAAAAAAAACCCCACAGAAAAATCTGTGACCAATTCTTCTGAAGCAAAACTCCCAAGACAGGACAAGAGGAAGGTATCATCTCCCTTCTTGGAGCAAATCTACTTCCCCTCTGTTGGAGGTTGTAATTGATTTTTGATCAGAAGAGTCTGTGTCTCTGAAAAGGAGAGGCATACCTGACATTCATCGTCGGAAGGTGAAGTCAGTCCCTATTGGGGACCTACTGGGGTACTTGATGATCAGCACTGTTCAGGGTGAGCGGGTGCGTCACATAATCAGCAGACAGCGGGGAAGGGTTTCCTCTCCCCTCCCTCAATTTATTTTTCATCCATCTCATTAGAAACAAAGTAAATGTATAAAAAGCTGAGTAAATAAGGATGAAATGTCTCTCATTGTCAGCCCTAGAAGCACAGGACAAAATCAGAGTCACAATGACTATAAATATTGTAAGGTTCAGTAGGTGCATGCTCTCTGCACCTAATTCCTTCCAGCAATCCTCCCACACTACCCTGCTGAAAACCGAGAGCATCCATAGTGCTGAGCAGAGGATACCTTAATAAGGAAGGAAAGTTTTCAGGTGGTAGGAAGCCAGAATACAGCAGTCTCTGAAGAACAGAGATTGAGCTTACGAGAAGGTGGGCTATAAGAAGCGGGGACTCACAAAAGTGCTTTTTATTGGCCTGTGCCTGACCCAGAGGACTCCAGATATGACAGCTAACTTACATGGGAACAGTTTCAGGCCAATGTCTGAAGGGTTGTGACTCCCACCACGGAACTCCGTTCAGTGGATCCTAATGGGAGAAGTGTAAGGTACCAAAACAATTTGTTGAGTTTTATTCTTCTTTGCTAGAGACTTGCAACCAAGTATAGCTAGAAGCAGGTTTGCTGTATTAAAATAAGGAATATGACAGACTGGTGATTCCAATCACATAAGCATTTTGCTCTGCAAAAGCTGAGAAAAAAAATCTCCTATGGGATAACAAACTCAAGATGTAAACGAGGAGAATGTTAACTGGAAAGGAGTAGTGGTATGTGATATAAAAGTAACAGTCGAATACAAACTGCATGGCTAGAGTACAATTTAATCATGCACATTAAGTCTATTGGGATCAGCCTATCTACATCCCCGTCTGAAGATAGGTGCTTATGCCTTCTGTAAGGCGTCCTTGGAATGGTGAACTTTCTCTGAAACTCTTATCACAGATACGACATTTTTTTAAGAAAGTTTTAAGAGGAAGACCCAAAATAATGCATGACTTACAAGTGAAAAGTATTCATTCAGTTTCTATTAAGAAGGTGTTGGGGGAAAATGTCTTAAAGCATCTTCAAATATGGAAAAGAACATTAGGAGTGAAGAAAGAAATATTTGTGCTTAAATCCTTATGTGGACTCTAGCACCATTTGTTTGGTATGAAAGGTTAACATTGCTAAACTTTAATATGAGCTGCTCCAGGCCACACTTTTCAGAGCCAGTAGTAGTAGCCCCAGGGCAGTAAATCATCAGTACATTAGTAAAATGTCAAGACTGAAAATTTCCTATTTAATCTATTAATTATTTCCAGATTTAGGTGAGAATTAATCGTGGGGAACACAGCAGTTTCTGGTTTGTATCAGGATGAAGAAAAATCCTGTCTGAGATTTCTTCAAAAGAAGACACCACCCTGAACCACCCACAGCTGAGCACGCACATGGGAAGTGGGAATTTAGTTTCAAGACCATAGTCTAAAGCTGGCTAAGCAGGGATTTTAGTCAGGTTCCGTAGGCTACATGTGTGACCTGGACAGCAGGCTACACTGATCTGTGTGGATCTTCATTTTCCGTCTTGTCTCTGCTGTGCTCATTTTTTTAAAAATTATGAATCCTAATCAGCTGCCTTTCAAAGTCAAGGAGAAGCTCTGCTAGAGCTAAAAGAATATTATCATTTGCTGTATTCCCTCAGAACCTTGATCATCACTTGTGAGAAGGACAGAGAGTAGACAAAATACAGTTGTTACACAGTTCCTGCTGAAAGGGCCAAGATTCGCTACCCAAAGCATGTCAGTATTTGAGCATGACAGGTAGAGTAGGGAGCAATTCATCCATATATATTGGTCTGTGATATTTTAAATTTCAAAATATATATTATGCCGCTCTGTTAGGACACGTAGTATTGTAAGAAATCAAAATGGGTACATATATAGATTTAGACACTAAATGAGAATCCTGAAGCTAGCTGTGGGCTAAATAGGTGACAAGCCCAAAACTCTGAAAACACAAAGTGTCTCTTATGGATTGGTTTGTCTTGTCTTCAGAGAAGCAGGACTTTTGCCATTCTTTATAAACAGGAGCAAAGAAACATTTTATTGGTAAATTATTCTCTCCTTACCCAAAACACGCAATTAGATTTTGCATTCTGATCAATTGCTAGAAGAGACTAACTGTGAAACAAGAAAGCTTGAACTTTGAATTGGCTTACACCTGCAATTTGCAAACTTGTTCCCATTAAAGGAACATGTACAGTGTGCTGAGCATGCCTAAATGTGCAGTCCTCATTTGGCACCACATCAATTTACATCAATGGAAGCATTTCCAAGTAAGGACTACTGTTAGTGAGTACAGGAAAAAAAAAATCTGTCAGTGTGCTCCTTACATTCCAACACCCCATTTTGCTTTCAAAACTTTCACCTATTAAGGCCTGTCTACATTATGGTACTTCCAAAAAATGGTTGACATTGCACTGGCAACTCAGTACAAGTGTCAAGTTCTAAGAAATACTTCTGGTACTTTGAACATGACTGAAAAAGAGAGGTTTCTAAATTTTCGTTTATTTACATTATGTTTTCTGAAACTTTTTATATTTAGTATAAACTTACTGAATGTACTTATTACAAAAATCCTTGTGTTCCCTTGGCAATAGCTTGCTGCTTCCCTTTCCATTTCAGCTGCACTTCCAATTTTCTGCTCCAGTTCTGATACTCCAGCATGTACTCTCCTGCTGCCAGAAACAGAATTGAATCCTACCAGCTGCCTGTAAGGGGTTAGGCTAATGATTTCTCCAAACAGTACAGCAGTCTAATTTAGCAACAATACACCCTCTATATTTTAGCATTAAAAGTACTTTGTTGGTAATGCATATTAGTTACGTCTTTGTTGGGTTTAAGTTGGTTTGTTAACTGAGAAACTTGGACCCATATTTTAAAAAGAACACATATTGAAACAAAGTCTTTTTTAGTACCCTGTTAATAGGGAATTTTAAGCAATGCTATGACCAGGAGCTTAGAAGCCATCTTTTTTAGAACAGATCCAGGGTAATTTAACGATGTCACATGGGTAAAATTCCCTAACAAGTGCCAACAGTTCAGAGGTCTAGCAGGTATGAAAGACACAGTGCCCTTGGATAGCCTCAGTTTCTTTCCTCTAAGGAGGTAAAAAAAAAATAGGAGGAAAACAGAGCAACTGGGATAACCGATATCCAGTGAAATATACTCTTAGATGTTGCAAAGACTTACGCACGAGAGCAATCTAAATAGAACCCATGTGTATTAGCATCTGTGTAATTTTTTTCTACTATCTCATTAGCATCACAAAATGCAGACCAATGGGATTTTGATAGCCAGCCAGCTCATGCATGTTGCAATTACCCTTCCTCTCACATAATTCCCATACTTTCCTCACATATCTGTGCAAACTAACAGAATTATCTGTGAATATTTTTGAATCGTTAACATCTAGAAATGGTATATTTAAAAATAATACACAGATAATTCAAACTTTTCAAGGAATGTGATATTTATTGCATCACTAAGCTAGCAAATGCAAATTTGAAAAGAAAATAGCTTCTAATCTAAGTATTCATTTTCTGATGAATTAAAATCACCAAGTCATTCAGCACAATTCAAAATGAAAAAGCTGACATATCATTTATTGTAAAGGCCATGGCTATAATAGGAACAGCATTGTTTCCCTTTCTGCTGGTCTCACACATTCTTTTCAATCTTGATTATTTGTCACCCTGTTAGGGGACTTCTTATGGTAATGAAATCCTTTTGTCACTGATGTAACTGGAGCCTTTTGCTGCATTTTCCCTTCCTACGTAAGTTACAATTGCAGTTATAAACACTGCGGAGGTTTCTTATGAATCACACAATTGCAAACTGTTCGAAGGAGACACGCTCCTGGCTGTTGCTAGGTGGCAAATGCTCTTAAAGATTTTGCAGGCTAGAGATTTCTTCAAACCTTTAATCCTCCATATTTAATCCTCCATATTTATTTTATAACCCACAGGAATGGTTAAAAAAAAAAAAAAACGCCCCTCAGTGCTAGGATAATAGAAGATCTGGGCTCCCCAGTTCAAGAAAGATGAAGAGCTACTGGAGAGAGTCCAGCCGAGGGCTACAAGGACGATGAGGGGACTGGAACATCGCCCCTACGAGGAGAGGCTGAGGGAGCTGGGCTTGTTCAGCCTGAAGAAGAGAAGGCTGCGAGGGGACCTAATAAATGCTTATAAATATCTGAAGGGTGGGTGTCAGGAGGATGGGGCCAAGCTCTTTTCA
>Ga0065711_1046301_pt1 | contig 12971 bp, 9 predicted proteins | sample Hoacrofraction12_FD_59098 | JGI IMG/M metagenome (GOLD analysis project Ga0065711, IMG submission 59098) | Hoatzin crop microbial communities from Cojedes, Venezuela - Epithelial fraction 12 v2 (version 2) | ecosystem: Host-associated > Birds > Digestive system > Esophagus > Crop | place... | reverse complement strand
AAGAAAGGAAAAGAAAAAGCAAGGGTGGGGGGGAGAGGGACACAGATGAAGAAAGAAATGGAGAGAGAAAAAATATGAAAAAAGTGTTTTAACACTTCTGATCACTCAACTGTATTCTGGTAGTCAAAATAATTGCAGCAGCATTGGTATCTCCTGAAATGCAATTTCTCCACCTTGATAAGTAACACCACATAAGAGCTAGTCAGCCCTGACAGCTTGATGCAATGAAATTTTGAAGTGATTGACAGAATCCCAGATTATGAAAGTGACAGACCACCAGAACAGCATAGTTTGAACAGTAAAAAACTGCTGAAGAAGTTCACATCAGCTTTAGCAGAGAAATAGTTCAAGTAGAATCAATACTTAACAGTAACAAACTTGCTCTGTACCTATCCAACCACACAGCCCAAAGGTCTTGAGAACTACTCCATGGCAAAGAGCATAAAGCCACAACTGCTGCAAAGTCATGGCCAGTGGTAAAGAAGTGAGCACCCAACAAAAAACCTTGTCCTATGATACATATGCTAAACTTTAGACCCATAAGGCATCACTGAAGAGCTTTCCACTGTGCATCGAACTCAGATGCAGCAAATTCAATCCAGTGCAGAATGTATTAATCTCTTTTCCCATCACCAAACTCCATGAAGTTCAAGAGATCTGGAAAACTATCCAAAATTCAGCATGTGTATCTGATTCCATCTCAGCTGGGACCAGAAAACATGATTTTCATTACCAGAAGATTACAGCACTGCCTTGGGAACACCGAGACCGGGATCTTAACTTCATCTCTCTCACTAGCCTGCTGAGTGACTCTGGGCACTTCATTCTATGGTGCTCTGTTCCTCTATGCTGACCCTCACTTCTGCTGTGAAGCACACTGTATGAAATGATTTCAAAGAAATCCATCTGATCACTCGTTCTGACTTGCTAAAACTAGTGGTGGTGGAGAACAACTGGCCTCTTTAGGAGTTCAGTATTCACATCAAAGACTCTTCCAATTACTGCCCTGTCTTTAGCACCCCATTCCTAAACAAATGCTGCTTTTCAGCAGGGCAGTGCCAGGGACACCACAGGATGAACCATGCAGAGCAATAATGCAGTCCAATAAAGGTCACGTTTCAGTGTCTCCAGTACTGGTTTTCAGCTGTCTCCTGTCAGGTGCTACCACCTCCCCTCAGTGACAGGAGACAACTGACTAGAAACACAGCACTTTCTCCTACTCCTATTCAACCTGCAGACTGGGAAGGAGAAACTGGCTTATCCTCATAAGGGTGGAATCCAACAAGGGTACCGCCTTCCCTCTTCAAATAGAGAAATGTCTATGGGAGAAGATGACAGATGCCACCAGCTGTGTCACAAGTTGTAAAGTTTATTTGCCACAGAAGAAAACAGTGGCATCATGAGGTCTGAAGGTCTATAAGCAATCAGGCTTTCCTTGCAAGAGGGCATAGTTTGCACCAATTAAGCTGTAGTGACTTATTCACAGTTGGAAACTGCTCTCAACTGACTGAACATGGCTGTTACTTATGCCCTCTTTCCTAAACAGTAACCCCACACCTCTCTATTCATCCTCCGTCAGAAGGTGCAAGGTCTGTTCCCAGCCTCACATAACCTTAGATGAAGTGAGAGGAAAGGATTATGGTGTCTCAAGAAAACTCTACTAGTGCAGAAAACAATCTGGTCAGTGCACTCTTACATGATCATCAACTGCAGTTGAAATCACCGCACACTGAGTGGCAATAGCTCTGCCTTGTAGTAATGAGCACAGAGCCTCAGCTCTGTGCTCCAGCATGTCCAATGACCACCTGTTTCTGCGTGAGACTTGTCTCGATCTTCAAAGTCTTTCCACCTCCCCCACTAAATCAAAACCCAGTTACATCAGCAAACAGTATCTTCATTCAGTCTTTTGATACACAGAAGCTTATGACATCTAAAAGGAGCTAGACAGAAAACATCCAGGTTTAAGAGGCTGTGTTCTCAGGATTCACTTTTAGGGATCTAATGTCTGAACTATTCTCCCACAGTGCGGTCACAGAAAGGGAATACAGCCTTTCCTCTGAGCATTAAGTCAGCAGAGTATCTTGGTAATCTGGGAACACCACCATTACTACACAAATGGTTTGCTAAGAAAGAGTGGAGAATGTGTCTTCAAATACACTGATGTTTATCAATGCCATTGGGGAAGCACTCGAGTACCTTTCAGCTCGGGACAGTAAGGCATGGAAAGGTATGAGACACGCTGAACAGCCAGACACAGCAATCTGTTACCTTTGCAGTACTGGAGCACTGTCTCCATGGCGCATTTCCTGTCTGTAGCCCACCTGATGCGAGCTGATCCAGCGATTTTGTTTTCCACAGGCCACCAGCCTTGCCACAGGTACACTTCATGGTGATTGTCAACAAGGAACAGTGCTACACAGCCAAAAAATAACAAATCCATCATCAGCCACTTACCAGTTCTTGGAATCCCCTAAACAGCCCCAGTCTTACATGTTTGTCAGCATCAGGACAGGGTCATTTCAGAGCTTAGCAATCCCTTTTTGTTACTCATCCAGCTGAACCTCAGCTAAACTCAGATTCTCTGATATAAACAATGTATTTCTATAGCAAGCTTTTGGGATACATGTACGTTTGATGAGTTCTCAGCATCTTTATCACAGAAAAATTGTTGTTACTGCTTAATGCTGAATAAGCATCACATGCACACATTTTCCTGTGATAAATCAAATTAAAATCACTGAACCACTGCCCATTGCAAGATACAGTTATCTGTTTTCTTGTTACTTAAGTATTTTAAAGCATATACCTGGCTGTGGGGCAGTGTAAAGATCCTCTTGCAAGAATGGCATGGAATTGATGACACCAGGGTCTCTTGAAGGGTAAACGTACTCAGTGGCTGAGAATTCTCCTGATGAACTACTGAGGCTGAACAGGCGGGGAGTGAAATTAAACTTTCCAGGATCTTTAAAGAACAAAAATTAAGGAGATTTCCAATAGAAAATGCCATAGATGAATTTAAAAAAAAAATTAAAAAAAAAAAATAAATCAACTTTTAGAGTGACTGTAAATTCTCTGTTTTTTTTAAAAATCAACAAGGATGACCAGATGTCTTGGGGGACTATCAACAGCTGTGACAAACTAGAGCTAAAAGGCTGGCTGCCATCAGTTTGAATCTGATCCTGGCTAGTTGCTATCAGCCATTTCGTAACTGGCTGTTTTGCAGCTTAAGTGAAGCAAGCCCATCTTAGAGTTTACTTTTTAGCTGACAAATTTTCCACTCGGTGAATCATTCCCCCTGCTACCTTTTTTAGCAGTTTCAAAGCAAAGACTGTACAAGAATGTGTGCAGAACTGCCTCCTAAATCCCTTCAGAAGAGAAGCAAAATGTGTTGGTAACAGCGTTAACTGTTGCTCTGTGCTGCATGAATACAGAGGGGCTGCAGAAGGGGGAAAGAACAAAATGAAACACTTTTGTTTTCCAGCACTTTCCTTCTACAACAGTATTGCTTAACTCAGTAGATTTTTAGAAGCATCTCTCTGAAGGGATCATCTCAACTACCAAGAAGTTCTTCAAAAGCTTTACATTAAATCTCGTGGTACCATAGACCAGTAAAGTAAAATGTGAGTGCCAAATTCAGGAATGCAGGTCTACCTTGCAACATGCAATCATAGGCCTTTCGATCTCTCCTTCCTAATGCGTCCCAGAATCCCAAGGGCTCTGACCCTTCGTCACATTCATGTATTGTCACCTTGCTGCTGCTGTGCAGCCCTGCCTCCAACGGACATCTACAAAACACAAAGAAAGAAAGTGGTGAACCCAGCTTTCCCGCCCCAACCACAGCTAACACAAACCTGCTGGCCACTCGCCTTACTAGAACCCAAAAGCACCCTATAGGCTTGTTGCACACTTCATGTCAACATAGGCTTTTTGAAAATGATGACAAAAATTATCAATAAACAAGATCTAGAATTTCAGCAACCATTCGCATGCCATTTCTGATCGCATACCCAGAGTGGGGGAGATGCTCGCATGAGCTCTCAGTAGGGATTCTCACTGCCTGCTTTAGTTAACTACTGCTGCCCTCCTCGCATGCCTTCCCAAATTCATTTCTTCTTCCTTATTCACAAGGCTTGATTCTAATCCTTCTATCAACTGGGATTTAGTTTGCTATTCAGATATGGAGCATCTCCCTTCAAATGGAAAGAGACTGTTTTTTTGCAACGGTAATTAGCACAGGAGAAAGAACAAGCGCATTTGACGCTAAGTGAGAGCGATTACAGAACATGTGTTTTCCCTAGTTCACTGAATCAACTACCCGTCATTCCTCCTCCTTACCAAGCATGCACATGCTGCAGTTGTGCTCAGAGGACAGCTTTATTTATTTCAACTCTTCTTTGAGGCAGACTATTTTAAGTAAATTGGTAGCCTGTATAAACATCTCCAAAACATAGGTCAGACACTTACTGTTCTTTTATTTTATTGGCTGCTGTTCTTCCTACATCCTTGGTGTGAGCTTGTGCTTTGCAGCCATGCCACAGGTAGATAAGAGCTTTATTTATATTGAGGACAATCATGGATGTCCGGGAACGCAGGCTGCTGCAGTGACATGCTACTTCAAGTAAGTTTCCTTCATTGGGAACTTCTCCTCGCACGCAATATAGCCTCCAGTCACCTGGAGCAGACAGGAACAGTGCAGCAGTGTTATACACTCACATGGGACTGACAATTCAAGACCTCTGCTGTGCAACAGCTGTTCTCATACTGGATGAATTTCACATCTCTCATGCCTATACTGTCACAGAATAAACTAGCTAAGCATCAGATTTGACTAGCACCGCTTGAGAAACCCTGTTGCAAAAAAGACACCTTCCAAAACCTTGTTAGAAGAGTACAAGTATTAAGAGCTGAAGAGCTTATGGAAAGAAAGGGAAACAAATATAGTAGTCCTTCTATTCAGCTCCTCTTCCCTATGCACCTTAAGCACAGGAGGTCACACCAAGATGCAAACTGGAACATGTCCAAGCTACTTCTGCACTGAAATTCTCCTAGCTCCACTGCAGCATTCAAGGAGTATGTGGCAAAAAGTAATGAATGGGTAGAGTTCTCCTTGCAGCAGGAGAACGGCTCATAAAAATACTCTTTTGCCCAGACTATGTAGAAAAGAACGTATTTTAAAGCAAAGGGGCACTTTGCTTAATTAAAAAACAACTAGAATGATTTATATGCTTATAAATACAATAAAGTCAGCTTGCTCTAGGGTGACAAAATCCATTCTATGCTCAAAGAAACAAACTATCTTGAAACGAAGCATTGCAAAGCTGTCTCATGGGTTTCATGGCATTAATTTCCCTTTTCTACAGAGTATGGTAGTTGAGACTGAATTCACAGCCCTTTGCAATAGGTAAAAAAGGATTTTGGGGCAGAAGCTCTTAAATAACAGTAATTTACTTTGTGCATTTTCTTCTTCCTCTTCCCTTCTTCCAGCATGCACAATCATCCCTCCTTGGAAGCACTGCAGGAAGCATGGCGGTTCTTTCCCTTGAAGCACTTGTACCTGGAAATTGAAAGCACCGCTCTTCATTAAAAAAATGAAGGAAGTACACAGATTCAGGAAAACTAGTCTTTATGGATTATTAAAAACTATATCATTATGGCCACCCATGAAGATGGCTTTCCTTCCACAACTGCTGACTATTGTTTAAAATATCATATATATCAGCATGCAGTGGGTTTCATATGTGCTCTGCATATTCAAAGAAACCTCCAGCTGGAATCCAACAATCAAGAGTTTCAGAGGGTAAGGAATACCAAATAAACTTTAATTTAAATTAGTTTAACCATTATTTGAATTCTTCACAGGACTGTGAAGATCTTGTCTGATGTTCTTTGAAACTATATGGAGATAATGCAGGAACTGAAGCAGGTTCAAAATTTGCTGTAAAACTGTTTTATATGACAACATGCATGTTCTTTGCTCATTAAACATTGCATTTTGATTATGAAACTGATACAGCAAATTGCTAAATCAGCTATGCTGCACAGAATCCCACAGTCTGGACCAAGTGTATCTCCTCTACGAACTCTTTTGTTACTGATCATGTCTATGCTGCTGTTAAAAACTTCATTACAGCATTATGAAGGTACAGACACTAACTTAAAACCTCCCACCTTGTATGCTGGTAACAGTCAAGCCACAGCAAGGCCCAACTCTGCCTAAAGACAAAGCAAGCTAGCCTGTCCTCTGTTTGAGCTTCAAACTAGCTGAACCTGCAGTTGCTAGAACCTCTGCAAAACAAGGCAATCTACTCTGTAATTACAGAGCAAAACTGAAAATTTGAAATGTATTTCTCATGCCTTGGCCTGGAAGAATGCACTTCTGCTCTCAGCACTAGGAAGACAGCCCTGGTATGTGAACATGTACTTGAATTGAAGGCACAAATTTAACCGGGCTTCACCCATTCCTGCAGGGAGAGAAGAAAAGACATTCTTCTTCAACCATTCTCAGAAATATCATCTTTAGAAGTGGGATTTGGGAATGACAATCCATAAAGGAGCTTATGTGTCTCTGGAAGTTGGAATAAAGCCAAAAAGACAATCCACATTTACCGTTATCGGGTACTTGGGCAGGCAAGTCTTACCAGGAGTGTCACCTAGGTCTGCAGGAAGCTCACCTGTGCTCCTCTCTCTTCATCAAGTTCCACTGTCATCAGTGCCGATGTCCCTTTCTCACTCACTGTGGAGTGTCTTCCTTGCCAAAAGAAATACACGCATTTCTCTTTTCCAACAGCCCTTACTTGTTGCTCTCCTTTTTGCCTGCTTCCAACTGCAAAACAGAAAGCACATGCTGAAGAAATTACTCTGGCTATAGGTTTAAACAGCACGTGGTCTAATTTTATCTGCCAGCTCAGCCCTATCCACTCCAGAACAGCAAAGATAAAATGTCCAATTGAAGGAACAAGCCAGTATGTCCCGGTGCAAAGTTGGCATTGTCTCATCAGGTGGATCCAAGCCCACAGGCAGAGATGCCTGTGTTGGCCGAAGAAAGAGATGTAGAAAACACTGGTACTGTCTGGAGAAAAATAACTGACATCACTTGAGCCAATTTGCATGTGAAATGGTATGTCCAGTAGTGTTACCAGAAGAGTGCATTATGGCTTATTTTCCATATTGCACACTGTTCTTTGGCAGCAGGAGAGTAGCTGGCTGCTGAGTGATACTGGAAACAGCAACAGCTGAGAAAGCTATAGGCATAAAAGAAAAATCTTTCTTGGTAAAGCAGTATTAGAAAGGAAAACTATGCAACAAAATAACACCAAAGCAGTATTTTGCTGTCATAAAGACGTCAGGATTAGATAAGCTTTATTTATTTATATTTTTAAATTAATTCAGTATTTCATGCTGGTCTGGAAAGGGAGTTAGCAGCAACTTTTTTTTTCCCCCCCCCTCTTACAAGAATCAGTATTTTGTTGTTATGATAAGGAAGTAATGTTTACAGCAAGTGAAGTTCAACAACAAAACCAGTTATGGAATATTTTACTCTTTCCAGTGAATACTGAATACACAGATATAATTGACTCAAAGATTTAAAAAAAGACCCAAGTGCTTTAAACCAGATTCTTAAAAAAATATTAAAACTTTTGCCTTGACTTCACCAGTGCTGAGCAGAATCCAACTGAAATACTGAAGAGAAAGCACCCTGTTTTTTTTCCAAGTTGAGAATACTCAAACCACTAGTCACTTCTAAAATTTATGGTTTTCACTCTTATCTGTACATTCAGCGCATAAAAGTACTGCCTCCTACATAAAAATTTATTCTGTTTTGGAGTGATGGAATATTTTTTCATCCATTTGGATTAGGAGTCTGTTTACAATTCAGTATTAGTGTTACCCACTTCTCCCAAGACTTACAAGCTTTTGTATTTTTCTTGGATTTACCAGTATCTGAACTCAACGATCCTGAATAAGACCTACTTACACTTTTTGGCTAAAAGCCTGAAGCTGTATAGCTGCTTTCAACCAATTTTAATATTTTCCTATTTGGAACAATCATTTTCAGACTATTTCTATTCTACTTACCATGGAAGCCATCTATTCTTAGTTTACTGCCAGAAAGGAGAGTTCCAATGGGCATATCGAGCTGGCTGATTCTCAACATTTACCTGCTGCTCTCAGGCTCTTTGTCAGAACACTGCTAAAGTTTTCCACATGAAACTGAAACTCATAGTAAAGGGTTTCCACAAAGGACAGCAAGGGCAATGAGTTGGCAAGGGCTTTTCCTGTCATTGTTACTGTTCTCCATTACCCAGCAAATGCCTTCCTTGTTGCTAAGCCTACCTCTCTTGCAAGACATTCAGACCATTGCCATTAGTCCAGCTGCCTATTTATTTTGGTGTTAAGCTGTGGGCACAATTCTGGCTTAATGAGCTGTTCTGTGAACACGTACAACACCATTGTTGGGTAAAAGGAGAGATGGACAGTATTATATTTGATGTATGAAAAATAACTACAGCGCTTTTTTTTAATGCTTTCTTTTAAACAAAATAAAATAATAAGCTCTACTTCTTATTGGCCTAGGAAGGCTAAATTAGCATTGCTAACCTTTAAAGCAGTTTCACACCCAAGCAAGTCTAGGTCTAGAACTCGCCACTAACAGCAGCAGTTTTAGCTGCACTTCTCCATGTTTCAGCAGGATGAGATACAATTGTTCACTAACCTGTAGTGCTCACCATGTACTTCCACTTCACCACGTATGTGTCTCCCTCGTGGAACTGCCCTATGCTTTGCTTAGGCAGTCTACTATAATCAAATTCCAGGATGTGCCAGACATCCACAGATGCGGTAATAATTTCAAACTGCCTCCCATCTTCTCCTTCTACAAGTCCATAGCCCCGGCCAATATTCATTCCATCCAAGACTGTGCCTACAGTCATTTGGGGCACTGCTACCATTAGCATGACATCATATGGTTTAGAGTCAGATCTGGATTCTTCCTGTCAAAAACACAGAAGAGATTTCTTTGAGCATAGCTTTGTTCTTCTTACCCCACAGTTCCACTCACACAGTTGGACTCCTGCATATTTCAGTACTTTGATATCCTGTCATCCTTTGACGCTTTGTCAAAGGCACCTTGGTGGTGTTCACCGAGCTGCTCGGCACTAACATAGAGCAACTCTGTGAGTTCACTGTAGGTGGTGATGTTCTGACCCCTAGGTCAAAGCCTGCAAGATAAAGAAAGTGCTCTGGATCCTTGAAAACATGCTTCCGTGGCTTCCATCCCAGGTAGGTCATCTAGTTTTAAATACCTAGCATGCCTATTATATGCACCTTCTGGTGAAGGGATTCACTAGAATTCTTCTCATTGAGTTTCTTCAGCTCTGTCCAATCAAGAAATTTTTCTTTGAACAGTATGGTCTCGTTGTGTTCTGTGAGTCTGCCAAACACAGCCCAGTCTGGGCGTCCTTGTCCCTTTCTGTACAAGGGAACAAAAGAAATAGAATTAAATTAAACACTGTGAAATAAGGGCAAGAAAACCATTTTCTGCAATGAGACTAAACTTGAGTTTTGATACCTGGGTATGAGGGGATTGCATTCCCCTGGGTCCAGAGGATTTATGTCACAATTGGAGTAGTCAAAGGTGCCATTCCACAAGTGTTTTGCCAGCTGGAATGCCACTTTTCTTTGTGCTAAAGTAACTTCCTTTCCATGCCATACATATACTTCACTGCCAAAATCAAACACCAGAACCTAAAAATCAAACCAAAACAAAAAAACAACCATTAGGTTGGGCGATACCCTGATCCTCCAGTTTCCTAGTGCTGCAAGCTGACAGTGCGTTGAACACAAACTGCTCCACTAAGCTTCTGCAGTAACAATAACAGCTAACGCTGCAATGCAAGTAAGGCCAGGGCAGTGGTCTGCACTGGGACGTCTCATTATTGAGGATCACCGGAAGCAAGTACGGGGAATGCTATCAGGTGTACCTTCAGGTGGTAGCTAGGTCACCAGCAGATTAGAGAGCTCTTATTACTAAAAATCTGATTCTGTTGCATGGCTGATTGCTGTCTAGTTACAGCTGCTTTCACTGACATTTAGACCTATGCTTCATCCTGCAGGCGGGGAAGGCTGACAGAACATACAGGATGGGTAACTGGCTCAGCAAACAAGCAGCAACTGGAATACTTATAAGAAACTACATCATGTCTTTATTTTGGAAATCTGCTCTCATTCCTACTTAGATGGGTGAAATGGTCGTTTGAAAGGGAAAAGTCTGCTAAGGATGGAAATAAAAATGCTTGCAAGGGAAAACAGGTTTTTATTTTGTTTTATTTTTCTGAAGTGCTACCTGTTTTGCACCTCATGACTTAGGAGTTAGCCACTGCTGACAAAAAGATTTACACTTCCTGAAATATATTTCACTTCCAAGATAACATGATCTAATTTCTTGAGACCCACAGCACATTCTAGTAGACAGCAAAGTGTTCAGAAGATTTTCAGAAACACAGAGGACCCAATTTTCAGTGAGCTTTCTACGAGCAGGTGCAGTTACTGAAAGTCGTTATCAGTTGTATGTTCCTGCACTTACCACAGGAGCAGTAAGTGGCACGATACCTCTTTTGGTTGTAGCAGGGTACATTTTGGCACCTTTCCCCAGTAGTCATCCTCAGGAATGAGTTTATCCTCTACGAGGCGGTAAACGCAATTTGTTTCTATTATTGCAGCTTCATACATTTCATCTTCCTCAGGACTTCCAGCAGCTTAAGGAAAAGATTGTCAAAAATAAAAACAAATATTAACATCCAACTGTCTTTACTGAAGAGAACTGACTCAATTATTTTACTGTGATAAAACATCAGATACTGTAACTCTAAGAATGCTTACACTGATAATTTGTCTGTCCACCAAGGAGTTTCCAGAAGTCTTTGGCTGCATGGGTATGGGTGTTTATTCCTTCTTCTATAGTCTGTATGTAAGAAGCTCTACAGCCAAGTTCCCTCTTTGTCTGAATTAAAGTTGCAAGTTCCGAAGCCTAAGAGATTAACAGTTATCTGAACAGGATTGCTAAGTCTTTGGAATACCTATGCACATCTTGTTCAGGGAAAAGGCAGAAGTAGGTAGGATATAATACAGCAAATATCAGGAGAAATTATTATTATTTGTTGCACTAAATAAACAGACACTAGAGAAAATGTTACAGAAATACATTCATTCTTTCACTTGCCCTAAAACAAGACTTGATCTTAATGATCACGGGAATAAAAAGGACATCCTGCAATTCAGCCTATTTTTTTGTTTGAGTGCAAATCTTTTTCCTGAGGATATCCTCTTTTCTCTTGCAGCTTCACAACCTATACACTCCTATGTCAGCTTTCATTCAGTGCACAGGCTAAAACATATTTACAGGAATCCTGCATATCTACCTGCCACTGACTATCACTTACATCCCACTTTTTGAGACAGCTGGCACAAAGGTTGAATTACATCAGACACACACATGCTGCGACAGTTCTAAACGTAAATAATAAAAAAATGAACTAGTACCAACCTTTGCTTTTTCTATGACATTTGCAAACTCTCCTACCCATAAGAAACAGAAATGTGGAGTTAATAACAGGAAACAGTCTCCACTGTTGAGTGACGAGGCCCTTGGTTCAACTAATCTTGTTTGAACATGTCTTCTTCCTAAAGAGAAAACAAAGCTAAGTATATTCCTTTGACTACTGCTATCAAATACCAAGATCTAATTTGTTTTGAATGAAATACAAACAATCCCAGCACATCTAGCAAATACATGGAAACTGTTACAGAAGAATTAAAAGACTACTACTGTGGAAAAAGGGTTTACTCACAGGGAGTGAAAAAAAAAATGTTGCCTCCTATCAACTAATATTTCTATTATTTTCTGTTCTTGCTTTAACAACTTTGTGTCGTTCTGGAAAGAAATGACTTAATTAAATGGCAGACAGCAGCCAAATTCCAGAATTCTCTACATTTGTTTAAGTGAAGCTATGGCACAGTTTCTGTATGCAGTAAAAAGTTTTAATAATTTTACTTTGCCAAAAAAAGTAGCTATTATTTTGCAGAATCAGATACATTACTACGCACTGTAAGGGGAAGTGAGGAAAGAACACTGTCATGTCACTTCCAAGTTATACCAAACACTGAAAGAATGGGACAGTTCCAAAATTTCCACAGGAGGTGGCTAGAACTCCTGAAATATTTTGTATTTTCCTTGGCAAACAAACAAACAAACACCAGTGGCCACAATGTAAACCTATTTGTAAGGTTTTACATTTGGCACAAAGTTCTCACTTAGTCTTTTAGGTTTGGGACCTTGACAGGCTGGAGAGGTGGGCCTGCATCAACCGCATGAAGTTCAACAAGGCCAAGTGCAGGGTCCTGCATGTGGGTTGGGGTAATCCCAAGGACAAGTACAGGCTGGGCGGAGAGGGGCTTGAGAGCAGCCCTGAGGAGAAGGACCTGGGGGTACTGGTGGATGAGAAGCTCAACATGAGCTGGCAATGTGCACTTGCAGCCCAGAAAGCCAACCGTATCCTGGGCTGCATCAAGAAAAGCGTGGCCAGCAGGGCAAGGGAGGGGATTCTGCCCCTTTACTCCACTCTCATAAGACCCCACCTGGAGTACTGCGTCCAGCTCTGGAGCCCTCAAGATAAGAAGGACACAGATGTGTTGGAGCGGGTCCAGAGGAGGCCACAAAGATGATCAGGGGGCTGAAGTACCTCTCCTATGAGGACAGGCTGAGGGAGTTGGGGCTGTTCAGCCTGGAGAAGAGAAGGCTGCGGGGAGACCTTACTGCGGCCCTCCAGTACCTGAAGGGGACCTGCAGGAAGGCTGGAGAGGGACTTTTCACAAGGGTGTGTAGTGATAGGACAAGGGGGAATGGCTGTAAACTAAAAGAGGGCAGATTTAGATTAGATATTAGGAAGAAATTCTTCACCATGAGGGTGGTGAAA
>Ga0065711_1046300_pt1 | contig 12971 bp, 10 predicted proteins | sample Hoacrofraction12_FD_59098 | JGI IMG/M metagenome (GOLD analysis project Ga0065711, IMG submission 59098) | Hoatzin crop microbial communities from Cojedes, Venezuela - Epithelial fraction 12 v2 (version 2) | ecosystem: Host-associated > Birds > Digestive system > Esophagus > Crop | place... | reverse complement strand
TTTTGGGGGGGGGGGTGTTTGCCGCAAAGCTCTGCGTCGGCGGTGAGGGGTGGTGGGGAGGGGTGATGGGGTGGAAGGGCCTTTCTGCGTGCGGAGAGGGAGATGCTGCGCCGGCATGCGTGATGGCTGCGTGCGGTGATGGAGACGGTGTGGTTTGAAGCACGTGGTAGTGCTTTTTTCTCAGGTGGATCGCCGGGCAGGTTGGGCTGCGTGCCTCCTGAACCGAAAAGTGCTGGCTGGATTGATTGATTGTGTGTTCTGGGACAGCTGAGTGAGGCAAGCATAGCTCGTTTAATTATGAGGTGGGAGCTGAACTCCAGCGCTGCTGTATATAGGTCACTGGGTGGCCCGGTGCTGCGCAGCGCTGGGACTTTCCCCCTTTGGAAAGGTTTCTGTGATCCTAAATATGGGTTATGGCAGTCAGAAATATACCTGCTCACTTTGGAGGATTAGGTGAATGCCAATGTAAAAATATCATCAATCTTAAACCTCTTCTTTCACAAAAGAGCTCAAACCGAGTTTGGGATTTTTTTTAAAAAACACAGCGCAAACTTGGAAGCTGGGCTCTTTGAATTATTTTATATAGCTGTGTGCAAACCTTTAACTAGCCAGAGTGTGGCTAATGCTAGGTGGAAATCAGATGGGGAATTGTGGGGTTCGTGAATCCCTAGGATACAAGAAAAACTTGAAAATTAAGCTTGCTGTGCCATGGAAGTCAAGAGCTGACTAGCTGCTTTCTGTGAGGATCCGAAGGGATCACGGTGTCGTTGGCTGGGACACGCTAAACCAGAAATGCAGGTTGGGAGCCACCTGCTCTTTTCCTAGCTGTGCTTTTCAAATCTTTAATAGGTATCTGTGATGAAACACTTAACTAGTAATTACAGTAGCCTTTGAGCACTAAGTGCTTATCAAAGTGGCAAATGATCTGTAAGTTGCTTGCTTTTCTAAAAATACATTTCTCAGTTAGAAAGCTGAAGCTTTCTGTAAGGCGCCGGTATGGCAGCGGTTCTTGTGGAGTGGGGCCGGGGTGGTTTATTGTGGGGAGCAATAGCAGGAGGTGCTTTGCCATGTTACCAGCCCGTTACAGGTCCAGAAGACCTGCTGCGAGTGGAGTGTGCCCAGAGTTTGAGGCACAAGGAGCAAAGCCAGATATCGAGACCTAGTAACTGAGGATTGTAATATTTTATTGATGTAGAGGCATTCATGTGGGCTTGTAATAATCATGACGGAAATTGTGGTCTGACCTTGGTTAAAGTTTGAGGTAACCACAACAGAGAGTTACTTCATACAACTATTTATGCCTGTTCTGTGCCAATGTGCTTAAACTGTTACTTCGTTTTAGCAGCGTACAGTCATGTACTCTGAGCACAGTCCCTTCAGCCCGGGCTAAGCTGCAGATTTCGGTTAATCAGTAACCACTGATACGCAGCCTTAAGACGTTCCAGAGGTGGTTTGTCTTGTACGTGCTAGTATCACCTTTATCTGGTGAAAGTAAGCTTTGAGGCTTGCTTTCCAGGAGGTGTGTCCTGGGACGAGCGATGTGGTTGCAGGTTGGTAGCCGTGTCGCAGGCTGCCAGGTCTGGCGCGCTCTACCGCTTTCTCCTTTTTTTCCAGAGAAGTGCAGTTAAAGCTTTTGCTATCAGAAAAAGATCTGTGCACAGTTTCAGCTGTTGCTTGTTGGTGTCCTTCAGAAAGTGTAAGTTTAAACTAATTTGTCCTTAATTCACCCTATTATTTCTTGGGAAGAAAAGCTTTGTGAGATGTTATGTTTAGCGTACCAAATATGTTTTAGTATTGTAAGATTGGAACTAGCTGCTGTTCAGCCAGAACTTGTGTATTTTGCTGCTTTAGTTGAAGAGAAATTGATATGTTCTTAACAATCCTGTGCCTAGATTTTAGAGTAATGATAGGGAAACAGGTGGAATCTTAATCTTAATGTGTGTTGGGTCCATCCCTCCCCAGTTGCAAAATGAAGTTTTATTGCTTGAAACTTGCTTCCCTTCTGCTGTTGGTATTCTGCCCGTTTTGTGCTGTGTGCAGGTTACTTGACTTTATACTTTCTACGCATGGCCTGCCTAAGGTCTGTAGAGAAAGCGGGAGTTTTAAACTGCATACTTGTTGGGGTTTTCAGCTTGAAATAGTTGCCCAGATATTTAAGTATACGGGTAATGATATGTCTTGGAAATCTGTTCTTAACTACCTTAGTCAGGTAATATGCTTTTGAACAAGCTGAAGTTATGGAATTTTTTAAAGCAAAAGACTAAACAATATTTAAATGTAGATTTTTTGATGTTACTGAGTTCTGCTTATGCTGTGAGTGGGTAAAGGTTGATTTTTTTTTTTTCTTTTTTTATTATTATTCTTCACACTGTCAGTAAACTTAGACAGTTAGATATCAAGCTTTTTCCTTTTCTGCTTGCAAACCCCATTTGCCGTGGCGTTGTTGGCCTCAAGTCCCATGCAAGCAACAATTCCCCAAACTTTGTTAGCAGTGAGGAGGGCGGGGGGTTCAAACGCCTACTTCCCAGCTAAGGTGAACTGCAGTTCCAGGTCACTTAAGTGTTGATCAAATTTCTTTCCTACAAGTTAATTTTTAAAAGAAGAGAAGCTGAAGGTCGGGGTGGGGAAGATGAAGTGGCCTATCTGCCAGCCAGGCTGGTGCCTGTCTTTTGGATATTGTTCATGGTCTCCACTTTCTTTGTGAGGGTTGCAACATGTTTATGTTGCAGCCTTCTAGACTGTGGAGGTGATGGTAGCAAGCCTTTTTCTTCATGGCTAGCTTTGAGTTAAGAATACGTAAGTGGTTTTGTCCACTTATAAAAAATTCTTATGCAGTAGGCTAATCCTGTACCAGTGCTGCTATTCTAACACAGGAACATTTTTCCATCTAAATATCAAATTATTAGTGTTGAAGTTCGCTTGCCTGTGATTTTAGTAGTCTTAGGTCATGGTGTTCAACCTGTAAATTCATTTGTTTGAAGCAAGAAGATATATTATATATTCACCACCACTGCTCAGCCCCCCACCTCTCCCCAAAGGGGGAACTTCCATAAACTTCAAGACAGAGAAGCAAGAGAAGCTGTTTTAACCTTAAACCTATTTAGGAGAACTTGTCAAGGGAAATGTTGTTCCTCATCTAAACTTTTTTCTCCCCTTGAAGTCTTCATGGTCCTTTCATAGTGAGAGGAGCTCTTCCTGCTCTGGAGGAGGAGGATGGCTCTGGGGCAGCAGGGTTTTAAAATAGCAGTTTCTTTTTCAGTGGTTCCTGGTTGTTGCTTTTGTTTTGAGATAACTTTGTTTGAATAACCCCTCTTTAGGATACATTAAGCAGATTTGTGAATCAAAATTGTCGGCTATCAAAAGGAGTATCATTATAGTATGATAAACTGCCCTTTTTGAGGTTTTACCCCCTGAGGTTTTAGAGGAGTTAGTTTTAGGCTCTTATCTCAATTTCTCTCCAATTTACAGCCATGGGAAGTAGCGGGAAGCTGACGAGTGATCTCTGTTGGAGGCCTCCAGTCTTTTCTTGCAAAGCTTCACTTGAGATAATTCTTGTTAGTTCTGTGTCGTCTCTTGCTTGCTGCCCTGATACGGTGGCCGCTCTTTCATGCTGCTGGCATTTCCAGCACCAACCCAGTAAACTTTCCGTGCACTCGTACAGGTGAGCAGGCAAAGCTTTGGAGCACATGAAATTTGGGCAATATGATGCAAATGTATTGGAACTGGTCCCGTGTAGTTTCCCATTTTGTAGCTGCAGGTTTTCGGTGCCATGCTGCTCTAAGCATATTCTTTTTCGACACTGGAGAGTCTCTGTCTTTAATGGACTAAAAGCCTTCTAGGACTCTTCGAGCTGTTTTAGTTACTGTGATTGAGTGTTGTCTGGACATTGTTAGGAAAATAAAATCTAGAATATAAATAGATTGCAGTTTGGATTAAGCGTTGTCAAGCATTGTCTAAGAGGTTTTTTTGTTATTATTTATTGGGTAGGTCTTGTGTCAAGCAAAATGAATGGCCGGCTGCACTGATACAGCCAGATGATTAAGAACTGAACTGGTATTAAGGTCACTGGCTGAATTAGAGAGTGAGATGGATTAGTGTTTGCACAATATTGAAGTGTGTGCCAGATGCTAGCAGTCATGGTCTTTGTTTTTCTGTTAAAATTGAAAAGAAATGTAGAATTGTAATGTTGCTCTATATTAACTAGACAGTTAAGTGCCTGGTGGCGGTAACGGGTAACTTTCTTGGGACAGATCACTGAAAAAGCTGTAAAAGTGTTGTGCAGGCTTTCAGTTCCATTCCTGCACAAACCAGGCTCTGTGAATTGAAGTAGCATACTGCTTGTGTTGTCAGAAATCTGCCTGTTGCTTTGTTTACCACTGTAGGTAATGATATTGTGTAGATCTAATGAAGCTGATGCAGATGACCAAAACACAATTTGCACGAGGAAGAGAAACATTTAGAACATGATCTTCTTGTTCCTTTCCTCCTCATCTTGCCCTGAGTCTGAGGGTGCTCAGTGTGAGGAGAAGGGTAAGGTTACTCTGGAACTGTTTCCTAATGCTAGCAAGTCTCGAGTTGACGACTGAGCAGTTGGTTTTTCGGAAGTGGAGTCTGCGTGTGGCGTAGCATGTGAGCTCTTTTCTGAGGCCGAAGGAAGACTCAGAGTTCCTCGTAGCTGCTGTGTATAGAGGAGAACTCCAAACTTTGCGTCAGCCATTAGCGATTCTTTACCCGATGTAATGATCTATTTTGCTCTAGAAAATGGAATCGCTTGTACCAGATGCTGAGCCCTTACTCTCTGTAGTAGTTGAGCTGCCAGAACTTTCAGTTTCTCCGTTTGAAAGCGGCATGTTGCATGCTGTGCACGATAAGCTCGCTAGTAGCGTTGCTTGCAGATCTTGGGCTCTCAGATCACCACTGAAGAATCACTTGGGTGTATTTTGAAGGAACAGTTTGGCTCTTTTCTGCAGAGCACAGCTAACTTTGATACTACTGTGCTGATGACCACCGGTAGTTTAATACTGATTGCCTAAGTACAACTATCCAGTTAACAAATGATTTGTGTAAGACGATAGCTGAAATAGCGTGTAACTATTGTTTTCTTTGGCATGGTTACAACCTTAGAAGTAGATATTTGGAAAGCAGAGAGCGAGTGTAAATGACTTTCAAATGCTTGCATATTCATTTTCACTTTGACCTGCATAGGGTTAAAAAAAAAAAAGGCATTGGTGCAGACTATTAATGTAATAGTGTTGCTTTTGATAATTGGTGTTAGGATTTCCCCTAGGCAACGACAGTAAACACACAGTGAAATGCGGTTTCTGCCAAAAAATACAGAATGGGCTTTTTCATGTGTGAGGAAAAAGAAATGTCAGTATGTTGAACTTGAGAAACTATCATCTATTCTGTTTGTGAAAGGCATCCAACATAAAGCTATTATCTTGACGGAAGTTTAAAATAGGGCGTTTGACGATTCTGATGTTTCAGGCTGGTATATAATGACAGTGTTTGACAAATACTTCTGGTTTATTGACAAAATAGTACCACATGTTTTCCTACAACAGAACAGGCGACAAACACCATTAAGATAATAAGCACCCAGTGCAGTGCAGCTTCCTACGTTTTTTTTTTTTTTACTGATCACAGAAAACATTAATAAAACTTAAATGGTGGGCCTTGTTATTTATGGAGGTTTTCTTTGGGTGGAGAGACCTGGCTTTCCATGCTGCAGCCACTGGTCTTTGGTTACAGCTGTGATCAGTTTGGAGTGCTCAGGGACTCAGGGGAACAGCTTCGTCATGACGGTTGGTTTCTGCTTCGGTTAATAGTCTTGGAAATGTGGATCAGTCTGATTTGAAGGAATATTTGTGGCCTGGGCTCGCTTAAGTTAACATTTAACCTGATGGACAGTACTTGTTTTCATATGTTTTGGCTTTCTTCCTTTGAGGTTGCACAGATGAAGATGTAAAGGTCACTTGTCTGAAGTTATAAGGCAGAGCAAATCTCTAAGTGTACTAAGACATTACAGAAGGGTCTTTATGAGGAACCCCCAGAGGATCCGGCCATAATGTCAGATACAGTAATGGTGATTTACGAGGTAGGCACGTCTGTATTTCCTGGCTGTAAGTATTCCACTGCGGTGATTCACAGAGCTATATCTGATTGATATGGGAGATGTTGTTTGTAAATTACCTGAGATGTGTTATTTGTAACTTTATTTTCACTAGCTTACAGGTAGAGAGAACTATTAAATATAAAAATTCAGCGGTGTAAGTTCTGTTACATCAAATGACTTCATTTTTAGATGAGTTGGTGATATGTCTCAACTGCTGAGCTTGGTGAAGTTAATTTCAGCCTTGGAGGTACTTATTAAGAAGTAATGCAGAAGTTTCTTGGAAAGATCCTAGTGTTAGCAAAGGATTCTTGTTCTTCACAGCGCCTGAAATACGGTGTGATTTGAATGCCTGTGAGCTACACTTTCATTTTGTGAATGAAGCCCCGTAGCAGATCTTTCTTTCTTGGAAGTGTTAGATGCTGATTTTTTGCAACTCTGATTTGAAGAGTTGCTCAAATACTGTGCTGATTGCTGCCAACTCCTGGCACTTCCAAGTTATTTATAATACCTCTTTATTTGTTTGTATATGTTTGTCAGTTGGCTTGTCTGGCTGGTTTGATAGAGAATCTGGATTACTAAAAATATGGTTTTACTTGTGTTGGACTTAGTGTGTATATACATACACGTGTGGTTTTTGAGAAGAGAATTCTGTAACACTGGTGCAATTTTTTTTGTCTTATTCCCATGCAAACAGTCACTTACTGGCAGTGTTCTTGTGTTAAACATATGGGCAAACTTTTTAAAAGGGAGTGCTAAACCACTCAGCGCAGTTGTATTTGTGGTCATATTTGCAAGATAAGGTAACGCATCTATCAAGATCCATTCCCTCCTTGATTTCTCTGCTGCTTTCTGTGGGTGCATACGTTATGTGGGTCTTAAGAGCATGATGTTTCATCTTTGTCTTGATGTGAAATTATTGAGTTATTGCTTACTCTCAATATGAAGTGGCACTACTTTTAGATTGAACCATGACAAATCAGTGGCCCGTAACACCGCTAATGTTGCTCTTATGGAGCATTTTTGCAGAGATGATGGTCCCCCCTGTAGCTCCCGAAAACCAAAGCCTTCTTTGGGATAAGTGTCCGAATGACACACTGCCCGAAACATCTCCTGCTCGTCCAGGGCTGTGACTGCATCTGTACCGGGGGTAGACTGCCTGGGAAACTGGGATGTTGACCTAACTGTGCCTTAAGAAACATCCTAATTCAGAAGCTCTTCTGTTCAGCGATACAGAAATATTTATGTTGGCAAGGCAACAGCTTTTCTGTCTTCATCTCTGTGTCCTGCAGGGAAAAATCTTACTTTGTGCTCATGGAGGATGGAGGGTTTAACTCTTCTGTAGTTTTAATTATTAAAGCTGTTAAAATTGAATGTGCATTGCTCTTCATAACTTGCAGGGGATTGTGGGCAAGACTTGGAGAGAAGTCTGATTTTTTTTTTAAATTTTTTTTCCTAACCTGACTTGAGTTGAAAATCACCCGTTTTGCAGCATCCTCGAGAGCAGGTTGTTGGTTTTCCTTGCTGAGGCTGCTCTTCCTCACAGTCCAGTATGGCAAATAGTGACTGGCTGTCACTGGTATCCCTTTCACTGTGTATGTGTCTTGTCACCTCTAATTTGGCTGTCCCCTACCTCCATTTAAGGCACTTTATCATAATTCCTGTCTTCAAGTTTATTTCTTAGTTTACTTCTTGTTCCCCTTCTAGTCCTTTATAGAGGACCTTGTTGCCCCAAGTATTGTCATGGCAGAAAATACGTACAAGCAACTTACTCCGATCAGTCTGTGGTTTTACACACTGACTCCCACCTTCATTCCTCGAAGGTCAATGTGGTGTTTTTCACTAACTAGCTAAAAGAAACAATTTCTTGTTATGTAATGACAGTGCTCAGGTAGGGGACTAATCTATCTATGTCTGTCTTGAATTTTCCTGTGAAGGGACAGTGGGTTATTCTGCCTGCTTCTGGAGTTGGCTTCAGACTTCTGTGACTAGGTGCTGGACAGTGAAAGACTCAGTATGAACGCTTTCCCTGTTGAAAAAGTTATTCTGCTTTAACGTTTTCATTAGAGTCAATCTGAAGCTAAACTAAGCCACTAGATTTATTTTCAAGCAGGTATGATTTTGAGCACTGTCAGGGAACCCACTACCTGTGTGTAATACGCTTTGTAACACGTGTGGCAAGCAGGTGTCGGTGGTGCCACGTAGTGTGAGTAGAGGTATGAGCGTATCCTCTTCCCCAGGTAAACCTTCCTTGAACTATTCATATGGCTTTGGTAGTCCTTAATCTTTGTACTTCCCCTCGTTAAAAAGCCATACAGATGGGCTATCAGTTTTGTAACCACAAGTGACTAGTGTGTGTTCTTTAAACTGAGCCTAGGCTGTTGGATGGCGGCTGCTGCTGTGTAAACGGGGGGGTTGCTCTTCACTGTGGAAAGCTTTTGCTGAAGGGAAAGGCAAGCCTTACTTTATTTAGGAGGAGTTCACGAGGTATTTGAAATACTGCATCGAAAGAGCTTGAAAGCTTCTTTCTTCCTACTTTTGCTCTCCAAGTTAAAAGTCTAGCTAGAAAGGTGTTCAGGTTGCCCAGTTCCACGGCAGCTGTTTGGAGAAATGCAGCTGCTCTGTTGCTGTGGTGGTTTTTTTCTTGCCCCCATGCGACAGCGAGCCAGGCCAATGCCTCTGTGCCTTCTGCCGGCATTTCTGTGCTATAGGCAGAGTTCTGGTGGGTTCTCTCCTTTCCTCCAGTGAGAACCGAGCCTGGTGCAATGGTGTTACGTACTCAAACCAGTGCTTAAGAGACGGTGAATATGATTCAGAGTTTGACACCTAATAGTTCTGTTTTTCTGCTGAGATAACTCAGTCTAAGTGAGATTTTTTCCAAGCCTATTTCTGCATGTGGTTACTTCAGAGAAGTGACATCTGTGAAATAATAGTTTTTCTGATTATAAAGGGTACTTGGTTCAGTGTCTTAGTATGCCTTGCATGTTGACTGCCAGTTTCCTAGTACCAAAAAAGTCCTTGCTTGTTAAATGTCTCAAGGAAAAGTTTGTTTGTTCTCAGGAGAACGTGGTATTTTTGATTTTTATCCTGTTAGCGGTGGAGTTCCTCAGATTTACAGCATTGCATTTGGCAGGCTTGTGACGTTCAACAGTCAACATGAGTGGCACAGTGCTAGAGAAGTTTTCATTTCCACTTAAGAGTTGTACATGGCAGGATTGTTTGCTGGGTGTCGAAGCAAGAAGATAATGTTAAAGGACTTTTTCTGGAAAAAAAACCAAACCAAAACATTTTGAAAGCAGTGGTTAAAAGTCCGTGGGAGGGAGCGGCCTCTTCCCGCTCGTGCTTACAGTGCTGTTGCAGAGTGCAGTCTCTGTTCAGGTATGGCTGTGCCAGGTGGCTCTCAAAGGTGGCCTTGGCTATTCGCACCCACCTTCCAGAAACCAAGCGATAACTTGTCTTGTCGTTTTGGGTGCTGGTGAGAAAGCAGAACCTTGGGCACGTGAGAAGGGGTTAGTTTTCAGTGCTGCTCATGTGGTCTGTGTTAATGCAAGAAAACCATGCAGTGTGGGACCTGTGTGTCAACAAGGACGTAGCTGGCTCTTCTCAGTGCTTGGCCCTCGGGGCTGTCGTGTTGATGGCAGGCACAGCTTTGCGGTGGTCAGTCTTGCTGTTGGCCTGTAGTTCTCAAGGCATGGGCATTAGCTAAATGTGAGTGGTTCCATGTAAAATAACCCTTGTGCTTGTGTTCATTTTTAATCCCTAAAAAATATCTGAGCATAATTTATGTCTGAGAAATTCTGAGATATTTTTAAGTTAGCTGAAAAGTCAGTGCTTAGTGCAGATGATGGTACATGAGATTATAATGTTGCTGTGAATGAAGAGTGAAGGTAATACAGATGAACTTCAGGTGCTGGGTTAGGTGGGAATGGAGCCCTCTGGGAGGGGATGTGAAGCTCTGAAGAAATTCTTGATTTTCAGTTTAGATATCTGCAAAGCTTCCTGGGTGACTCAAGGTAAAGTTGTTATGAAGTTGTTTGGTAGACTATGAAAAGAGAAGGCTGAGATCAGTAAAGTGAGATCTCTGGCAGCTTGGCTGTGTGTAAAGATGTGTGAGCAGGCTTGATTATTACTGTAGGTATGTACTGTAGATAATATACTTGTAAGGATTATAATAAAATACTGTAAGGATGTTTAGCTGCATTGAAAACATGGTTGTGGGAATCCTTCCCTTTTCTTGCCCCTTCTTATCTTGTGGTCTTGTGAATGTAATGGGTGGGGAGTGCAAAGCAAAATCGTGTAGTTGACTTGCTTTGTGTTCAGGCTTGAGTGAGATTATTACCACCCTTTAATATTGCCACCTGCTCTACCTCTTCAGCCAGGCACCTTGGGTTTGTAGAAGCTCTGCAGCAGCAGAGACTCCCATGTGCCTTCTGATTTCTGTGTGTGAGTGAATTACCTGCTAACACAGTTGACCTCCAGCCCTTTGAACTGACTCTATTTTTAACCTGAAGCAGGGAGGAGACTTCATGATAAGTAGGGGCTGATCGCAGGGTACTGCGGTCATCTCAAGAGTTGTTGTTCTCTAAGTGCCATCTTCCTCCAGTGAACAGAACTGATACAATGGAGGAACTTGTTCTGAAAAGCGTTTTGAGAGATTCCCAAATTTTAAAAAAATTAAAATGTTTCCTGTCGTGGAATCTAAATGTTTTTGAGTTCAGTCCTGCCTGTAAGATAAAACCACAATGGCTGCTGTTTTATAATGATGCTGTAAAACTGTATAGTTTCTAGTCTGACAAGTGGTGTCATTCAATTTAACTCTGGTTTAGATATCAGAAGGCCTGGACAGACGTGCTGTTTTCTGTCGTAAGGTGGCTGTGATGTGTTGCCTTGTCCTCAGTTCTGCGTGTTTCTGCCCTGATTGCGAAGTTACACTGTTGGGGTTAAGCTAAAACAGAGAGGAGCTCTTTTTGTTAGTTCTCTCAGTCTGCGTAAGAACAGTTTATAACCCAGAATGCCCTACCCAATCTTGCAGCTTACCAGCAGAAACAAAGCATCTTACGCTTAAGCATAGTGAGGATTAAAGTACAGACCTGATTCTGTCATTCAGCTGTAGGTGCGTCTCTCGGAAGTGGTCATCTTTCAAATAGATGCTTCTTGATGTGCATGGATGCTTCTTGCGCTTGAAGCATTCCCGAGCAGGTCCTCCTGGGTGGACGAGCAGGATGCCAGTGCTGCTTGTGATGTTTTTCTGGAATCTTCCACATAAGTCTTAGCCAGAGTAGCACCACTATTTTTACTGTCTGCACTAGCTGCTTTGTTTAAGGAAGAGAAACTTTCCGTGGGATGGATTTTACCAGAGTTGTCTATGGGCAGTTTTCATCTGATGCATTTGAGCCTACTCCCAATTTGGGTGCAGTGAAATATCAGTGCTTGATTTTTCTGAAGTTCTGAATGAAGTCTGAAGGTCTGCGAGGAATGAGGAACTGGTGGTGGTTTTTACCTGGAGACTAGAAAACCTACTGGTTGTTTTCGTTAGCCCTTTACTTCCGCTGCCTTGCTACAGAATTTCATTCCCAGCCCAATTCCTTCACTTGGCTGTTCAGCCCTGTGGGTGGCAGGAGGAAGGCGATACTGCTGCTGAGCCAGGTGATGCCACGCTCTGTCTTCCGACATCTGTCTCTGCTTCATGCAACCGCTGGAACATCTGCAGAACGGATGTGGTGGTTACTCCCTGTCCCGAGGGCCCCGGGTGGTACACGGCAGCCCCTGGGCAGTAGGGCTTCTCTGGAGTTAGTGTGGTGGGGGGAACAGAAACCTGCATTCAGAGTAGGAGACTCCAGAATGAAGTGGGATTTAGTTGCTGTGTTAATTAGAGTTTTACTCTAGGTAACTGTTAAGTGATACTATGTGAATTCTCTCCGATGATTATTATATGCCTTTTCCCATCAGAACGGAGGTTACGTTGTGCTTGTGGATGATGTTCTCTGTCATATGTGTCAGTATTTAATGTATCAATCAAACCTAACTATGAAATCCCCACAGGTCCTTAATGGGCATGTGGGCACCTTGTGGGCCTTCACCTAGGAATCCTTTTATTCAGGTGACTTAAAGAAATAAGCACATTGAAGGAAATTGTTCATAGTCATTCCTGGAAGTTACTCTGGCAGAAGTGTGGGCAATGTGCATTGAGGTTTTCTGCAGTAACCCCCTATCCCTTCTTTCCTGGGAGGTGCTGGGATGAGGCTCTTCTTCTTTATACTTACAGAGTACGTTCCTGTCGCAGCTTGCTTTAACCTCTACCCTCACAAAGTATGTAAGGAATTGACTGATAACAAATCCCTTTCCATCACCAAATAAAGAAAAAAATCAAGTGTGTTTTGAGCAGGCGTGCTAGTTTGTATTTTGGGGGCCCCCAGGTTGAGACGTCAACTGTAGTCAATGTAACATTGCCTGTATATAGCGTGGATGAAGTGTGAAGGAGCCACAACACCTATTTCATGTGAAAGTACTGCTGATGAAACCAGTTTGACGTTGGGGGCTTGCTGGCGTTTAGTAGCGCGTGATGGAGCTGGTTACTACATACTGCCGACTTAGAAAAACGTGCATCCTTCTGTTTCCACGAGATGTAAAACAGTCTTTGTTTGGTTCTGGTTTTCCTCACAGTCAGTACCCCTGTCCCAGAATATTCCGCTGCTCGCGCGGTTCTGCTCAAGCGTTTTGCTGGTGGCTGGTGAGGCGTGTGTGCGTGTGCAGGGCTGTCCCCTGCTGCGCAGCGGCTCTGCCGGCCCGCGCTGCGCTCTGTCTGCGTACGGTCTGCTCTGCCAGCCCGCTCGCACGGCTGCCACTGGGGCACTTGGGG
>Ga0065711_1046299_pt1 | contig 12971 bp, 5 predicted proteins | sample Hoacrofraction12_FD_59098 | JGI IMG/M metagenome (GOLD analysis project Ga0065711, IMG submission 59098) | Hoatzin crop microbial communities from Cojedes, Venezuela - Epithelial fraction 12 v2 (version 2) | ecosystem: Host-associated > Birds > Digestive system > Esophagus > Crop | place... | reverse complement strand
GACAAGATCCTGTGCAGCCTACTGTAGGTGACCCTGCTTCGGCAGGGGGGTTGGACTAGATGACCCACAGAGGTCCCTTCCAACCCCTACTATTCTGTGATTCTGTGATTCTGTAAACTGAATTTAGAGAATCGTATCAAGAGATCATTCAGCGCACTGAAACTGTACCACAGACTTAACTATCAGGCAGTTGGAATATAACATACATGTAGGGAATGGCAGCCACGGCAGGGCAGAAACACTCAGTAGATAAGAAATGATTAACACTCTGCAAAACAAGACTAGTGCCAGCTATTTAACTCTGCGTTGTAAGGATTTGAGGGCAGGAAAATCAAGCTAGAAACTAGTCAGTAAGAAAACCCACAAGCAGACACTGCAAAGCTGTTCTACGTGGCAGAAGCAGTATGGCGTGTGTGCACCACATGGGGTAAAGTAGGTTACACAGAGAAAGGAACCCAGCATTTCAGACACTCAAGTTCAAGAGCACGAACCACCTCCCTCCAAAACAAGACAGTGAAGTCCTACGGATGCAAAGGTTACAGAAAATAAGGCTAGTTCATCTTTTACATCACAACAGAAAAAAAAGAAAACCCTTTTCCTGGGTGCAGGGTAGAGGTGTGATTTGAGACATGCATGATTACTATGTAAGACACTTCATGGTCTGGGAATCAGCAAATAAAAGACGACTTAAATAAATGAAGCAAAATCCAGCACATATCATTTATAGATGCAAAAGGAAGGACTGAGCATCAGAAAATTAATGGAATAAAGCTAATAAAGGAAGGTTTCTTGATGGGAATTTCTATCATTTTCTTCAGTTTATAGTCTGTTTCACACTGGCTTCACTACCTCGGCTAAAAAAAAGTCCCCAAAGCTGACAGCTCTTAAGTTCAGGTTATGCATTGACTAACACATATACAAATGTACATGTCTACTGCAATCTACAACTGACTTACATACTTCTTGCATACAAATCCAAGAAGTGACTTCTGCCATATACGACACAAAAATCAAAAGCTATGCTAATGCAAACTAACCAAGAATGGCACTTCCATTACTTATTAACTTCTCTGAACATGACTATCATTTACCAGGACTGGTCCTCCAAAAAAAAAAGAAAAACAACAAACCACTGAGTTGACAGCAGTCTGGACATATTAGTGTTGCATCTAATGAAATGGACATAGCATCTTACCCAAAATTAGACAAGGCTGTCCATCCATAAAAAAACAATACAACAAAAACCTTCATGCAGCGTCAAATTAAGTGAAACAGGAAAAGTGAAATAACCCTTCCCTTTTTTCACGAGTGTCACTCATCCTCTATTTTTGCTATTCAAAGGAACTGTATCATCCTAGCTACTAACATTTTAGTCTCTACAATATCTTAAAGCTGTTTAGTCAAATAAATTCAGAATTACTATGAAATAATATTTAAAGGTAAGTGAAACTATTTTTAATACGTATGGAACCCCAAAGTCAACAGGAAAACTCCACAGCAGACAAAACTATATGACTCCAACTGCATTTCTCAAACATGGTTTGTGTAGAATACAAAATATTAAATTCCAAGTAAGTCAATCCAACTTCCCTTATCCCTGCGTCCAGCGAGAGTCCTGTGATACTCAATTGTGTTACCACATTGTTTTAAACTACCCACTTTCACCCGGAGGAGGGCAAAGACAGCCTTTTTTTGTTTTTATGCATGCACATCTAACAAAACAGAGACTTTCAATTCAGACAAGAGTAGTTTTAAACTACATTCAACAAATTCAAAACAGTATAAAGCTTGAGCCTCTGTTTCACTCGCATGATCTGCTCTTCCAGCAAGTAGTATTAAGAATATGCTATAACACATATTCCTAAAATAATGCTTAGTATAGCAATGCAGATCAGTCCATGCTCTATTCCCTGATTCCGTTTTCTACTCTTCCTTCCTGCCCCTTTCTGAAGTTGCCAGAACAAATATATATTAGCACTGATGCACCCGTGTCTCTTCCAGTCTTTTCTTCAACTGAGGGCTTCTCACATGAAGTCACGAGGACTTAAAACTCCTATAAAAAAGGTTGCAATAATCAGGAAACGCAGTCTGAGCATCTTCACTCAGAACTCGTGTATCAGCTTTTCTGAAGAGCTATAGCACAAAGCAGTCATTGAAAACTATCCATTCCAAAAATGGAACTGGAATTTTTATGGCTTTATCTCACAGTAATTAATAGACCTGTGCTGTGTGGTGACCATTCAACCAGAAAACTAAATCAGTTCTCAGAGCACCTTCATTGGGCTTGTGGTGGTGGTTGTGGGAAGGTGGGAAGCTAGCTATATAAGTTGTGGTGGTGGGAAGGCAGGTAGAAATCCACTCCAAGTCCCCTACTGCAGTGGTTGAGAGACAAACCAAAGAATAGAAAACCCACAGAGACGCAGAATTTCAAGTTTTGCTCCCTCAACAGCAAGATCTAGAATTCCAACTATCTGCAAAAAGAAAAATATATTGGTATTTCAGTCAAATGAAAAACAAGAAACGAGTTCATGAAAATAGAGCTATGAACTCATGTCTGTTTTCCAAGCAGGTACCTCTCACCTTCTCATGCTGTCCAAGAGGTTTAGCTTTTTCACTTAGTTTACCTTTTCTCAATGGCAAGACATTTCTGGAGCACAATTAACTGCAAGGCAATTGCCAATGGTAATTCGACCATTGTGCTATAACAATATGTAACCTCTGCATCATTATAATACAACCAGATTTTCTCTTAATTTCAACACAAAACACCAGACTGCTGAACTCCAAGAACTTCTCTTCAAACGCCTCTACACAAAATGTTATGGACATCTATTTTAAAAGTCAGGTTTAGAGATACTCCTAAAAATTTTTATCTTCCCTTTGCAGCAGCATAATGCAACCACTCTACTTGACCATTATTCTGGGATGTCAAGCATCTTTCATTACACAGTGAGGGCAGAAACTCGCATCTCTGCTCTCAGGAACAAAAAGCAAGCCTCTGAACCAACAGCTAAGTGCTGTCAAACATGGCAGCACAACATTTCTGCATCCTTTGCAAATACATCTGGAGGACTGACAGTATCAATTGGAGAAGAGCACTGATGTATTTCGTGTTGCCTTGCTCTCATCAGTTTCTGCTCAGTTATGAACCTTCCCAAGAAGGTCAGAATAAGGGAAAAAACAGACTTCTGTGTAGGAGCCTGTAACATTATGGATGGTACAGACAGCATTTTCTCATCCTGGCACTCAATGTAAATGCATTTCTGAGGTAGTAGCCCCATGCAGTCAGCAGGAAAGAAAAAGAATGTAGGCATACACATACCCTTACTGAGGCTGTTGTAAAGGGTTATTTTCTATTCCCAGTTTAACTTGCTACAACTTTTCCCACATCCTTGATCCCATTTTGTTCCAAACTCAAGCCTTTTGCCCGTATAAGACTATTAGAAAGACATTACTCGGGTACAGTCCAGCACATACCACCAGGACCTATGCAACACCTTCAGCTCCAAGGTACATAGTTCAAGGCTGAGTATCTCTCTCATCCTGGACTTGTCAATAGTTGGAATCATTTAGAAATAGCATTGCAGACAGGCAAGCTTTTCCATGTGATACCTGAAATAGAGAATAGCTCAAACAGGTAACAAAAGATAACCATTACAACCTATGCTTTTTGCAATATTCCCTTGATCCCCCAATAAAAATATTTCAACGCTCAAGCATTCAAAATAGCAAGAGTTAACAGCTCTTCCTTAACTGGGGGATTTGTTTTCCCCCTGTTGTAGAGCCCCAGATCAAAGTGAACAATTGTCTCAAACATCTGTATCGAGAAACAGAGATGGAAACACTCGAATTAAGAAAACTCCTAAATCAGGCACTGTGCTTTGGGCCAGTGTCTCAAGACAAGGAACATCTCATGGTTACAAACTTGCTCGACCAAGGACATACATCTGTTGTGACACTGTGAAACTAGGAGTTGGCAAGAGTAACAAGAACTCTGGTGTCCTCAGATGACGCATAACCATAAAGGGACAAAACAAGTAGGGGTCTTCCTCCCCAGACAACCACCAGAGACCCTCTGAGACCCCCATGCAGGCACAGACGTCTTTGCTGGCTCAGCACAATCCCTGTGCAAGCACAGACGACCCTACTTCTGCAATATAATGAATATGCATTAGATAGGTAGAATAACTGTATTAGTTAGGTGGAGCTTTTTGTAACTTTTGTGTATAAATATGCGATGCAATTGTAAGCAGGTATGCGCACCCACTACTGGAGGACCTCGACCACCACCAGAGGTCATCGCTGAATCCAAGGGTGGCAATATCTCTTATCTTTCTTTTTGTTTTCCTCTCTTTGTCTATCTCTCACTTCCTAGGATCTGCTATATTTTGTAGTTTGTTGTAAGTTTTGCCAAGTCAATATCCGTTCTAACCCCACTGCATTAGAAGTAATGTCGTTATGAAGTTGCAAAGTTACCATCTTTTGTAATCTCACTAAATTCCAAGCAAAGCTTTGGTTTTAATCAAGCCTCTTCAGTCAGTCATGACTGTGGGGTACCATGCAGAGAACAGAAGAAGATCACCTCCCCCTACTCACCAAGCGGGACAGGACACCATTCCTTTAAGGAGTTCAAAGATAAGGATCCATTAGTCTTGTTTTTTTTCCTTTCTCTTTTTCAAGGGACACTAACACTTCAGGCCTTCAATCCCCCTAACAGCCAAGGGAGGTAGATGCTACTCCTAGTGGAAACTGGCATTTCTGTTTCCTGCATTAACTCTCATTTCCATGCACCTGTACATTCTGTGTACCAAGTTTGAGATCTCTGGTTCAGTACACATCTCTCCATACTTCTAACCCTGTGAATAAAACAGTGCTCCTGTAAACATGTCCCTTCCCAGAGTTTACATCCTTCTGAACAAACCTCCTAAAATCATCTTACTCTTTTCCATACAAGAGCCATTTCGCAGGCAGCTCTCTGCACAGACAGGAAGACACACTAGAAATTCCTTCCTGGTATCACATTTGGACTCTGATTTTTCTAGAAACAACTCCAATTTGGGAAAAAACAAACTTTGTAATGATCAACAGCACCCTGTCTGGACTCAAGAGTTATGTCAAAACCCTCAAAAAATTACTTTAAACTGCCCTCTGCAGACAGCTTGATTTTGAAGGAGATGGGATCCCAAGTGTCCTCATTTATCTTCCTTCTGCTTTAAGCTCCATGTCTTAAAAGAACATTTTACATTCTCAGTTTCAGAACTTCAGATCTACTAATTAAATTTAACTGCTGCCAACTTCTGGGCTTTTCGAAGACATCTCAATTACTACAAAGAAAACAACACTGAGGCTGCTGACTTATGTGGGAGTGCAGCATTACGTCAAGCCACTGGCCATAACTGAACTAACAGGCAACATAACAGCAGCTCTAAAGGGAAAACATCTCTGAGAAATGCCAGCTTGGCAGACTCCCAGAAACATCTACAGTACTGTCTGGAATACAGCATTAGATCTTCGTGCTTCTGTGTAATTCATAAATTACTATTTTCTCACTGACAATATTTAAATTTACAAAGTTCTTGATTTAGTGGTGAGCAGATATGCGTAACCACTCAAGGCTCTCACAGCCTCCGAGAGCCTTGCCTGCACTCGATTTCCTTCCAGCGCCGCTGCGTGAACAGCAGGAAAACTAGGTCAGGTTAAGGACAGTAGCTAGAGAGGGTGGAGACATTTTACACAGGCGATAACCACAGAGTCATTCCTCTGCACACAACTCAATACACAACAGTGTGACAGAGCATGACACACTGTGTGCAGTGTTGCAGTCACCTCTGTCAGGTAGGTGACAAACACAGCACATGAACTCTGTAAGTAAACCTTCATCACACTGTTTCTGATCCAAGATTAACATTTCATTCATGAGAACCTAACGCTTCCTTGTACAGAGGGACATCTCTGGCTGCACCACGTCTTCTGAAGTGCCATGCAACTTCAGGGCTCAGCTGTCTAAACACAGAGCCTAAGGTAATCTGTAACACCAACATCTTGCATCAGTAACACGACACGGTTTTAACTTCAGAAACTCTAATCACAGCTGCAGGATGCTACACTGAGCAGAACCAACTGCAATTGCACTGAACACTGCCAAGACAGTTAAAGGAAAACTAAAAATCAGGCAGGATTAGAAATAGACAAAACAGAATGAAAACAAAAGACACAGTCTGGACCAGGGAAAAGAAATTTAAAAAAAAACATTAGGAAAACATGTTAATGGCCTAAAAAAAAAAAAAAGAGAAAAGATGCTCTTATATAACCCGATTTCTTATGTGACAGCAAAGCACAAATTAATTTTATATTTCAGGTGTAATGTAAACAGTTCTTGCTTTTTGCTCCAGTTCAGAACTAAAGTTGTCAAAATTAAATGAGTCTTCAATCATTAGGTTAAACACTTTTTGATCCACCTGTGCATACTGACCATGGACTTACAACCCATAGTTTATTTACTTAAAAAAATATCAAATAAGCTTTATTTGACTCACAGCAGAGTGCTGGGGAAGGCAGGACGAAAGAGAACCCTATGTTAAGATATGAACTCAGAAGCAAATTACTAGGAATATTACCCTTTTCATCCTGTTTTGTTCATTATTAAGATTCCTTACCAATACAGTGGCAAATACAGATCCCATTCCTGGCATCCTTAAATTCTTAGCACCAGACATGCCTTGCTCTCAGTTTTAGCAGAGGCTAAAGCATAAGTAAGAATACGAATTCCTCTCCTCTGACCACACATTAACAACACACAGGGCTCACGTCAGCTGAAGATGTCACACAATGAAGAGTAAGAGTTCAATGTATTTCACAGGTCAGTTAAAGTACATGGTTAAAAATCTCGGGAACACACAGATTAATAACATAACTTTCCCCCCTCTTAAGACAAACTTCAGTTCTGCTCAGTAGAGAAAACTTTAAAACTCCATATACAACTTACTCTCGCTATTCTTGTCTTGATGACACGCTCATCTTCTACCGTGTACTCAAGACCTTCTCGGAAGAGTTGCAGCATTTTGGGAATATCATGGCCCAGGGAATCTAATTTAAAAAAAAAAAAAAAAGACAAAAAAGCTGTCTGCATAATACTTATTAGCATGGCTAAGTGATATTAATAAAGAGAGGATTCAGTCTTTCAATAAAGGCAGTTAAACTCCAATCAAAAATGCAGTTTCATAGACAAGACAATAGTGTCCTCACACATACTATACACATCATTTCTATCCTTCCCTCCTTCCTCATTAATCAGCAGACATGAATAGCTAATACAGCAGGAAACTTAAAGTCTTCATTTCAAATAAAGTACCTATTTATGTATACACAAACCAAAGCTTTATTACCTAACGCAATTAAAGCAGCTTGAAAGACCAAAACTTACTGAGTTAGGTTTAGAATAAGCCCCAAGTCCTCCTTGAAAATGAAGTCTACAACTACACAATAGCAAGGTTACACACCACTGGAACACACTGGCCCAATCCAGCCATTCCCACAAGTCAAGACCACTGTTTCTCATCTCCGCTGCAAGGGCTCATGTGACAGATTTACACCATCACTCAACTGTGTCAAATACAAGCATTACTTCTCCCACACATCTTTTTATGGCTCCAAGAGAAATTGGCCCTGGATAAGCTACAAACCAAGCAAGTTCATAAGGGCATAATACAGCTTTAATTTATTCCAAAAAAGTATCTGGACTATTCTCTGTTGTAATGTTTTGGACAGGTTAATAGGTTTGTCTCAAATGTTTAGAAGCTTAAAAACGCTGCCTGCAGATTGTGAAACATTAAGACAGCTAGGGCAGGGAAATAAGAGATACAGTTCAAGACTCGGCACTTCACACTGTGCAGCTCTATGTTCGAAAAACAGCCCCCCTTCCCCTTTTTTTTTTCCCCACATTTGAAATAGACCCCTGACACATAGTTAAAATAAAGTAAGTCAGCAAGGGAGGACAGAAGTATTGAGAGACTGATGTGTGTTGCTGTGAAAACCTGACCTGAAGAGGAAATGTCTTGAGCATTACAAAAAAGGAGACAGATAAGGGAGCAGGCTGTACTAAAGAAAAGCATAAGTAACTCTGTGGTTGAGTAGTAATGAACAGGCAGAAGGAGCAGCAGCACTCATGAAGCTGGGATCCAAACAATTGAACAACAGTTCGACAACACAACTATCTCAGTGCATATGGGTTTTAAGTTGTTTCTGTCTTCTTGAGTAACTTCACAATACTGTTACGGTTCATCAGGACTAACAAGCAGAGGGACAACTAGCAGGCAACCTTATCTTGATTCTAATGCCATGTTTGCTTGTTGTAGGAGAACAGCACAGTTCTAAAAATCCTAAAACTACTTTTGTATGTGGTCCAGTCACACACAGTCTAATACTCAAAGTAATTATACATCCTCATCAAAAAAGTTTAATTGCCACCTTGAGTTAAATCTTGTTCAGTACTTGAGATTTGTAAGAAAGAATTGCTTCTTACTTCTCTTTGTGCTTGGGTATTTTCGTCTTAATTTGCTCCTTAATGGTATCAGCTTAGGCATCATTGCAGGAACAGCTACATAGAAGTCCACTTGGATTTCATCTTCCAAAATCTGCAATAAAAACAATTAAATATATTTAGGAATAAAATAAGTGACCTCAGCACTCAAGCTGACCTACAAGCACGTCCAAGCACAGAAACCCATCTCCCACTCTTCATATTGGCTGCTAACTTCAAGCTAGAGTTTACAGGACATGAGGTTTCTCACTGCCCCCACCTGCCATTGTTTAAGTTAGGATATTTATATAATTCTTTAAAAATAAATACCCATTTGATTAATTCAACTCCTCCCACAACAGCAGCTCCATTCTCTCGAGCTATTTCAGCTTCTTGCTCATCCTGTTGAGAGCAAAAAAGAAAAGATTTAGTAACACCTGTACTACCAATTAGTCTGTAGCGACAGGACTGGACATGTGATTCTTCTTGGACAACTGGGTATAAAAACAGGCTATATACAGGTTAAGAAGAAAACAATGGTTTAAGGTAATCAAAGTCCAAAAGTACCTAATGCTGGCAACTTAACATAGGAGCAGCAACTCCAGTTCAGTCCAGGTCCCAATAAGAAGCAACAGTCAAGTCTTTAGTCGACTTCTACTCGAGAAGGAGGAGAAAAGCCCATCCCATTTGCCGAGGAGCCCTATCATTAGCCCTTTCTTTCTCACCTCCATCCCCTGGAAACTACAGCGAACCATCCACCGGATGGAGCCAACATCTTACTCTAAGCTTAAAGAAAAGCGCAGAACATGCTACTAAAAACCCACTGTAAAATTACATATTCAGCTTCTGAAAGTGCTATTACACTTTGGCTTCAAAGAGGATTTGGAAGTTAACTGCATCTGTCCTCTGCAAGGTTCTGCTTTTAATCTTCTGAAATATGGAAAGGTAAAAGGCAAAAGCTTTCTAAAAATTTTGGATCTCTTCTCCCACGTGAATTTGAGTGAAGAGAAAAGGCTGTGAGATACAGCACCAAAGAACCCCGCATGCTCAGGTCTTTTGTCAGCCCTCCATTCTGTAGGAGGATTCTCACCTTGTAGCTCAGGTAGCACATTTTACAAAAGTTAAGCCCAAAGGGCAGTCAACGAAATCTGCGACAGTTCTCTGGGATAATCTCATACAGATATATATAGGTCTATTCTGTTAGAAGGATTAACTGGCAAAGGACAGCAGAAGAGGGTGAAACTAGTCTCATACAGATGCTACAACTGCTCTACACACCATTGCAAACCAGTGAACTCCCAGGAGAGCAGATGAAGGGTTTGGGGCAGAGCGTTGTTAAGCTGTTCAGGGTTTCTGAGAAGTTGTTACTTTCCCCTCTTCACCCAAAGGTATCTTGTTACAGCACGAGTCACTGTGAATAACACCCGTTTCTAATCTGCACTGCCTACTAAGGCTTAAAACAGCAGGGTTGGACATGGCTGCTACACTAAACCATGTGCCTGTATAACAAAAAGGTGAGAAAGGTTTTACTCTGTAAATGATCGTTAATCTCCTTTGTCACATCTATGCGGATGTTTACTCCCTAAATGCACTGTTAGAATAATCTACATGCACGTAAACCTATCAAGATGAAGGAAATGCTATAAAATGCTTTTTAATAGTTTAAGGCACTGCTAAAGATGAATCCTAGACAGACTTCAGAGACTCTGCAAATGCTTTACAGACCTTCTCATTAAAAGGTACAGTACTCACATGGGAACTAGTTGCGTTGTAAGAGCATGCTGGATACAAGGAACACATAAAGCAAGTAATTCAAGCTTACCCACCTCTGTGAAAACCAAGACCTTATTCGTTTCGTCTGTAAAGCGATAGGGAAGAAGCACAGTGCTTGCAAACGGATCTACTTTTTTCTAGTAAGTAAACAAAGAAAAACATGAAAACAAGCAAAAAAAAAGGAAAATCATGACTGAAGAGCAAGTTACACAATTGCCTGGAGTTGACCCCTAAATAGAAATCTTACCCACAATTTGCTTGCACAGAGGTCATAAAAAATAGGCATAATGCCTAAGTTTTGACTGCTTTATTATGTACAGCGTACACTCAAATCTGGAATTATGCTGCAGCTTGCCCAAGAGAAAGGGGCTGGGATCGGCAGCTCCAGTGTAGGATTGCTGCCAGGCTCAGGTGTAGTCTGTAACAAACACTGAGGTGCTGGAATTGCATCTCATCTAAATGATGTTTCTGGTGCAACAGCCAATGCAAACCATCAGCAAGGAATGTGTCTCACTCCCAGCCTTAAGAATACCACATAGCCTCCGAAAGCAGGAGCAAGAGCTCTGCATTTCTTTAACCATGAACAACTTCTCTAGCTCCAGGGACCCCGGTATACCAAAGGGATATTTAGTTACACATGCGAAGAAACCAACTCTAGAGCAGTCTAACTGTTTTCTGCTTATGGGGGAAGCAGAAGGAGTTTTAGTGAAAGACTAAACTGGGCTAGACACCTTTAAATCAAATACATCACAGGCAAACAAGCAATAGCATACTTTCAAAGACCATTATTTTAAAAATCAAGACAAGGTGAAGGACAGAGGCAGGAAGAAGCTTGCCTTTACATCTCCCCCTGTAACAACCACCCCAAAAGAAAACACACGCGTGATCTTGGTAACACATCTTTAAGTGGAAAGCCCGAATCGATGTAAAGCTTAGTTTGACCAGTTCTGTCCAGACATGAATTTCAGTCACATAATAGTCTGTTTTCAAAATCCTCAATGGTGCTGTCTTCACCCCAGGAGTATGAGGGTTGTTTAATTATCATACACATATTGTTTAATTATCATACACATACAAAGGCAGAAAGCCATCTGCAAAAACACCCACCATTCTGAAAAATCAGAGAAGCTGCAAGTGGCAGCTGAGAAGGCAGACAGCAACATCTGTTCTGCACTTAAAACACAGCCTTCGCACGTTAAAAAGAAAAAAAGCATCAAAATTTGTATACACTTCCAACCTACCTTCTTCTGTCGTGTCATATCCAGGAATACGTTAATATAGACATGCTGTTTGGGGTAAGTGAAGTCCAGTTCCTGGAATTTCTTTAGCATACCCACAGCCTCTTCCAAATCATAAGATGGCCGCTCATAATACCACGTCAAGTATACATCATCCACAGGTTTGCTCATCAGTGGCCGCCTCTTAGTTACTTGTTTCTTTTTTGTTTCTTCCTTCTTGGCCTTTTGTGAACCCTTTTTTGCAGTTCTACGACAAACAAAAAATATTGCTAGATCATCACCTGTAGAGTTTGGCACAAGAGAAAAAAGTAGGTATTGTCACATGTCAGTTATGAGGTAACAAATAGTTAACAAGGAAGGTTCTACACATAAAGATGAACAGCATCCCTTAAATTCATCCCAATTACTTGTCTCAGATGGCCAAGACAGAAATCGAAGGCAATTAAGCACCTCAAACAACACATCCACGTTTGTGCAACATGGAACCAAGTTAATGACCTCCTACTCTATCAAAGTAAAACCAGTTTAAGACAACACACCAACTTTCACAGGTTTTGCCTTCATGTGGGCTGGTAGTAGGCACTGTGCCTGAGATGCTTCTAAACCGAGTAAATCCCACACACCTTCCTGGTAATCAGAAGGAGCCACATCTGCAAGGTTTTTCTTCTTCTTATAGTGGATCATGCCAATCACACCTTTCAAAAAAGGCTTACCCTCCCTTTCCTGAATCATTTTGCATGCAGTAAACAGACACTAACCCCAATCTTTATTCTCCTACCTATATTCAAACACTCTCAAACCAAGGAAAAAACAAAAATTAAACTAATAGCTAATACTCCACTCCTCTATTAACTATGGTGAAAGAGTCTGTGACACTTCAGCACACCTGATGTACAGCATGCTTCACTGTTCTGTATACCAAGGTCATTTTTACTTCTCCCACCTACATCGTAATATTAGACATGAAGAGACCAACAAATTAAACAATAAGAAACAACCTGAAGCAAGAAGAGCAACTGTTTGAAAACAATTCCATGAGCTCACCAGCCTTCATGCTGACATTATTCCTCAAGATGTAACCAGCCATGCCCTCCAAAATCACACATCAAAAATATCAAGGAAATTGTTCCCCATAACTGTTACACTCACTATTACAAGAGCAACAGAAAACATTCCCTGCACGTCCAGCTTAGATCATCTCTCTCCAAGCTGTTTCTCTAGGAGCTAGCAGCTTGCGGGATCCAACCAAGGCCAGCTCCGCTGTTAGAGAGGCACTGCATCCACCGAAAACACCACCCACTCCCCTGCGCTACCACCACCGGGACACCCTGACATTTTAAACTCCCACTGCCAAGAGGGCTGCTTCGGAGGGAGGGAGGGAGGGAGACGCACTCACTTCGCTTCCGCCGCGTAGGGCCGGGCGGGCTGTGCGGCGCTCACCA
>Ga0065711_1046298_pt1 | contig 12972 bp, 6 predicted proteins | sample Hoacrofraction12_FD_59098 | JGI IMG/M metagenome (GOLD analysis project Ga0065711, IMG submission 59098) | Hoatzin crop microbial communities from Cojedes, Venezuela - Epithelial fraction 12 v2 (version 2) | ecosystem: Host-associated > Birds > Digestive system > Esophagus > Crop | place... | reverse complement strand
GCGCCGGCCGTCTCGGGCGGGAAGGAGCGGCGCCGCGAGCGGAGGCCGGTGGGCAGCGGGGCGGGGCCTGAGGCAGCGGCTCTCCTGACGCGAGGTGGGTGCCCGGATGGTCCCTGGGGCCTGCCCAGGCCAAGGCAGGCCTCGCTTGAAGGTACAGCGAGGGGGGTTAGGGAGTACGGGTTTAATAACGCATTGCTTGTGATTTATAGGCTATATATATGGCCCGTCGTCACCCTGCCACGTTAAAGTTGCATTTCGTGTCAACAGTCGTAAGAAGACTGAAGTAAAAGGCTGAAAATTTTTCTTAATATGAATGAAGTTTTTCATGTGGTATCACATGTCTTCTGAGGTGGGGTAACGTGAGTGCCGAGAGGTTTAATGTTACGGGGAGAGGCCCATCGGCCGCATGTGTGGCAGTAGTTTGTGCAGAACAAGCTTTATCTCTGAGCACGGTATTTATTTCACTGTATGTCAATGAGACTGGTCATTTTGTCATAGAAAATTGCCCCTGTGTAGCCAGATGGAAAAATGGGAAGTATGCAGCCATTCCGGCTCATTTTAGACAATCCAACCGAGACCTGAAAACTCTTGCATTTATCCCTTGGTCATGAGTCCAGCACCACTTGGTTCAAGATGCTGTGCTGCTGTGACTGAATCCATCGAGTGCTAATAGCATATAGCACAGGGCACGAGCATCTTCAGGAAAGCTGAAGCAGCACAGTCCTTCTAGAAGACAGATCTCCTTCCTTACGTGATCTTGACCAGAGCACAGTTCTCTCTCCTCCCTTGATGTACGGAAACCACACTGTATCTGCCCATATCAACTGTGCATTTTCCTGCCAGCCCAGAATTGGTAATTAAGAAGGTTTGTGGTAAGTTAACAGGGTTGAGCAAAGCCATGAAAGAGTAATTATAGGTATTTATTGAGTTAGATGAGCCTGCTGGTCTGTTTTCGGCTGAATCTACTCAGCAGTCATCTTTGCCTTGTACTGACTAGGATATACAAGGCTAGTGCTAGTTCTCTTTCATTAGTTTGCTTTAATGATTGATTCAGGACAATCTTAACCAAAAGCTAAGATCACCATAAAGAACTAAGGCAAAAAAACCAACCAAAGAAAAAAAGCTGGGTTTAAGACAAATCCAGCTTGTTTATGCTTCTGGCCTGAGTATCACTTTTCTACCTGTGACCCTACATTAACATTTCCTGATGAATCACCTTTAGCTAGTGAAAATATTGCTGTGATCTCAGAGTATCTTAGTTCCCTACCTCACCTAAGCTTATCCTGGTAATGACTATGTCTGATGTCCTAAGATGATTCCTTCTTGTGTAGGCAAATGCTTGCTATTAGACAAGATAATGAAAGAGCAAAATGCTTGATTATTCCGTAAAGATCACACATCAGATGTCATGATGTAACCTTGTTTGTGAAACTTTCAGAGGGAATAATACATAAGGCTGAAGATACGTAAGGTAAATCCTCCAGTTCTGAATCAAAGGACTTCACACTGAAGTTAGGAGTCTCTGACTTTCCCTCCTCCTCCTTTTCTTTTGCTCTTCCAGCTTTCTCCAGATGCTAGCTGTGATACTGGGAGCACAGCTGACATTTCACTGAAGCTCCGGAGCCCCACAGTGCTGCCTTTGATCAGCGCTCCACTCGGCACACTGCTAGACAATCTGCACATGTTGCAGAGAGGAGCCATTCTCACTGCACCTCTCGTGTCTGCATAGGCATCAGTTGACATGAGTGATGAACGGTTTTGGTATATGAAAGGCTGAAGTCATAGATGATGGAAAAGCTATAAAGAAAATGAAGCCTGAATGAGATTCTTAACAGCAGAGGAGGCAAAATATGGTCATTAGAAATCCAGTATGAACTGGGGCACAGGAGATGCGTGGTCACTCTCCAAGTTGGCTGCAGACTTCTTGTTTGACCTAAGGGGGAAAATGTAAGCTGCAGGCTTGCTCCATCTTTGCAGAAGAGGACAGGGTTTTATGCAGTAGTCCATCTTGAGGGATCACGTTATGGGGTCATAACTTAAGATCAGTAAACTTCAGGAGGTTTACCAGACAGGTGTGACATCTTCCTTCTGTTACACACGTTTAACATGCTACGTGGACATTCTTATTCCACAGGCAGATTGCTTCTTCAGGATTGTATCAGCATCTTTTTCAACCCTACCTCAAATCTCAATACTGTTGGGTATTTGGAAAATTTTCTAGCTTTTTTGGGGAGAGTATTATGCAACAATTCATTCCTGCATATTTAGCTTGAGTGAACTGTTAAAAAGTAGAGATCTCCTCTGCTTACTTGTTTCATGCTGAATTTGGCCACTGAAACTCTGGTATTGGGTCGGCTAGATAGGAGTTGCTGTAATAATAACAGCACAAAAAGCCCAAGCATAAATATGTAGGGCACCAATACTGAAATATGATTATTGCTTTCAGCAGTAGGTATCCTCTATCACTGGGATCTTTCCTCTAGCAACAACATTACAGATAAGATGGAGCATGGAGTCCACATGAAGAGATCTACATAGTTAGTGCTAGCTCAGGTCTTTTACTTGGAATTACCAAAACACAGACCAAAAGAGAACCAGCCCAATTAACTTACTACTATATGTGCTTTGATGAGAATGGCAGAAAAGTTTGTGGTGCAGATGCAGATTGTATTTGGCAGAATTTATTCTGCCAAGCATAATGTCACTACAACATAGCTGCATTGGTCCAGCTCGCAGTAGAAATAAGAGTTGCCTTCAGCATCCACAAGATGGTCGGTCCTGGTCCAACAGACTGAGCATAGGTGCAGAGAAGCTGGTTGTGTTCCTCCTCTTGTTACCTTTCAAAAATTGCTTAATTTCCCTGTGCCTTTAATTCAGCTGTAAAATGAGGTAATACTTACTGGTCTGTATAGAATACTAAGATTTGCAAAGGAAAAGAACCTTTATAATTTTTTTTTTTATTTTATTTTACAAAGTACACACCAGTAAGGATAAAAGATGAAAGGTTCTGAGGTAGCAAAGACGCTGTCCTTCCATCTCTAAAACAAGCCTAAGTAGCACAGTAATTTGCACAGCACCGTTTCATGGTAACGAGCTTTTCTATCAACAGGATGTCTTATGCTGTTAAAACCATTTGCTTGGAATTGGCATTGCCATTTTCCATACTGAGCACCTGGAATAATCTCTGCAGCAGGTGAAAGTACTGTTGTCAACTAAAAGCTATCCTGTCACCAAAGGGCTGGCTTCTGTGATCAGCAAACACAAGCCTCTGTCTAGGAGGAAGCTAGATCTCTCCCTTTGTGTTTGAATCATTTCACAGTGGGGTTTGATTAGCTCCTGCTTTTGCTGTATGCAAACATCTCTCTCTCTTCCACTTCCCCAAAAGCAAGCAACATCATTACAGCCCAGAAGGGCTGTAGGAACTGTGATTCATTTCATGTGATGTTACGCAGCACTGTCAACACCCGACTATTAAATAACTGAATCTCAAAAAATAAGGAGACTGGCTTAAAAACGTAAACCGTAAGACCACATATGTAAGGTTACCTTCCTCTATTTTATGCTTACGAACATTGCAAGCAGGTTGCAATTGCATGCAGGTTAGGTTTTCATTTCTTATGTTTACATCCAGAGGCTTAATTGTCCTTAGAGAAAAGCTGAGATTGTTGTGCTTCCACTTGACTCTGAGAACTGGCACCTTAAGTGGCTTCTGCTGGTGTTTATTGAAAATATCTACTATTCTGTGGTGGGCAAAATGTTCGAGAGAAAAATGCATTAAGGAAACAAATCACATTTATAATAGAATCCGTAAGGTAATATTGTGATAGCATAATTTTCATATTATGAAATTACTACTACATTAGCATGATACTACTTTCTAATCTAACTAATGTCCAAGAATTTTACAATGCAACTTTTAAGTTTTGAAAGCAGGTGCTATTGTAATTGTGTAAGTAACTGTAGTGCCTTACTAATAGCATGAATTACTGTTGAATTTTTAAATTCCCTGTGGCTTAGAATGCTATTTATTGTTGCAGATTCTAGCAAATTAATTTGTGAAAAGAATGAAAACAGGAATGTAAAGAAAAATGGCGAGATTTCTAAGAATTGGATCAAGTTCCAATGTGGCAACTTTGTGCATGGGAGGACAGTAGACACTGGTTTTATTTATTCAAGAAAAATACCATGCTCTGATCTCTCAGCCACAGGTTTAACGTTTTAATTTCTTCTGACTACTGCTGCTAGGGAGTGTGAAATGTTAGCCATGAGTTGGGTATGAAAAAAAAAAGGTGAAGAAAACCTCAACTCAAGAAAGAATAGGTGTATTCAGTGCTAACTTCCTAGTTATCCCCAGATAAAGTTCAGATACTTTCTCCTTACATTGTATGTTTTTTCCAAGCTGGAACTGTCTTTTAATCTAGTGTTTAGCACTGGTCCACAGTAGTGGTTTCTATAGCTACTATAATACTTGCAGAAATAGCACAAAAAGACACTATGACTATCCACTTGGTTACAGTAAGTCACTGATTTCAACTGCCCTTATTTAAAGTATAGAAAGTAACAAGTTTCATGACATGAAACTATTGTAAGTAACCTCTGTCAAGTAACAGTAATGATGCACAAGAAAGTACACAGTAAATGTAATATTGCAATGATTTTTAAATTACCCATTACATGAATCATCCAGCCCTTCCATCCACATTAGGTAGCTGATCCGGTACGTACTGCTCATGAGGATCCAGACTGATCTGATCGCTGGTCGCATACAGACTTGCACAGATTTGGAACTTTATTGGCTTCCAACGAGTTGCTAATTCACAACAGTTTTACTTAAATCAGCACAAGTATCCTTAGGATTCACTAATATGTTCATAAAAGACCAGATATGTTGCTGATTTGTGGCAGGTTCTGCCTGGTTTGTTGCAATAAACCAGGCTGCAAAATCCCGAGATTGTCCCGTGGGAGGAAGCGGCAGTGATGGAAAACAGATACATCCTCCCGTACGCTAAAGGACCGACACTAGACAAAGCCGACATGCTCTCAGAAGTACACACTGCTAAATGAACAGATGTGAAGTAAAACCACTATCAAAATACTACAAGCCTCTCTCTTATGATGGGAATTCCATGGGAAAGAAGCTATATATGTGTCAATATATATTCACAGCAGGGGACCACTCACCATTCCTTTTTAAACTGCGTTGACCTTTGATATCAGTGAAGACTGTAGATCCTTGACCAGGCAACTCAGGGTGTATTAGTTCCCTTAGTACTCTACTCCTTGGTGTAATAGCTGTCACTGAAAGATATTTCCTTCATTTTGGAAGGCAAAGGTGAGAATGCCATAAGACTAATTCCTGTGACGCAATGTGCATTCCTTGGCAGTGGCTAATTATAGCACAGAAAAACTACTAGCTTCCCATGCTGAGGACAGAGTACACGATCTCTGCAATGACTGCACTCTGCTCTTAAGTTCTTCCGGTGTCACGATGTCCCCTGACATTGCAGTGAAACAGCATTTTATCATTTCTTCTCAGGCTGCTGTGTAACAACAGCGCTGTGGAGATTTCTGAGCCTGTCTCCCCTTTTCAAGGTTATGGAGGTCTGGCATTGACAGTAACCCATACCCCTTCTCTGTCATCTCACAAGAATAAAGAGGAGCAAAAAAACCCCAAAAAAACCAAACCCAAAACACCAGCCTCTTCAGTTTCAGACAACAAATACAGCTATAACAGATGGAGATGAAAGTGGGGAAAAAGTGGCTATCTTAATTCCAAGGCAATGACATTGAATAGTACTACAGCAGGTAAGTAAGATTAATGTAGACTCTTTTATGCCTATCTTAGTAATGCTTTTTCTTTTCTGTTTTTTCCAGGCACTCCCTGTCCTCTGGATTGCAGGTGAGCTATAGCACAGTGTGCTTCCAGATCTAGGTAGTTGGCTGTTCCCTAGAAGATGTGTAAGTTAATTCCTCACTGACTTTTCAAGATATTGCCAGAATTTTATATAAATTCTGTACTTCACCCCCGTACAAGGAGCTGTAAGGTCTGTAAATATATATATATTTTTAAAACGGTTTCTTTTTTCCCTTTGAATCAACACAAAAAGTAGGATATAAACATATCACCTCAAAGTTTACAAAACTTACTTTACAGGAAATGTAAGCCTAATGACTGTGAAAGGTAAAAAGTAACTGAAAAATAAATACATGGTAACTAAGAGGCATTCATCTTGAACAACATGCTAGGAGAGTGTTGTTGGAAACTAGGAAAAGATGCTAGTGCCCCTTTTTTTTAGAGCAGAAAGTCTTTCCTTGAAAATTAGTCTTGTCATAGGTGTCTATAGTTAGTTTATTAAGATACTTGAGAACATTTTAAACTGCTTCCCCAACAGGAATTAAATTATTTTTATTCAGGTTTTTTTTACACTTTTATGTGAGTTATTTTGACAGCTTCAGGGTTAGAAATGTTACAATTATTCAGAAAATGGGTATGGTAGAAATGGGTGCCACACACAGTCCCTCACATGTCCAAAACAGTCTGAGACTGTCAAATGTCCTGAATGATGTAAGAGTAAGCGTATCATTTAGTTTTGAAGTACCTGAGTCCTCCATGCCTCACTGCAGCAGTGTTTATTTTTCTAATATGGGAGCTAAACAGAGATCATAAAATCATTTAACATAGTCCACTAAATAGTCAAAACAACTAAGAAATTATCTTTTTCCATGTTAACTTGAATTTAAGTCACTAAGACTGTAAAAATTATTTTCTTGGATCCTACTACCAACCCCTTAAGCCAGTATTTTTCAGTGATTTTTTTTTTAAGATGACGTCCCATTATCCAAAGGAAAAATTAATTGTCTTTATAGAAACAAATTAACATCTATTGCTTGTAAAAGTGACAAATCTATGTTATATTTCTTGTAAGGCTGAAAAACATGCTTGACCTTGAAAAATAAAAGTCGCCAAGAGTGCAGAAGCTAGGTTGGCTTTGCTTTATAATTTGCAAAATTTTCAACAACTTGCCAACACCTGACCATGTTTCATGACTACTGTGTGTGTCACAACCCACCCTCTCAGAAATGCTGCCCTGATCCATCCCCCTAACCATAATGGTGAACAGTGTAATGAGTGGCTAATTTCAGTATTGGTGATTTCGAGTCATCACAGTATTTCTTGAATTACAGTGTGACAGCAAACAAGAATAATATTCCTTCCTTCTAAGAGATACATTTTGCTGTAATTACCTGGATGTCTGAGGTCTAAGCAAGCTCTTGGACATCTTATGGTTAACTGGGACATACCAAAAACTGAAAACATCAGCCAAATCTTTAAAGATGACGTTGCTCCAATGGACAAAAAGAAAAGTGAAATGACTCCTAGTACCACATGATAGTTGGCTAGTTAAATCTGTTGTCTAAATACATAGCATACACTCCTGTTAGCTCAAAGACAAAACAAACAAAAAAAGCCCTGAAGTATTTCTGTGGACTTTCTTATTTACTTAAATCATTATTTTAAATTAAGTCAATACAGCATCAAACAATTAAAACACTGCAATCTACAAGACTATGTAATAATTTCCCCAGGGAAACATAGCATTATTTTGTATAAAACAGAAGGGGGAGGGGAGAGAATGTTGTACAAGGGAAAAAAGCCTCTAAATGAAGAGAGACAGAAAGTCAACCTGCTACCTCTGCTGAAGTGTAATGTTTATTTAGGTACGAATATCTGAAGGATTCACCGGCAGAACTGCCTGAGCGGAATGGGGAATGACCAAGAAAGGTAGTTTGCTGCAGTCCATTTGGGAAGTCAATGGTACTAGGGCTCCTAACTCAGAGGGTCCCTGCCCCAGGTCTTCTGGAAACACTGGCTGATCTCTGTGTGGAAACATCCTGAGATAAAAAGCAGTTTATACTTCAGTATATACACCATCAGTGTCCTGATTATCTCAAGCTACCTAATTCCCTGTAACTCTAATCAAACAATTAAAAATGTACTTAGCATGTCGCAAGCCAGGTGAATGGAAGCCTACATGTTGCGAAGTCTGAACACCTTTGCCTATAGTAGGGAGCCTATGAAATATGTTAGCTAGCCTCTTTGAACAGTTAACTTTAATCCTTCACATTTTATCTGCATTAGCAGCTTTTACAGTGTATTAAGTACAGTAGTCAAATAATTTGTTAAACCCAGACACTCCTCAAAGGTTGTGGTTTGCTTAGTACATTTGCATCCTGGAGCAGCAACCAAATCAGGATGGTCCAAACCTGACTAGTAATCAATTACGTCAAAGTCATAAAAAATAGACATATCTTGACAGTGCTTCAGAGAGTCCTCTGATGTCTGCTTTAGTAAACACGGTAGGCCAAGTTAAGTATTGCTGAAAACTGCTCTAAGAGGTTGGTCATTTTCGGTAACAATGTAACTCCTACAGATTTAGCATGCAGTCTGAAGACAGCCTGAGGGGTCAAAAAACAGGTAGAACAAGGAAAAGCAACCACCTCCAAAGGGATGGGGTAAAGTAGGTCACCATTAAACACCTTTTTTGAAGAGATGTCCAACTGATGTATCCTGGCCTACTGAAGTTGCTAAAACTCTGATTGCTCCAGAGAGGGGTTTCTGCTGAATTCAGCCTGTGTTACCTTATTTTAGCAACTATGACTAATTGCTCAGCCCTTTGCACCCCTATTTTAAGATGCTGTTTTGACATATATGTATATATTATCTATGTTTATTCAGGAATGTAAAGAATTCATACGAAAGAAGAAAACAAAGGTTAGTTAGTAACTGCATGACAACAAAACTTTTTGTTTTTCAAAATTGGCATCGTAATTACGGCTGTGCACGTGCTCATCTGAGTTTCAGGCTTCAATATCCATAGGGATGAATCAGCACAGAAAATGAATGTTCTTGTTGACACAAACTGATGCTGACTTGAAAGGAGTACCTTTTTCATTTAGATCAAATGGTATTTTTGCTAGAAAAAAATGAATACTCTGTATGAATACTAATAAATATCCTGTAGCAATTTTCAGAGATTTCATTGTTTAGGTCTGTGAAAATCACATAATTAATTTTGTGTTGTCAAAACTTTCATCTTGTAAAATAGCTCTCACTTTCTGTAAGGATTTCAAGAGAAGAGAAAAGTCATTAACTGAAAGAAAACTATCTTGTCACTACAAGGCTAAAAAAAGTGCTAAACAATCAAGTGCTAAACAAACTCCTGAACACCGGAAGATTTTATGCCGAACTTTGGTCTGCTGATCTCAGTGTAAGTTACTGAAATATTTTATATTCTTGTGAATCCCACACGACCTCGTACAAGCCATGAAACCTTAGCATGCCATTATTCAACAAAGCACTCGGGCTTTTCACTGGGACTTGTATGTGGACTTAAAAAGTTAGACCTTACAACTCCCTACACTGAGCAGCAACAACTTAAATGGATAATGTAGGAACTCAGTGTTTTGCCCCATGACCTAGCAATAAGACAAAAAGAACGACTATACAAAGGAAAGGTGGAATAGCTGGGAAATTGTTTCAGTTAGAATGTCAGAGAAGCTGTCGAAGAAATAATGGGAGATGAAGAACTGCCAAGCTGGAATATGAGACCAAAAGTTACCTTTTACCTAATATTCCTTAGAAAGCTAACTGCTGCCTAACACATTGACCTTGGGCTGGACTCTGGATGTGAAAGGGTTTTGCTGCCTCTTCTTCCTAACAGGAGGAGACATAATGGTAACAGATGTAACAGCCAGGGAACTGAGCAGGCAGCACAAAGGCTGTAACTATGACCTTGCCGTGCTTCTTGAAGGGGAGAAGCCCCCAGCTACACAAGAAGGGCTGCTGGTCTTTGGTATTTAAAACACGGATCAGGTGGAACCCACTGGCATCCCCAAGCCTGTTTTTCTTCCAGTGTCATGTAATCACACTGGGGTTGGCAAATGCAGCCTTTTTATTTGTTGTGTTAAAAAAAGCCGATGGAACAATCTTATTTCATCAGCTTTCTTCTGTGATCTTATTCTTTGTGGTCTCCACTGAATCACAAGGGTCCCTGATAAGGTGAGTTTTGCTCAGATTAAAGAGGGATTTGACTGCAAGCTTGCTTTATGATAATTAAAGGAAAAACAAGTTGGACAGGACACTGAAGAGAAAATTGAGGCCTGGTAGTACATGCAAACAGGGAGAAGCTGGTGTGTTCATCTTCTTAGTGCTTTGTTTTCCAGCAGCAGAAGCTGTTGTGTTTCGTCTCCTTCAGACAGGAACTACTAATGATGTACCAGATGGACTAATAAGAAGAATGTCTTGCTTTTTGTTGAAGTAGTGTTTTCTTTCTTTCTTAGAAAGGAAGATCTTTTTGGAAACATTTGGCATTTTGTTTCCCCCTTTCCTCTCAGATACATGAAGCATCCTGTGTGGAATGCTGCTTGGTGTCCAGGGTGCTCAGTTGCTCCATCTGTTTTGAAGACAGGTAGAATAGCATGCTCAAAAGGTAAAAATGGCTAGTCTCAGGAAAGCAGAAGTGAAAAAACGACACTGATGTGCAAGCAAGCGACACTAACCTTTAAACTAAGGCTGGGCTGCTTTTCCCTCCAGTCCCCTCTATGCTGAGGGGAAGCACTACAACAACGTATCAAGGCAATCTCTATTCATATTTGCGCTGCTAGACCACCACAAAGCACCTGAAACAGAGTGGCAAATTCAGCCTTTGAAGGGTATTGCCCACTTGGCTGCACAGGGCTCTCCAATGCCATACTTGAAAAAGCAAACAAAGTTCAAAGATGGAGTTCAAGCGAGCTGGTCTCTTCTCAGTATTTTTGTGCAAACTGTTTATTGCCGTGCCACATCTACGGAGCTATTTTTCATAATAAACCTCTGAAAATCTAATCCAACTCCCCTACCGTACAAGGATTAGACATGGTAATACCGCCTTTCACCCACTTCTGAGGATCAGCTTCAAAAACCAAATTAAAATGAAGCAAACCCAAACAGACTGGGCAGTTCCACAAGTTACAACGCCCATATTCAGTAACCATCATCTGTGCCTCTTGTCGCTACAGGAGGCATCTGTGCAAGCAGCATTATAGTACACCTGCTGCGTATGGTAAAGGTGAGAAACTGTTTGTATGGCACATCAATATATTAAGGTTACGTGGCCTTACCTGCCCGAGTATTCCTACTGAAGTAAAAAAACCCATTTATTTCCAGATGCTGAGGGGAAAATAAATTGTGAGCTAAAATCGTGTGAGGAAAAAAAGATGACGGTGAGAAGTGTAACGTTCTCCAAGCAGGACTGTGTGCTGTGACTTGCAGAAATGGCCACAGGACTGTGAGCACGCATCTTGGTTTTCATTCCTACACAAGTCATTATTTTTTATTCTTTTTCCCAAGTGTATTTAAATTGATGTATTTGTTTAAAAAAAGATGACCCGTGAGTGTAATAAAGCATTTATCTAAACAGGTATACTAAAACAAAATACGCAAACCTGTTCCTGAGTAATGGCTGCAAACAAGAACTATCCAATACATTTTGAATTCTATTTGGGGTCAAATGCTGATAGAGTTATTGATTTTAACATGGAACTGTTGAAAGGCAGGCAAACAAAACTTGAATTTACCAGATTAACAATTCCAGTTGTCTTAAATTAGCAGGGAAAATTATGAAAATACGCACTGTCAGCAGTACGTTTGTGCCGTTCTTCATTCCTTTCGTTATACAACAAAATGTGAATCGCAAGCCAGATCAAAACTCTTAATATAAGGTGATACTAGAGATCATTAATCTCAAATAATAATTAAAAATGTAGAACTAGAATACTGTTAAGTACCTAAATCTCCCGAGATGACAAACAGTAACGGAAAAGTTCAGGAGGTCTGTAAGCAGTTTACAAGGCAGAGGAAGATGTCTGTGATGGACAGACAGACAGACACGCTGGTGATTTGGAGCAGCTGAACAGCACCCGTAATCCAAAGCAGGCAAGGAACAGCAGCAAGGTGGTTTTCAGCAACATCCTTGATGAAGATGGTAAGAACATTAATGAAACAGTTTGGGACTACACTTCCTGAACATGCTGTTGAGTACAATTAAAATAATAAACAGAAAATGAAGACCATGCAAGGAAGCTGCTGGGAATGGTTTAGGCGATCGCTGAAAGGTAACTGGACTTTCCAAGGCATTCTTTTTTCTCTAGCCCGTACATGACACGAATGCTAAAAAACTACGGCAGTCCTACTACAGTACCATTTTTAAAATAAAAAAAGAGCATTGCTCCCTTCATTCACCGCTGGCTGTTCTCAAGCTTCAAACTGAAAACTCCGTTACACCATCAGGTTTTCGAATATGCCGCCTTCTCCAGAGAAGTAATTATGAGCATATTAGATAGCAAGAAAACCGGCAGCAGTGCGGTAACGGCACCATCACGAAGGCCAGCAATGGGTTTAGCTAATCGGGTACCCGCGCTCCCCGGGCAGCGAACGCCGTGTCCGCTGGCGGGACGCAGGCCCTCGTACCCCGGGCAGCCTGCCCGCCCGGCCCCGCTGCTCCTTCCCGGCGGCAGGGCTCGCGTGTCACCGCGGCCAAACGGAGCCCAGCCCGGAGCCGCCGGCCGACCGGCGCGGCGCAGGAGGAGCAGCTCCCCCGGAGCTGGAAGCGTCGCGGAACCGACCGCCGCCAGTTACGACGCCATCCGATGGCCCCGGCCCGGCCGCCCGCCACGCAGCCACAGGGCACCCGGCCGGACGAGGGAACGGCGGCCGAGCATGGGGGCGGGCGATGCCGGTCCGCCGGTGACAAGACAGCTGGGAGGGTCGGTGAACGCGCGGAGGGATACCGCGCCGCCGCGTCAGCGCACAGATGTAGACCCGGCCACCGCCGCCATTTCGCGGGAGGGCGGCGGCCGGGCGGGGGTTTGTCGTCAGCGGTGCGCGCCGCCGCGGGCCTGCGCCCGCCGCGCCACTGCCGGGCAGCGCTGCTC
>Ga0065711_1046297_pt1 | contig 12972 bp, 7 predicted proteins | sample Hoacrofraction12_FD_59098 | JGI IMG/M metagenome (GOLD analysis project Ga0065711, IMG submission 59098) | Hoatzin crop microbial communities from Cojedes, Venezuela - Epithelial fraction 12 v2 (version 2) | ecosystem: Host-associated > Birds > Digestive system > Esophagus > Crop | place... | reverse complement strand
GATTTATTGCTCTGCATGCGTGGTTATACACATTTTTCATATCTGCACACGCGATCACGCTTATTCGGATAGGCTACAGACATAAATCACGCGCTGTTCACGCACCCCACATTCCCTTATGATTGGCACTATGCACTAACGCCAATAGCAACAGACCGCCTCCACGTCCTTGAACACATCTTGTTTTTGCTAACCCACCTCATGTGCACTATCAGAATTTTCTCAATTGTTATGATAACTGCCCTTTCCAGCAGCCTGTTCAGTTATGCTAACTGTTTTGCTTAAGCGGCCTAGTCATGCTAACTCTCAAGCTACATCAACCCCAACAAAGGATAAACAGCAATTAAGAAGACTTCAGTTCTCATGGGAAGAAGTTTTTGCAAGATTAGACAATAAAGAATTGAAGAAGCAATAAAAAATGAATAAAACCCAATTAAAAAAAAAACCAGCAAAAAACAATTTAAATGAAAGAAAGCTCTCCTAAGCTCTCCTCTCTCATTTGGCACTTGTGAGACTACATAGCCCCCCCCCGCTCAACTCAGCCATGTTTGGGCCACCATTATGGGCCTCCACTCATGAGCCACTGTCTCAGCCACAGCAGCAGAACTCCTGATGTCACCAGCACCTCACCACCTTCTGTGCTGGGGCCCTAAAAAAGCAGACACCCCTGTGGCTAGCCCACAACTCGCTGAGCAGCAAGTGATTCTGACACAAGCGTGCTCAGACGTAGCAGGACCCAGTAAAGCAGGGCGAGCGGGATCAGACAATGACAGTTCTTTGAACCATTGACCATGTGTCCCCAGCCTAAAAAAGGAAGCAGGCTGAGGGCAGGAAGACCACCTCCAGCAGGCAACCAGTTGCTGGCACTCACCTCAGCGATTCTGCCAAACCTGTGGAGGTCAACCCACCACTGAATGGTGTAGGGTCCACGGAGGTGGATCGACCTCCACAGGACGAAGAGCCAATGGAGGTGGATCCACCTCCAGCAGGTCTGACTGGGAACTGCACCACTGTGCCTGGGGTTCCTCCAGTCCCGTGGTGCCCAAAGCGGCACAGAATTGCTGGGGGCTCTCTGGTGTCTACCAGCAAGCTAGGTATCATCAAGCAGCTCCACTCCCACAGACAACGCTGGCCGGAAGAGGAAGCCATCCTGCAGGCTCAACACCAACATCACCTGGCCACTCTTTACTTATGCAGACAAATATGAGCCCTGCTTTCCTACCCCGTACTCCTTTTGAAGGCGGGCTGTTTCCTCTGCTCTGAGCGCTGAGGAAGAAGTGAGGAGCGGGACTCACATCTTCTGGCTGGCTGCGCCATGGCACCAGGAGGAGTCCTTTGGAGCCCACTGAAGCCAACTGGAGACCACTGGAGCCTTGTCTTTTGGAGCATGTTGGTGTCCGCTGGTGTCTGCTGGAGCAAGTTGGAGCCTGCTGGAGAATGTTAGAGTCCATAGGGGCCTGTTGGAGACCACTGGAGGACAACTGAGGTTCTTGCAGCCTGGACGTGGCATTTTCTCAGTCTTAGGATGAGAAAGCCAGTGGGGGGTAGCTGTCCTCAGCTAGCTCTTGCCTCAGCTACTGAATGGGTGGGTGAAGATGAAGCCAGACCCACCCTGGCAGTGTGCAGACAATGGCAGCAGAGCATCAGAGAAGATCGAGGGAGAGCTCTTCCTCTGGAGAAGACTTCAGTTCTGATGGGAAGAAGTTCTGGCAAGACTGGCCAATAAACAATTAAAAAAAAATCAAGAAAAATCAATAAAACCCAATTAAAAAAAAAACCAAGAAAAAGCAATTTCAAAAACCAAAAAATGCTCCCCCTCACTTACTTGGCACTTTTGAGGGGTCATGCGGACTCCCGTGTCCCATTCTGGTCTCCCAGGACAGGGAAGACACTGACACTCACGGTGCAGCCCCAGCCCAGCGCCTCTGAGATGGCAAGGGGCCAGGGCACAAGGCACACGAGGGCAGGCTCAGGGAGGTGCCGCTGTGTGGCTGGGAGAAGGGAAGGCTCGGGGCTGGCTCTGAGTGGTGACTACAGCTGCCTGCTGGGAGGGGACAAGGAACTGAAGCCTAACTCTTCTCCGAGGTGCCCCGTGGTGTAAGGACGAGAGACACAAGGCCCATGCAGGAAGATGGACAAATCCCAGCTAGCTAAAAGGAAAAGACTGTCACCATGAGAGTGCTAAAGACATGGAACAGGTGTCCAGAGAGGCTGTGCACACTCCATCCTCTTCGGGGGACTCAAAATAGACTGAACAAGGCCCCATTATATTATTCCCACTGACTACAGCCTTTGGTGCCTTTTCATTAGCTAATGGCCCTAAAAGCAGCAGTGACCAATTTACCTTCGCACGGGAGGTTTTAAGGATGCATCTGTGTTACCCGCAAATTTGGCCTAACTTCTGCTTACTTCAGACACAGTCAGGAGCAACTGACACAACTTCAGTCACAATTGGGCAGCCTGGATCCGGTCTTGAGACACCCACGGCCTGACTCCTTCCAAATACGCCTTTACCAAACCCTCCAATTCACAGCTGCAGTCTCCATCCAACAAAGGAGACTCGGGGACATGTCTACAGGAGCCACTGGAGCACGTTAGTCCTCAGGAAGAGCCTTCAGGTCTGGCCTCAGGATTGAAAGCCACACCACTGTGGCAACAAAGGGACTGCAGAAAGGCAGACCATATGCACAAAGGCATATTCCCGAGCGGTTGGTGAAATTGGCCTGAAAGACGTAGCAAACAAAGACACTGCAAACTGCTTGAAGTCTGGCTTGCTTACTTCTTCTTCTTCTCAGTAACCTAAACGAGGACTCTCAGAAAAGCTGAACAGAGAGTTCTTATATTAACATGGAAGTCATGCATCAGAATAAAATAGAAGTGGAAGTAATAACAACGGCTCCATCCAGCTACGAACTGTCACCCAGATGGATCTCTTCACCACCATTTCAGTATCAGCTGAGCCACCTCTGACGCTCAGCGCTTAGCCTGTCTTCAAAATCTGCTTGGTGGTTTGTGTATCACTGCTCACACACAAATCTCCCTTCTCATAAATATGCCATGTTTCTGTTGCCTGTTTTTCATCTTTCCTACAGCACAGTTTTGCTAGCAGGGAAGATTTCTTTTTCTTTAGTGTACAGCTTAAAAAAAAAATCCATTGCTCCGCAAAGAAAAAGAGATACCACCCATTGTCGTTTAACCCATCAGCCAGCAACTAAGCACCAGGCAGCCGCTCGCTCACTCCTCTCCTTCCCCCCCCCAGGGTGACGGGCAGGAGAAACGGACACAAGGGAAAACTCGTGGGATGAGATAAAGACACATTAATACGACAACAATGGAAACAATAATACCAATACTAATGCTAATAATAATAATAATGAATACACACAACAAACTATATACAATATAATTTTCTCACTGCCCAATGACTGATTCGCAGCCAGTTCCTAAGCAGTGACAGCGGAATCCGCGAGTTTCCCCGAGCTCACAAATTTCACCAATTTCGCCAAACTGACAAAATCCATGTAGCTTGCCAAACTCTGGGAAAAAGACCAACCTCCCGGAAAAGTTCGAACACCCACAAGAGAGAGACAAGAGAATTTGGAATAAAAGAAGGATTCCTGCCCCCTGCAAAACCTGCCTTTACCACCTGAGCATGACATCTGTGGTACAGAATCTTTCCATTGGCCAGCTTGGCCTCGCTGTCTGCCTCTGCTCCCTCCCAGCTCCGGCACACCTGCTCATCAGCGGAACATGGGAGGCTGGAGAAAGTCCTTGATTTCTTAGCAACAACTAAAACCACCACTCTTCTCAACACTCTTCTCATACGCAACCCGAAACACAGCAGCTGCAGGGAGGAAAACTAGCTCTAGCCCAGCTGAAACCAGGACACCATCTTTGGGTTCCTGTCCAAATGGCGCAGATGCATTTCCTATGCTCTTTGGTAGCACAAACCCCCGCCGTCCCTCTTTCCCTCAAGCCGCCCTTTTCCCTTCAGAGAAGGCTGCAGGGAGGCCTTAGAGCAGCCTTTCAGTACCTGAAGGGGCCTACAAGAAAGCTGCAGGGGAACATTTTACAAGGGCACGTAGCGATAGGACAAGGGGTCATGGCTTTAAACTAAGAGAGGGTAGATTTAGATTTGATGCAAAAAAGAAATTCTTTACTCCGAGGGCGGTGAGGCCCTGGAACAGGTTGTCCAGAGAAGCTGTGGCTGCCCCCTCCCTGGCAGCGTTCAAGGTCAGGCTGGATGGGGCTCTGAGCAACCTGGTCTGGTGGAAGGTGTCCCTGCCCATGGTGGGGGGGTTGGACCTAGCTGAACTTTAAGGTCCCTTCCAACCCAAAGCATTCCATGATTCTGAGATTATCCACAGTCCTCATCAGCTTTCCTGAATTTCCTTTCCCCTGTGTGCCCCAGTCAGTTGCAGGGCTCACGGAACTGTGGGAGCCTTTCCTCATCGTTTCTCTCTTCACAGCTCTCACCAGTACTGCCCACCTTGATCCCAGGGAGCAGTTTTATTCCATACTTGGGTGAAGTCAGTCCCGCAGAAATCACTTTATTCCAGTGACAAAGTCCCAGCGGTCAGGCATGCAGTGTTTCCCTTTGCAGTTAGTCTTCGGCCATCTGGTGGTACTGGAGTTACAAATAGATTGATCGGCTCCCAGAGAGACTAGAAGGCCTCCAGTCATTTCGATGTCTTCGTACTTCTTCCCCAGCTCGGGCGTAACCAACGCGGAGCCAGCCTTGTGCCACCTGTGCCCATGGAGCCACTGGCACCTGCTTTTCACATACACATCTGTCACCCTTCCCACTGGCAGACCAATGGCAAGTGGTACTGGTGTGCTCTGGTGATGAGTCCGTCCAGTACAGTAGTGGTGATGGTGGTTCTTTTTCCCAAGGAACCACCAGTCACATGCACTTCTGGTGGTGCTACAAACCACCAGTCCTCTTTCTTGAATTCTGCCTTGTATCTCCTTCCCTTCTCTTTGGCTTCATCTGCACCCTTATTACTCTTCAAGCAATGGCATCCTTCTCTTTTAAGGCTGTGGCTCCTTTCCCTTTCTGCGCTTCCTTTTATGATTTCCTCCTAAGTTCCCAGGTTTTGATCTACCAGTGCTCTGAAGTGTTCATCTCCAAGCCACCAATGTCGCTCCGTGTTGTAAATGTGACCCCCTGTCCTGGGGATAACTGTATGCTTTACCATTTTGCAGGACTGAAACTTCATTTCCCCCCATCGATAATTTTTTTCATTAAGAGGCAGCCTAGGACCTGAATGGGAGGAGAACTGTTGATTAGGAACAGCAGTGTACGCTGTTCTTTCTGCTTTCGCTGTGGCAGTGGACATCATGGAAGCAAGAAAAAGCAATGAATCCCAACAATGGCAGCAGTTAACAGCTAACAGTGTACTGGCAGGAAGCAGCAAGTTTCTCCATCCAAAGAGAGAGGTACCATGAGAAAGAAACACCTTGGGCACAAGGATTTTGGTTATTTTATCCATCTATGGATAAAAGGAGTTAGGGTACTCATCCGGGAAGACCACCGAGGAGCACCAGAGACCCCCGAAAGGAGGAAGACATATGCAGAAGGATCTGAAAAGGAGCCAAGAGAATGACGCCACAGAGTTGCACAACTCATGTAGATCAGAATTAATATGTATTAGACAGCTAGAATATGCATGAATTTAATGTGTAAATGTAAGGAAGAGGCCGGCCTTGGGTGTGCTGGATTTGTGGAAAGTCCGCCGAGCACCCAGGTATGAATAAAACAATCTCTCTCCTGAGTGCGTGAGGACTGGCTCATTGCACACCGGGTAGAAGAAGCCCCATTTCGGACAACCCTCTCACACACTCTCACTCCTCTCTCCCCGCTGCGGTTGCCCAGCAGTTTTTTCCTCTTCTTAAACACGTTGTCACAGAGGCACTACCACCGTCGCTGAGGGGCTCCGCTGAGGGGCTCAGCCTTGGCCAGCGGCGGGTCTGTCTTGGAGCCGGCTGGCATTGGCTCTGTTGGACATGGCGGAAGGTTCTAGCAGGTTCTCATGGCAGCCACCTCAGTAGCCCCACCGCTACCAAAAGCTTGAAAGGGAGGTTTACTGTGTAAAGTTAGTTGATCTGTGACTCTGCCTGGGTCATGGCCGCATCTGTAGATCTCATATCTGACTTTCAGAACTGATGAGAAGAGCTAACAGTCATGTAAACTATGGACAGTTTCTCCTGTGAACTGGGCTCAGATGCTCAAAGAACACAGGAGTTAAAATGGCACGTCAAGATCACTCCTCACTTTCTTCTTGAATCAAGATTATATTGATTCTGAATAAATAAGCCATGTTTGTAATTTCTGCTGCTAGGGACTACCTGAATTTCTGTGAAATCAGTTATTGAAAACAAAGCCCTTCAAAATGGGTTTGTCCTTCCAAGAAATATTTAGATTGCACCTGGTGAAAATCCAAGGGTGGCTGGAGGGCTCTTCGTTATTGCACCCATTCCGGCACTGGTGATTTAGGAGTTAATGCCTGGGAGACAGGCTTTGGCTCCAGACCCCAGCGTGCCTGCAGTTTGACATCTTGAAAACTCCTCTGACCTAACTCAAGATATCTGTAGAGGCATCTGGAGCTTAAGACAACTTTAAAGACAACTTTAAATGTTCTAAAATATCAGAACGTAGTCCCACAAAGTCTTAGTCATATGTTCACAGCGGCAGAGCGTGTCCTAATCCATTTAGTTCATTTTTATTCTTACATTTACACTACCTGAGAACTGTGTTCTCCTGCAGCAAAAGTACAGCCACATCCCCTGTAAGTGGGAAACACAACACTCGGGCTGTCTGAGGATCAGTTGCACATTCCATCACAGCAAGCCTCGCAATATTAATGGACTCTTTTTGCCACCTAGTAACAGTGAGTAAAAGTATTTTCCGAACCATTTCCTCATTCGAGTAAGTAAATACACAAAAGTGTCCTTCCAGTGCTTAGTCCCAGTGCTGACGTAATACATATGAAGGTCAAGAAAGGTAGCGTGGCAAACCAGTCAGGTATGATCTGCTATCCCAGCAAGTCCAAGGCAAAGAAAGGAATTGTACTGGCATTTGAAGAGGGTTGCCAGATGTGGTTATTTAGCTGTCATGTTACTCATCTTCCTAACTAGGAGTGCCATGAAAGATGCCGTCACAAAGGGCAGCTTGGGTTACTAAGCTCCATGGAGTAAAAATGTTGCTTTACCTGAGTATTTGCTAGATTAACTCTGTCTAGTAGTGAAAGTGGTTAGTAGGCAGGGAATCATTCAAGAGAGATGAAAAGTAGCATGTGTGGTGGGGGGAGGAGGCTGGTAGGGCCACTTGTAGCCATACACATTGATAGAGCACGGTATGGTGTATGGATGAGACCCCCCTGTATAGATAGCATCAGATAACAGTGCTGTGTGTGCTGATGTATTTCCAGTTCATCATTGTGAACACGTTCTTCAGGCTTGAACATTAGATACAGGCTACTGAAGTACAGTGCTAATGTGTAAGGCAGTACAATATCTGAAAATTAGAGTATTTATGGAAAACCCCGCTATCCCAAGTTGGATTTTTTTCCTCAGTCCTGTATAAGCGGAGCTCTTGTCTGCCAGGAGTGCTGGTAGACAGCTGGAATCTGGGACCAGCTAAGAGTCCACTGCAGGCAGCCAAGACAAAGCTCAGCAATCGGGCAGAAGCAGCAGTGAGAGCAAGTCAGTATAGCTTGTCACAGAGGCATGAACAAGTGGACTAAAATCCAGTTGTTCATGGGCCTTATCTCCAGAACTGTGGGCAGGTGTTGTAAGAGAAGTCCAGACAGACGTTGAGCCAGAAGCAAACCCCTCGTGTTCCTGAAATTCCCCCAGGAAAAGGTAGCCTGTCATACCTGGGCATGTTGAGCCTAACTGAAAAGCTGACGTTAAAACTGCATTTATTCCTTTTAATGTTTAGAAATCTTGTTAAAAATCCTTTGAGTTTGATTTGGCTTACACTATCTGGAGCTAATAATACCCCACTCTGGACAGTGAAAACGGCTCTGTCAAGTGAAAGTGTTGTATCTTCCTGTCTCTTGCATGAGAGACAACAAATCTGATCTGCAGGTGTGTTCTTAAAATAGATTCAATATGAGACACTTGCTGCTCACAGGCAAGCAAGAGATGCACAAGAATAACTGCAACTGGACTACAAGAAAATGCCCATGCTTGATCTTCCTTCTTTGACACTGGAAAGCACAGAGAACTTCAATATTATTAATACAATGCACAGGATCCTGATTGCATCTCTAGTTGCAAGCTAGTCACCTTGAACCACGCAAACAGACACAGAATTTTTTGTCCTTTTTATTTTCAGTCATTTGCATTTCCTGGCTCTCCGAAAATGCTGTTCCAGGTCTGAAATGGTTTGGCAGCAAACATTACGCATAGATATAAATTTCTATGGAAAAGAATATCTTTTCTGGTTTTCTTCTCCTTAAGTGTCAATTATTTTCATGAACTTGATTGTTTTTCTCAAAAGCTACGTTTTGTACTTAGTAGAGAGAGTTGAGATTCCGAGAATTGATTGACAAAAGAAGTCCACAAGCTAAGAAAGGGTAATCCTGTGCTCAGCCTTGCAAAATTCTTCCAAGCTGATGCCATGGGGAGGGATACAGGCCTGCCTAATCTTTAGCATGTTTACAGTATTTTCCTAGGGGGGGTCCTAAACTCATTTACTCACTTCAGGCCAGAAATTACTAATCAGACATTTCCCTATGTTGTCAATATTTATCTGTATTTTCCTACTTTCTGTACTTGGAAGATGCTCTTTTGCCAAGCTCTGCAGAAGGCTTTTCCTAGAAGGCACAATCGGTCGATTTAATGATGCCCTCAATACAATAATGATTTCAAAACTATGCCTGCTGCTCTGCACCTGAATTTGATATTGGAGTTCCCTCCTAACAAAAAAAATCTAATGTTCTTTTCTGCAGATGCCCCATTGTGACAGGGTGTCCAAGGAGGGATTCGGCCTCCAGCCTGTCGTCAAGGATCCCTCAGAAATCAAGAGAATATTGTGCTACCAATTCACCCTCCACTGATTATAAACCTGAATGACGACGAGGACGATGATGATGAAGAGGAAGAGAACTGTAAACAGTTTTTTTCTTTCTTTTGCAAGCAAGTAGAATGGGTTTCTTTGACTCTTGCAATGTACTTCACCACTGGTTTGTTATCATAACCCTTACCTTTTTAGAAAAGAGTTGTTAAGTTTTTGAAATAGTTCCCAGCTATTGTGCAAAATGCTGGAACCGGTAGTCACCAGCTGTGAGGGAGTCAACATCTTCTAACTCCTGTGAAACACCTAGCTGTTAATTTCGACAGCGGTATAATGCACATACTGCTTGTTCATTAAATAGAGTTTAAAATGTGAGCCACAGTTCAGATGGCCATCGAACACTCTTTGAAATTTCTCAAGATTTGGGGACAAAATTACAAGTTTAGGAGGTACTTCTTTTCTGGGAAACAAACTTTTGAACAGGGACTGGACACAATCATCACTGCAGGAGACTTCTCAGGTTTGTTTCCGAAAAGTAGTTGTGTGACTTCAACTTAAATAATTTGTTCTAGTCATTTCCAGAACTCTGTAGGCAGTCTCATTTTACTACAGAAAGTTATTCTTCAATCTAGCGAAGAGAATCCGTACAAAACTCTTACTAGCTTAACGGAATGTGTATACCTTTGTTTATTTATACTTTAAATTAAAAAAAAAAAAGTAGTTAATCCATTCACTATGCCTCACTTAGGGCTGAGCACTTCATAGGGAAGGAATGAATCGCACATTCCCAGAGAGTGAAAGTGAGAGAACGACCTACTCTCATGCGTGCACTCCGCACACAATGGTGCAAGCTCTCAGGCAGCCCCAAGCTGCTTATCAGTTTACCCCTGCCCTTCAGGTTGGCTGGCAGGGCTGCCTGTTGGGCCTCCCTGCCTCGGCTTCAGACTGAGTAAGCCACATTCACTCAAAGAGGGAGTGCAGTCAGAAAAAAGCAAATCATGACCAAAAGGAAATTAATTGTGGTATTTGATTATTGAGAATTGTAAAAGGTCTTTGTGTAGCTGTCTAGTATTCTTTTAAAACTATTTCCTGCAGATGTTTCTGATTGGGTGCCTCGGACTGCTGCAGATATTGAAGACTTAAGAGCAATAAAGGAAGTATGCTATAAATCTGGTAAGTATGATATTAGTCAGTCTTTCCTGAACAGCAGTGTTGCCAATATAGTAAACTTTGGGGGTATTTTTTCCCTCTTGGGGTACGTTTAGGAGAGTATTATGGGATTCAGCACCCTCATAACCAGCAATCAACAAAAGCTGTGTCTTCACCTCGGGCAAATGAGCTACTACCCTTGGAAGCTACCGAGAGAGACTTGCAGAAAGGCAAGTACTTTTCATCTTCCTGGACTATATTTACCACTTTTAAAAGTACTGTTTCAGGGAGAAAGAATTACACAGTTTGCCCTTCCTTCCCACTTTTTAAATTCCGGGACACTAAAGGATAGCATATTACAAAGAGCATAAAAATTCTTCATTTGTTTTTCCCCATATATACATATATGGTGTCACACAGGTGGGGACTGCCTGCGTCAGTTGTAGATGGAAAAGGAAGAAATGGGCTATTAAGCCTATTTGTACTCTCTGGAGATATACAACATAGATCTTTCATGTAATTTTTCTTTGAGATCAAGATATATATGTAGTCTAATTTTGTGAGACTACTACAGGAGGTGACTGTTCTGTGGCACAGAGGAACACACTCGTTGAAAAGACGCGAGGCACTAACTCAGGAAAAAGAACCAAATGCATCAAAGTATTCCGATGGGAAAGGTACTTCATTATTATGTATTTCTTAATTTTCAACTGAGATTATTGTTGTCCCTCTGCAAGTACGGTGGACGTTATGTACTTGGCATAAGCCCAACCTGAAGTGAAATTTTCCATTGAGAGTGTGATTTCTTTCACTGCAAGACGACAGCAGTTGTTGTACGTTATAGGCCAGTTCTGCTTCCTTTAGCCAGTATGCATCCTCTGTTAGATTCAATGTGAGCAGGATCACTCCCCGAGGGCCCAAAATCTTTGATGCCCATACATTTGATCATGTGAGGGGCTGTGCACTTTCTACTTCCATCAAGTAAAACAGAATTGGATCTAGGTGGTATCTCACCCAACATGGGCCTAAATAGAACTAGGAAGAATAGGGTCAAGGAAAGAGCATGGCGCTTTATCAAGTATACTTGAAAACTAGTCCCATACAGCGAATTAAAATACCGACACCTAAGTACCTCCATGGATAGGCTTCATCCTTTTCACAGAACTCTATAATAGATTTGTTACCTCATGATTACTTTGCGGCTTTGGAGTAAAAAGAAAAAAAGGACGGAGTTTGGCTTTAAACCACCGCATAAACGGAAGCAGAAGTACAGAATTTCGCCCGCATTCTGGCCTGAACTGAGAGGAACCAAAAGTGCTTATTTACCTCGGTGGGAGAAAAGGCGGAACAGGCAATGGCATGTCTTCCTGCAGAGTAGCAGGGCCAGGCGAAGAGCACTGTGGCTGCTTTATACTGCAACTGGCCTTGTGAAGTTCTGTTCGCAGTTTGAAGTGCGCTACCCTATGCAACCAGTGCCATTACACCTTTTGCCTCCTCATTTCCAGTATTTTGTTATGTTCATGCCCTGCCCATGTCCAGGATGTACCTAGATGGTACAGACAGAAGAAGTTGGGTCTGGGCTGTAACTGGGGTAGCTGCTGCGTGAGCAGGTGGTCGCCATCTCCCTCTGCCAGCATTACCTCTCCCCTAGTTACCCCTTTCTTTCGGCAATCTCCGCAGCTCTTCGTAGCTCGTCAGCTATTCCTACCATTCCTCACTCCCTGGTTCTACTTTGGGCAGGCACATCCTTCTTCAGAAACGCACACACATTATTCAAACTCCCTTTTCTTAGTTTCTCTAAACCTAAATTGGTAGAGCCAATTTTAAGCTCTTAACCAAGGCAGAGGCAGGGCTTTATTAATGTCAATTATCATTTCACATGTTGAGTCCCCTTTTTATTCCTTAGAATAACATCGACAGCTTTAAGCGCTGGCTGGAATGCAACATGACTGCCTCTGTGGACTTCTCCTGTCCCGCTCGGTGGGAACAGGGGAAGGTGATCTTTGCAACTCTCTGCGCGGTACTGAGAGTCATAACAATGACCAAGAGGCTGGGCTAAAACCCAAGCTTTCCTTGGAATGGCAGTGGAGTCACAAAACATGAGAACTCTGTAACTTCAGATCATCACTTTCAGTGCAGCGGGGCTGGGAACAGAGTCTGACCTGGCAAAAGGTTTCAGCATCGCAAGGTCGGATGTCACAGAACCACAGCAGACAGCAGGCTGGCAGAGTCATCGGCAGACACTGCCCTCACGTGCCGGAAGAGCCAGAGACAGAGCAAGGGCAGAAAGAAGAGAAAAGCTGTCCCCACCCTCGGATCCAGCGGCGGTCCCTGAGCCGGTGGTCGGGGTCCTCCGGGGGTGGGTGTGCACGTGATGCTCGGGGTCGACTGGCGGTGGGCACGCGCAGCAAGGGGCTGGGCCCCTCTCCTCTTATACCCTGGACGATCAGGAGCGAACGGAGCTGGGAGGACGGCAGGGGTGCGGGAAGGTGCGCTGACATTTCGGTTTCCTTTCTCCTCACCCCGGTCGGATTTCCCTGGCAATAAAGCGATTTCCCCAGGTGTAGCCCGTGTGCCCGGGGTTTTGGCGGGTGAGGGCTCTCTCCCCCCCTCATCTCGGCCCAGACCCTGTCGCCGTCCCTTCCCTCCCTGCCCAGCCGAGGAGCGCAGCGCTCGGGCGGCTTCGGTGGGCTCCGGGCCTGCAGCCGGGCTCAGCCCCGCCCCGGCCTGAGGGGAACAGTGCGGCCTGAGGGAAAGCGGGACGGCGGGAGCCGCCGCTGCGGAAGGCGGAGCTGCCCCAG
>Ga0065711_1008360_pt1 | contig 12972 bp, 10 predicted proteins | sample Hoacrofraction12_FD_59098 | JGI IMG/M metagenome (GOLD analysis project Ga0065711, IMG submission 59098) | Hoatzin crop microbial communities from Cojedes, Venezuela - Epithelial fraction 12 v2 (version 2) | ecosystem: Host-associated > Birds > Digestive system > Esophagus > Crop | place... | reverse complement strand
TCTTCCTCGGGTTCAGCTGGAGCTTCCTCTGCTTCAGTTTGTGCCCGTTGCCCCTTGTCCTGTCGCTGGGCACCACTGGAAAGAGTCTGGCCCCGTCCTCCTGACACCCACCCTGCAGATATTTATAAGCATTTCTAAAGTCCTCTCTCAGCCTTCTCTTCTCCAGGCTGAACAAGCCCAGCTCCCTCAGCCTTTCCACATAGGAGAGATGCTCCAGTCCCCTCACCATCTTCACAGCCTTTGTACCTAAATGCTTAGGTAACTCTCCCACCTTCTTCTGAGGTGCTGAGGCACTTTATCCAGTGGCAGCAACTCTGCTTTGGGTCCAGAGTGGACCCGCATCAGCTGCACATTATGTTCCCCATTTATTAAAGAACAACCTTTTTTAATTATGCAATTACTCTACTTTCCATTTTTATCGGGTTTGATGTCCCCCCCCCGCCGGGGATCTACCATATCTTTTGCTTCAATGGACTGCAATTCTTTGTCTGTCTTGATCTTCTTTCTCTGTGTCAGGTCACTATTTGACATGTCAACACTTGATTGCCAGACACCATACTGGGCACTGCATGGTGCCTGTGCCACCTTCCAAATGGCCAACTCCAACGAGGGCTCTAAGAAATATTTCTGAAGAAAGCAATCACATGGTGACCTCAACAAATAAAAAAGGCACACAATTAACCCACAATAAAAAAAGTGACTCCGTCACAGCTCTATGCCCAGTTCTTGCTTCGCAGGATCCTATCTCAGGACACTGCCATACCCTGCACAACTACAGACTCTCGTCCCCGAGTTCCAGAAATTGAAAGCCACATGGAGCAAACTCCGACACAGCTTGCAGAGACGTTCGCAGCCTACCTGGATAACATTGCCGTACTGGATGACTGTTCCCAGCAGCTTTCTGTTCTCCGTTTCGTTCTGTTTCTTCTCCAAATCTGCCGCATGCTGAAATTAAAGGAGAACAATTCAATTGCTGGCTGTTTTATAAAAAAAAAAGTGACCAAACACCTGAGGTTCTTTAAGAGTATTTCAAAGAAGCAGAAAAACAACGAGCATCTGAAACAGCGTAATTTCCTCTCTCCAACTTCCATCAGCGTAATTTCCAATTCCCTTGTTCAGTTGTTTAGGAAGATAGACACACACCATTTAAGCAACCCGTCCTTTGGGTAAAATTTGTCAAAATTTTGGAATAAAACACGAGCTGAAAAGCTCAGACAAGACAGAAGACAAGCCATGAGAAGACAACACCACTCCTATGCAGTGAAGGTGAAAAGGGATGGGTAACAACTCCAGCCAGGAAATCTATACTTTCTACTGACTTCCATAGAAACTGAAAGGAAAGGACGGCACCTTTGTGTCTTTATTTTACTTTTACTGATAGAGGCTCCAACTGTTCTACAGCCTGCCTTTTAACGACGGCTCTCATCACCTTCACCACGCAGCAGGGTTATTCAGAAGATGGTTACAAATGCCCGTGGCAGCTCTCGATAGGTGAGCTCCCAGCTTCGCCGCCCCGCAGAGCTCCTACTTCACGGGGCTGAAGGACGCTCTGTGCTGCATCACAGACCGGCTGTCAAAATGCAGCCGGGCATTTCTGCATCACACGAACACGGTAATCAAAGGGAGAGCCCTTGCAAAATTGAATGATCATAGGGATACATTGTTCTGTTTAATAACTTCATTTATAGCTAGTCTCTTGCGCTCTGTTTTGTTTTAAAAGAAGTGAGCTATTTTGCACAGGCTGCTTTTAAACCATTGGGTAAATAAATTCTCTTACTTTACATGGAAGCTGATTTTTTCATTAAAACAAAAAATAAATCTATATTTGCTTTAACTGATACCCGGTAGTAGAGAGTAATTTAAAGCTAGACTTTTTGAAGGCTAAGCATCAATGTTTATGGTTTGGTTCTCAGATCTCAAGGACTATGGTAGGTCCAGTTTACTCCTGGAGGAGAAGAACGTGCCCACAGTTCCTAACTGTGGTAAGGTAAAGTAGTAACAAGAGGGACACAGCTTCGCTACTGCAAAGGAAGAGCTATCTGTACACTGTCAGAAAATTTCATCATCTCCAGCTTTCACAAAATGTGCTATTTTTAGAAGTTGTGCTAGGTATGACAGCTGGTTCTTGCTCCAGAAGAACCTGGAATACAGCTGCTCATTCAAACTCTAAAATATATTCAGAAATACAATGCAGCATAATATTCTCTTTATTATTGAAATAACTTTTTTTTGGCTTGATTTCAAAGTATTCTATCGGGAAAGGATTTCTCCAAGACACTAGGGCCCTCTCAGCCATCAACAGCAATCACAGAATAAAGGACTTCTCTGTCTGCACTGGATTGGGTGCCACATTTATTATAAATGAAGAAAATAGAGTATTCTGTGAAAATACGATTAAGACCGGATGCATTTCAAAAGTACACACGAACCCACCCGAGAAGAAGGAACCATTTTCTCTGGCCGCTAGATGTCAGCTTCTCAACCAGCACTGATTCTTGATACCAAAGAAAGACAAGTGTCCCAGATTTTAAATCCCTTAAATGGCATTAACTTAAAATAACCTGACCTCAGCATTGAGCGCTCCACGGCAGACAATAAATTCCACCAGCAGACAAACAGAAGCCAAAAAAGGCAAGTGATGATGAATACATCTTGCATCACCAATTCCGTTAGAAATTATATGCGCTGATAAAGAAATCTAATCCCAGGCAGAGCTAACAACTGTACGCATGTTTCTGGGCACAACCCCCCCAGCACAACATCCCAGATGCTACACAAAGGATGAGCCTGCATCTCAAAGTGATGCATATTAAATAATCTCCAATAAAACTGTAAAGTACTTAAAGCCTTTCACCAAAGCCAGCGAGCAGTTCGCGCGTGGCGGTACATTTCTGCGCAAACATCACTCTGCTGGAGCTAAATACTGGAAATATCTAATCTTGTATTTTTACCAGGACCCCGGCACAAAACAGTAAAGTGTCAGACGAATAGCAACAGGTCCCAAACACCTGAACCAGCATGTACCGAGGAAAGAGAACACAACTTTAAATGGCATTGTGATCCAGGGCAATTAACAGTATTTTTCTTCTACATGATGCAGTATTTAGACCACACTTTCTCTTAAAAGCCACGAACTGGCACACACATAACCTGCAGCATAAACTCTTCCCTTCCCTTCTACACCAGACAAATCAAACCCAGCATCCCTCGCTACTCAAAGCTTGCTGGCATGGTCTACTTCTCTCATCATCATTAAAGGGGCAGGAGAAATGCAGCACAAGTGAGGGACCTTTGTGCTACAGCCAGCATCAAAACATTCTCCTTGCCAGCTTAATACTTCTAGGTTATAAAATGATGTTTTCAGCAGCAAAAGGAGTCAAACAGCCAGCCTTTGTGAAATGCAGGAGCAAGGCAGCCATATGGCAATCAGCAAATGACACTCTCCTACAGGGCCATTTCGTATTTCGATCTACAATGAGCTTAATATAGGCTTAAAGAAACTAAAAATATTTAGAACTGTAATTTTGACATCAAGTACTCTAGCTATGTAATTTTAACATAAACATGGAGTTTATTTAACTCTAAAGTCAACAGATGGTATTTAAGTTAAGTTGGCTTTTTTTTATACAGGAGTTCTAAAAACAGCAATCAATTGCCTTGCTGGGTTTTCAACTGCTGAATGTCAACATTTTACCCAGAAAATATTAAATACTGTGAGCTAATAAGGAAGGAGAGGCTGTCTGGCCTCATAATTACTCATAATTACCCATCAACCGTTACATGTATCAACAGCAGCTATGCTTGTTTGAGGAATCCCAATAGCTTTATCAGACCGGTAGCTCAGACGGCATCGAACAGCACGGCTCTCATCTGTGACCTCCCACGTCGACATCCAACGCCCGAGAACCCTCTGCTCTGCATGGTGCGGTTTGAAGGGTCCCATTTTTGCGCTGTTACCACCCAAAATGCCCATGTAGAGCAGTACTACAGGTTAACACAGGTTAATGACAAAAGCTTAAATGGCTACCATGACTCTACCCCAGCATCATACACCCCGATACTGGGACACACAGAGCTCGAACAGCACATTGTCATAAATCAGAGGATGTTTGAAGAGCTGGGTCTCAGCCAGTGTCTCAAAAGGAGTCTCGTACACAGATTTCTATATATTTTCTTGGTTTCTCTGGGTTAACTGGATTGGAAATATTTGAGGTAGTAAAGATGAGAGCGTTGATGATTATCAGCAGCCTAAACATGAATACTCACATGCAGTTTATTGAGTAGCACGGCATCTGTTGTGCTGTTAGCTCCTGGTTTTGCTGCTTTCCAGAACTGCTTCTGAGCAGAGTACCGGTTCATGGGACATAGTTTGAACAGGCAATCTATAAAAACAGATGAAATAAAGAGAGAGATGGCTTCAATCATTTGTAATTACCTGGATTTTTGCTGCCAGCATAGTCCAAATATTCCAGCAGCAAGGAAGGGTTTATAAACAAATTCCAAACAGCTCTTGATCAGACAAATGCTTTTTTGAGCAACAGGAATGTTGCCCCATGAATGATAAAAATTAACTGCTGCTGCCAAACATCTGATGCAAGACCAGAAAATTTATAACTTGTCCCAGTCAAAAATACTACCATACTAAAACAGTAACCTGTTCCTAAGCTTTCCCAGGCAAACAGACCCATCTCACACACAACTCTTCATTCTTCTGCTTTAGCAGGTACTCTACTTCACACACTTAACACCAGGTTGGGGTCTTTGGTTTTTGTTGTTGTTTGTTTAGTTTTTAAATCAAATCTCTTCTATCACTAGGGAAAAGGAGGCACAAAGAATTGGAGAAACTCCCCTAATAAAGTAGCAGCAGCATAAAATACCCCCAAAAAACAGCAGGCGCAAGCACAGACATTCAAAGCACAGCTCCAGGTAACAGTAAACCCCTCGGGGCATCAGGTTCTCTACCCAGTCCACCAACACTGTGTATTTAACATTCTGCCTGGCCAAAGCCAGGATTACAGCTCATCAGTCTTCTTAAAAATACATTTTTATACCAAAGAGATGCTAACTTATCAGTAATACAAGCAAATCAGCTGCGTTCACTACTTTTCCTCTTCTCTGTTGCTAAGCGACTGAACACGCAGAAAAATAAAGTTATTCAGAGACAGTGCCTAAAGCAGCAGCTCAGAAGTTTAAACAAAGTGCCAAAAAAGCCAGCAGGCTGTTCCCAGCGCCTCGGGCAACGGCGTGGAGGTAAGACTTCGGGCTCCCAACTCACAGGGTACTTCTCCAGGCTCCTGGTGCACTCTCACAGGCAAGCACCGCAACCGGGCAAGCAGCAAGCCGAGGAGAGATCTGCCTGGGGGTTTTGTCTTCACCGTCTGAAAAGCACAGCTGCTTATGGGCTGCTGTGCTAACAGACACACGGGATGCACGTCAGCCAACAAGGGAAAAACCCCACACCGAAGACAAGCTACATCAGCTCTGCCCGAGGTCAAAGCTGCTGAAGGGGCTGAGCCCTGCGAGAAACAGCCCCTGATAATTTTACCCCAGGATGCCGTTTGAGATGGACACCTTCACGCCTTTCTTCAAGAACAGACCTGTCTGACGTCGCCCTGCCTGCCTGGCTCGTCCCTCCTCAGAGCACAGTTAGAGCACACCAGGCGATACCAAACACCTTTCACAGGTGGGCGAAGCTCTGTCTTCAGACCCAGCTCCCCTCCAACGGGGTGAAGCACCCGTGGTAGATGCTCACTTCATCTCACAGCGAGCCACCGGCTGCCGAACGGGCCGACTGCCTTGTCCCACAGCTCCACGGCAATCCCTGCAGCCTGCTTAGCTGGTGGCCCAGTATACCAGTGACAGATACAGCAGGAGCTGGGTATGGCACTGGGGATCTTTAATGGAGTGACACATACCAGGGAAGGAGAGAAAGAGCTGAGGGTACGTGGAAGGAGATCTAACTGCGTCTATCCAGAAATGCTCAGCTCCACTCTGACACTACCAGCCTATAGCTTCTGAACCACAGTGCAAACCACACTTCCCAGGTTTGTTCTCTTCAATATATTTTTCATTTACATAAAGATGATTCGCAGAGATTGACAGCACAGAAGAGATTCAAAAAGCCACTGCAGGCTGGCACTTTAAGCTAAGACTATGCATTGTAAGCAACACATCAGTTATAAAATCTTCTATTTTTGCTTAAGCCATCAGTTCACACAATGACAGCAATTAACACACAGAACTGCATAGAAGAATTAATTGTATCCCAGATTTAGTCACAGCGCAAGTGTACTTTTTTCCCCCATCCTTTTCAGTCAAGAAAGTTGTCAAGTGAGGCTTAACTCCCAAATTGTTAACTGCAAGCAGCCCCCTCTCCTCCCTGCAGCACAGGGCAGGAGTCTACAAGTGTTTGACCTTGCCCAACACAACAAGGGAAAACGGAACATGTTTTGGGTTTTTGTTTGTTGTTGTTTTATTTTTAATTTGTTCTACAAACTCTATTTCTCAAGTGGTTGAGGAGCTAAACTTAGCCTAACAATAACCAGAGGCTGGGTAGTATCAAGTGTATTTCGCCATGGGTCAAACAACACGAACTTCATGGCCAGAAGACTTTTAGATCACCAGATTCCACAGGCTTCTGTTCACCGAAATCAGCATGCAAGGATGTGCTAGCTGAGTGCTGTCACGGTCAGCGATCTGCAACCCACAGTCGTGACAACCGTGGAAGACAAACCGACGACGTGTCAGACACTATACTATGGAAGCTAGGGCTGTTTCCAACGGATCCAAAATGCAGCCAAAGCAGCTGGAACCATCAGCTATCTGCTCTGATCATGGATTCAAGCTGCTTCAGCCACCTAGAAAAAGTGATAAATAAAGCTATTACTGCAAAGTAATTACATCTTATTATAGACTGTTTGTTGAATATTAACCATGAAGGAATGTAATTTCTTTTCAGATCTTCATGATATACAGTGAAAAATGGCAGAGTTGCATACCGAAGAAGCACCAGAATAAAATACTATGCAACTGCTGATGAAATGACGACACACCAGCCAGCCTGCCCACCGAACAACGGCCCTGCAGGAAAAAGCAATTGCATAAATGTATACCAACCCCTCACGAACACGCACAAGGATGACAAATGAAGGTCATATGGACATGTGTTAAATGTTTTCATTTCAACATTCCAATGTTTCCAAGCTAAATCCTGTTCTTTCGTCAGCAGTTGCTTTGCATCTAATAAAGTGCACCAAACAAGACCGTAACTGCACCAGGCCATACGTTCATGCTCTCACTGCTGGGACATTTGGATCCCCACATGGGTCTCTGCCCCCTGAAGCTCACAAAAATATTTTCAGTAATTTTGGGTTGGGTTATCCTCTGCATGTACCAGCATCACAGAGGAATAATCACAATCAAGGATACTGGAAGTGCTAGAAAATCCCACGTTCTGAAGAATTCAGGGGTTCAACACAGAGAGAAACTTGCCAGCTACTTTACTCCAACTGCACTTCTTTCTACCCCATGATTTTCATTTTCTCTTCTCCCTTTTCCACTCCCTTCTCTTGTACTCGAGACCTTGCTCCTGTCCCACCCAGTCTCAGCCTCCAAACTCCCAACCCTTCCTGCCAGTCCAAGCCCACCCAGTCTGATTCTCTACTTCCACCCAGATTTACTCTGCTCCCAACAACTGATTAACCCATCCCTTCCCTTCCCCCCGTGACAGCACTGCACAAGTCTCCACCTAATACCTGAGGAGGGATTATGTTTTGCCCAGATAATCCTCATCTCCCGAGGTTTTCCAGCTTCACCATACAAGGCACCTTGCCCTCCCAACGCATAAGGAAGAACAAATTTACAAAGAAAAGGCTGGGTTTTTCCCCTTAACTGTCACCACAGCATTTTGCCAATTATATTTTAGGAACACAGCCCTTTCTTTAAAAACACATCTGGGAAAAGCGCCTCGGGGGCTGGGGGTGGGTCTGCTCAGTCCCTCTACAGGGGTAGCAGCATCTGGGCTCCGGGATGCAGGACCTGGTTTAACAAAACTGTCACCGTTTCACGTGCCATAAGCTCGGCAAGCTCCCCCCGGCACTGCCCCGTGCCAGCCGGCTTTCTGGCTAACCCAGTCCTGCTCCACACGCCGGGGTCGGTTCAGCTGGGCATGCACATCGCTGCTTCTCAGCTAAAGGAAAAACCTGACCAGGCTGATTCTTCTTCCTTCCTTTTTTATAAATGGTCTCTGTTGCATGGGAATTTAGGTAGCATTTAGGTAGTATGTTAGTAAGCTGATTATAAAATAGAATGCAAGACTTGCCCAAAATTGCGCACAATTTCCCACCCTCTGCCATTCTCCCGCGTGCTCGCTTCCAGACGAAGCACTGCCAGCTCCGGCCGGGCTGGCCGCGTCCTGCCCAAATCTCCCCTGGCTATTTCAAGCCTTTAGTAGAAAGTCTTCACCAACTCCTCTGCAGTTCGAGAAAGCAGGCATCAAATATTTTGTTGGCAACAAAAAGGCCTGTCGTTACTTCGTGTTTCCAACAGAGACCCAGACGTTACAAAATGCCAGCCGGAGAAAGGTAAGAGTCAGGAAAAATTATTCCTGCTCTCAAAAAAAATCACACTTTAGGGAACTTTCAGATGAGGGAAATCTATAAAGATGAAGATATTTAAATAAGTCACTTACAAAACCCACTGAATATTTAACACCAACACAGCTGTTTCTTCGTTACTTGAAAAAAACACCTCCTTTTTGCGCAGCAATACTAAAATTAAAAGAAAATTAGCAATTCCCTGTTGAAATTTAGCAGTTTCTCTTCAGACTTATCTATACTTAGACACCTGATATTTCCCCAAGGCCAGAGCCCGCTCACAGCGGAGAATAAATATAAGGATAGTATTTTCTTATTTTGATTTTAAATGTAAAAAGTAGCAGCAAAGAAGATGCGGTAGTAACATAGCTGGCAATGATGGAAACACTGCAAATAGCAGTTCTCGACTTTACATTCATGCAAGCTGCACAGCTTTAATACACTCACCAGGCTGATAACGCTCCACGGGATGACGAGATTATTTATTTAAAGACAAACTGAAGGCCTCTTTTTTGTTTAAACGAACCATTTTCAGGCAGGAGGTGTACAGAGTAATACAAAATGCACATATTCAATCCCAGGCGAGCTGCACCGCCCCAGCAGCCCTCGGATCCCCACATTGTCTATTTCTATACTTGTTCCCTCTGCGGCTTAAAAAGAATAGATGACAGCCTAAGAGGTTCAAAGAACACAGAACAAAAGCAGCTACAGAAATGTGTTGATTATTAATCATTCCTGCACTTCCACGAAGAGGGAGGAAAAAAAAACGCATCTGATCCTAGTGAAATTACTGTCTTTGTGATGAGAAGACATCCTTTCATTTCCAATTTGCGGCGAACAGGCTTTGCTGGGAGCGTGGCAACTCGTCGCGGGATGTGCTTCGTCAGGGCGCACCGAACGCCGGCCCGGCCGTCCCGGTGGAACAGGCCTGAAAACGAACCCGGACCGCACGCGCTCAGCCCGGGGCAGGGAGACGACTGGAGTCACAGCTCACGCTGCCGCCGTTCTGCCGTGCCACACGCGCGGCAAACCGACGCGCACGCCATTGGTACCCCAAGCCCAGAGGTCTTGTCACCATCGCACGTGCCACTGCAGAGCAGCCCAGCTCTTCAGGATTTGAATGCTGAACTAATTACAGGACAAAATATACGAGAGGTTTCTGTGCTGTGAAGTCTGTTACCTCCCTTCTGCATGCTGTTGCATCTTACCCGTTTCGAGGGCTTTCAATGCTGTTCTTTTTAAAGCAGAATAAAGGAGGAAAATCACCCTTGCAACCAACATTTAAATGGAGAGCCTGCATGTTTTATGATCTAAATATATCTTAATTTTTATGTTAAAATAACCACCCTCCATTCATATCTGCAAGACATGAGGGCAACCACCCTCCTGTCATTGTACTCATTTATGCACTGTTCTACCACTGGAAATCGCTACTTCATTTTTTCAAGCTGTAACAACACAGGAAATCATGTAATTGCTATTAACCTCGAGCTGATGCATCAAACCAACGGCAGAAGACTTGAACAATGATTTCAGAAAGTGAAAAATTATATACCTGAGAGCTGGACACAGAATATCAACGCCTACTAAATCAACAGTATCCATTAACGCAACATTAATTACAAAGCAATGACTTTTTGACCACGTAACAAATGCGCACAGGACTCCACACACAACACTGTTAGGGACTTCACAGCAATAAACGCCACCTTTTAGACGTACTGAGATTTACTGCGGGATAAAGCTGTCCTTCAGCAAACACTGAGCAAGATAGCCTTACTCCAACAAGGAAGCTCCACCTTTACTCCAACTCATAGCTGCTCCTCACCCGCAGGGAAAACCACCTCGTGAGGCTCTGGCCACGCTGCCACGTCTCGGGGTAAACCAGAAGCCAGGTCCAGCCGACTCGCCACACGATGAGCAAACACCCTCCAAAGCCCTCACCACCACAACGGCAGCAAACTGCCCAAAATACTACTAAAAGACTCACACGAGAAATGCACCTCTAAGTAAACATCCTTGGTACCAGAGATACACCAGTGTTTGTTTTATTTCTGCATGTATCCTCTTTGGTCTCCTTCAAAGAGAAAACTGCTACTCGAAAAGAGGGAAATATTTAGACACGGGATACACAGGCAGCTCCGAAAGGAAACATGCGCAGGAAAGACCAGATTTCGTTTCCCAGTCTCTGGTACGAGCAGCGCTGAGTGAAGACGCTTTCTGAAAACACAAAGCCAGAAGGGACAGAAACACAAGCAGAAAAACACCGATGCATTTAACTAAAAGATGTCGGATTAAGGAACACAAGGGAACCAGCAGCCTCCTCGTCGCTGAGGAGCGGCACCGTGATGGAGAACGTCTGTGTTCTTGGGCAACGTGCGTGTTGCCCACGCAGGGCTACAAGAGATCTGAAGAGACAAAACCACACCAAGCTGCCTCAGACAAGATGCCCAGGGACAGGGAGTGAATGCGCCAGGCATCCCCGAGAGCATTATGGAACAGGTCTGATTTGTGGACACAAAGGATAACTTCGACCAGGAGAAGCTACTTAAGAATAATCTCAAGAGCCTTTAGAAAAAGCTAAAGCACCATGCTGGCTCCTGACTAGTAACAAATGCAATCCAGAAAAAGAAACCTGTTAACGCCGAGGAGAGGGGAAATCAGAAGGAGGGAGAACAAAAAAAAAAAAAAGAAGGAAAGAAAGAAAAAAAGAAAAAAAAAAGAAGAAAAAAAGAAATGAAGCAAAGAGTTCACAACTGCATACATTAATCTGAGCTAACCCAGGAACCCATGAAAGCTCTTGGTTTCAGCGAACATTTTTACTGTCTTAGCTCATCTCCGTCTCTGGTCCAGCAGGAAAAGCAATCCTGGACTAGCGGCAAACCTTGCCAAGAGGCAAGTCCCAAGGCCAACCCCTTCTCTCTCCCACAAGTACTGCAATTCAAGTTTTACACGCTGCAAGGAGAAACATTCATAGTTTATATGCAGGGAATTCAGCAAACTAACGCGTGTAAGAGTTGCAGAAGCATTTTTAAGTAAACTGCTGTGGCCTTAGCCTTTGTCCCAGCCTTGGAATCTGTATTCTTCACTTGGGAAGCCAGCCACCATCTCCCTTTTAATAGATTCCATGATGACTCTCCCTCAAGGCACTAAAACACAAGTCTCAGAACACAAACCCTGGGACATTCTTCCTCAAAATCTTCACAGGTCTTTTCAGCAGCACTTCACCCCGGCAGCAAACCAAGCTGTACTCATCTGCTGGCCATATTTAACTCTATTTCGACCGCTCACGCCTTGGATTTCATTTTCACCTTGGCTTCTTCACTTGCTCCTGCTTTTCCGGACTGAAGTTCCTGCTGAAGCGGGTCAGGAAGCGGGGGCAGGCGGCAGGGAACGGCTCAGACACAGGAAGAACATGAAAGATCGGATTTCAAACACCCTCGGCAAGCGTCGATGTTGAGCAGTATGGAAAGAACACTGTTGTGCTGTTAGACAGAGCTGATGTGACTGAACAACATAATAAAAGTCCGTTCTACTTAAGAATGCTCTGCGTGTGTTGTAAGAAACGAGCCACCACAGCATCACGCAAAACAAACAGCAAATTTCTCAGCTGTTCAATAAAGTAACTCAATTTTCAGCTTTTAAATCCATTTGGCTTAAAGACAACCGACATTGCCAAAAAAAAAAAAGATATAGGGAAGTTAAATAAATATTTGATAATATTATTGAAGTCTAGGTTGGAAGAAATAGTAAAGCTGAACTCAGTGCTTTAATTTTTCTTACGCTAATGAAGTGCTTGGGATCCCCTGGCCTGAAATGTTCATTTGTTTCCTACTTTCTGCACCGAGCGTCGTCTCCCCAGTTTCTGGCCCCACTGCCTCCTGCAGAACTGCTGTACCACAGGCTCACGGGCCTGGCAGACCCTTACAAAGCTTACTTGGCTCATCCCTCCCTCCCGAAGGCAGAATTAACTATGCCAGCTCCATTCCTGACGTATCTCCCCAAGTCATCTGTTCCGGCACTCCACTGTTTCTGTATCTAAGCGCTTGGTTTTCACAATTTAAGCCCATTACTCCTTTCCCTCTCCACGTAGGCACACAGAACAGAGCTTCTCCTCCCTCTCCCTGCAGTATTTGCAGGCTCCTCTGTCCCTGTCCCACAACCACCGAGATGCCAGACGCGTCAGCCTTGCTCCTGACCATTACCCTCCTCTGGATTTTCTCTAGCTGGCTCACATCTTTCTGAAGTACGAGGTGCAATATTAAGCAAAATACTTCACTTGAGGCTCTGCCAGGAAGTAAAATTGGAAAAAAAAAAATTACTATGTCTTTTGGCAATGGTTCTTTTTATACATTCCAAGGCGGCAATTGCACTTTTT
>Ga0065711_1046296_pt1 | contig 12973 bp, 12 predicted proteins | sample Hoacrofraction12_FD_59098 | JGI IMG/M metagenome (GOLD analysis project Ga0065711, IMG submission 59098) | Hoatzin crop microbial communities from Cojedes, Venezuela - Epithelial fraction 12 v2 (version 2) | ecosystem: Host-associated > Birds > Digestive system > Esophagus > Crop | place... | reverse complement strand
GGCCGGGCTCCGGGCATCGCCGCCGCCGGAGGGGTCCCGTGGCCGCGGGGTGGCTTTGTGGGCCCGGGGGCGTGGGGAGAGCGGGGTGGGAGCTGCGCGGCCGAGCCCCCCTCGTAGGGGGTAGGTGCGCGGTGGTGGGTGCCCTGCGCTTGTGCCGCGCCGCAGCTGCCCGTTTTTGGGTGGTATCAGGCAAGTTTTGGTGAATCGCAGAGAAAGATCTGTAACAGCTCAGGTAGGCTGCCGGTGTGAAATGGCCCGTGGGTCGTCTTTGCTCCTGGGGTTCGTCTTTGCTCTTGGGGGTCTGTGGCTGTCGGAGGCGTTTTGTCTGCTGGGTCCTGCCTACGCGGAATCGTCTGGCAGATGGGGTTTGATGGGCCTGCCCCTCTTGCTCTCTCCCTACTGATGCAGCATCCAGCAGGGTGTCCAGAAGAGTTACACTGGAGAAAGAAAAGAAGAGAAGGGGTAGGGGGAGAAAGACAAGAGGACCACTGCGAGGTCCTTGCTGAAGCGAGACTGCAGAAACGTGTCTTCTGAAATACAGCGTCTGATCTGGACGGTAGATGTGACGTGTGCTGTTTTGGGATGTGGACAGGTACTTGTTCAGTGGCGGACCGTAGGGGCTTTAATTATGGACATTAACACTTCAGCCCCACCGTATTTTGTGGGGAAGGTGGTGATGAGGGTTGGCTGGAAGCTTTTAATCTGTTTGTCAGGCTTGTTCCTGACTGGTGGAGACACTAAGCTAGCAGCGGAGGATGGTGACCCCTGGGTGGAAAAACTGTTGTTTTCAGCAGGCCGGGTAAAATCCACTCAGGTTTTCCCAGCTGTAGAGAAGAGTTCCCATTTGATGGCGCCGTTCACATTTCTTCAAGGCTGACAAACTAGAGGATGGGACAGGGGAGCAAAAAGTTCGTATTTCCTCCAAGGCATGAATATAAAAATAGTTACAGCACAAGGAGATCTGCTAATCCTAGAAGCCTGAAGAACAAACTGTGGGATTTCCTCAGTTGTTTTGCGGCTTGATGATTTTATTTTTGTTTGTTTGTTTAAGTCTCAATTGATACCTGTTTGAATACCTTGTACTTGAAAGGAGGTTTTATTTCCTTGAGTAATGGTAGGATACAGTGGGGCAGGTACTTTTCATTCTGATTTAGATACTCGAAAATAACATTCTTATCACCAAAGATGCAATTAGCTGCCTACAGACCTCGGACAATCTGGACTAGAAACGCTCTTTAATTACAGACAGCTTCTTAATTTGCTTTTAATACCAAGCACAGCCATTAACTTCCTTTTTCATGTGTGCAGCACATTGCAGAAAAATCTTTAAACGGTTTTAGCATACTCTTTTTGTGCATTTTGAAGAAAGTCTGTTCAGCTTCTTGGTGTGGAAGTCTTGTTTGCAGAACACTAATGTTCTGGAGGTCACCGTTTCTCCTCCACGTGAGGAAAGAAAGGTGGGTGTTAGAAATGTCGAGGGTGTTGCTCAGTGACTCGGTTACGGTCCTCTTACCTGCTGGGTGTGAAGGAGCCCTTTGCTTCCTCACCCCTGGGAGGGCACCGACCACCCTCTACGCTGGCGTCCGAGCTCCACCTCCTCTTTGTTCTGCCTTGCACAGGAGATGGGGGAGAGCCGGAGAGGAGGGGGAACCTGTTCCCCAGTGTTTGTCGGGGGCTGAGGCTACAGCCTCTGCCCCTGTGCAGGAAAAACCCCTGCTACCCCCTCCCCACAGCTAAGGGGGCTCCGCAGCAGGGTGGCTATGTCGTGCAGGTCTGCAAGGGAGCTCGTCCCACCGCGCTTGCGGCAGCTCTGTTCTTCACCTGCTGGTGTGCTTGCACCAATGACTTAAAAACCGCTGACAGAAATTAGTGGGGAAGCGATCAGCTAGTAAATCTCACTTTCTGTGTTTTAAAAAATCAGGTGATAGGAACACACTCTGAACTACATCGGTGAAGTTCATTCTTTGCATTAGCAAGGCAGTTCTATAAAGTCACTTGAAGCATACATCAATACGTGGTTACAATCTGTCTTGTAAATTACAGTTTCTTGTGTGGAATCGAGTCATGATTAGACTTGGTCCATTCTTTGCTTATTTTTGCTAAAAAGGATTTCGCTGCTGTTTTAATCTAGGTGGTTTTGGCAAGACAAATGGGAATGAATTGTTTGTAGATGTGGGCGTAGAAATCCACAGAAGTATCCTCTTGGAATGGTAATACTGGGAAAGGAAATGGAGAGGGAGTAGAAAACTATACACCTTGAAGAAAGATGTGAGAGGGAAGAGCGATTTGTTTGCTGATATGGACAGGAAATATTCAAGACGTTAAAGAATGAGCACGTTGGAACTTGTAACTGATTTTACTACTTTGCTGTGAAGTAGGTTAACAAAATGGAATGTAATAGTAGCTCTTCCATCCTTTTGGAGCAAGGGATTGAGAAGGAAAAAAAAAAGAGAGTAGTGCAGACATGTGAAATGTCTAGCTATACCTGGCAGGATATTGCAAGGCTTGGCTGTTGGGTGCAGAGTTGTTGGAGTTTCCTAGAAAGGAATTTACCACAGTAATCCAAAATATGAATGCAGCTACCAGCTCAGCAGAATGCGTACTTAATGGTGGATTAGGAATCTTTGTTTTGCTTTTTGAAGACTTGCTTCTGTTTTGAGAGATCCCGAATATGCTGTTTGTGATTCTTATTAAAGGGAAATGATGGAAGAATGTTTTTTGTTTTCAAAAATTGTACAAGAGCTTTGCGTCGTGGAAGTTAAACCACTGTACATCATTCAGCAGGCTCTTGACAGGCTTAGTTCTGTGACTCCTGTGATGCCTTGGGGCCACAGAGGATGCTGGCATTCAGACACACGGTCAAGTTATCCTGCGCTAGCTTAGCTGTAGAAACACAGGACTGCTACTTTTAAGGCTTTGTGCTCTCATGGATGTAGCTGGTGTGTGCCCTGCACTGCTGCTGGAGGCCACCGTTCCTACAGCAAAATGAAAACTGTTCCTATGTTTCAGCTACCATATGTCGGTCTGGCATGTTAATTTAAGCCATCAGGTAAAGATGTGATTTGTGCTGCCAGTGTCACCGGTTGCAATGGCTGAGCTGAGGGGGGATTTGGCCCTTGTAGGAGGATGTGATTTTGGAAAAGTGGGGGCAGAAGACGACAGTTAAATGAGATCTTGAAGAATGGCCACATCGTGTCAGGCAAGGTGACTGTCCAGACAATTACCTGATGTCCAACAGTGGTGAGTAATAGATGTCTGGTAGAGGCATGAAATGGTGATACTACGGCTTCCAGCCTCCGACAGCCTACGGTGCGAGGGCATTCTGAGCTCGAGGCAGTATCATTTGTGCGACAGTCCTTGACTGACTTCGCTTCTGCAGCCTTGTTGTTGTTCTTCAGGTCCACAGCAGGTTCAGAAACCTCTTTGTCTGCCCCCCCTCCTCCCTTCGCCTTGGAAGAGATGTGAACAGTCATTTGCATTCTCAGCACTACTTCTAACTGTGTGGACCTGTGTCGTGTATCGTCTCTCTTAGTCATCCTTCTCCAGGATGAAGAATCCTTTGGGAGTTCAAACAGCAAAGAGGTGCTGATGTCACAGCTTGTTTGCTTAGTGGATGCGATTTGGAGCTCTTGGCTTAATTATCTTTTGATGCGAACTCATTTTGCTTGGCTCATACAAATGCAAGACAACTCTAAAAGAATGTGGGTGTGCAGCTACAGCAGTTCAGCTTCTCAAGCAGCATTGCTTTCTTTGTGGCTGATGCATGATTAAAAACTGCAGAGACAATCCTTCAGGTAAGCAGTATAAGGGGTGGCATGTCGTTTACTGAATTTTGAATTGGACTGAAAAAAAACTGTAAGAACTGGAGAGGTTTCCTTGAGAAGAAAACCAAGATAAGGACAAAGAACCAGGATGAAGAAGAAAGAAATGCGTATACTGATATGGAAGAGAGCATGTTATGCTACCGACTAATGTTTTAAATATAATTTAAACATGACAACCCACCAGTTATTAAGCGATTCTATTGATACACTCGGGAGTTTCTTGGAGTATTTATGCTTACATCTGTTGACCAAAGCTAGATATGGGATCCTACTCTTTCCTTTACTGCCTGTTATATTCTGTACTGTCATATATGCTTCTAATGTATTTGTGAGAGCTTTTCTAGTTTAATAATAAGGAAATAGATATCTAATCTCACCTTCTTCCTCTTGAATGAATTGTGGGCTGGAACTCTGTTTCATCAGTGATTCAAGGTAGTGTCAGAACTGGACTTCACTTCTCTGAAGTGTATTACCGTTACATAGAATATTTCTCTGTGGTGAAGTCCTAAGCTGTAGCTGTTTTGGATGGGATTTGTGTTCTTCTAGAGACTGCAGATATCTGTAGATACTACTTCTTCTTATCATCGATGCAAGATGTAGTTTAAAAAAATTTCTTTTTGCCCCATTTTTAGTTTTTTTTTTCCCCTGCCATTTTCTTCAGGTTCTCTAAGGTGAATGCTGCAAATCCGTTACTTTCACGTGGAAGCTGTTGACTTAAACAGAGCTATTTATTTGCTTATAAGCAGGCTGGTACTCAGATGCATCGCTGAGGGAGACCACCGTGTTCTGTAAACTAACCCTCACAATGTCCCTGTGAGGCTAGTGACCACATTTTTTCTCGTGTTACAGGCTTGGAGTCCAAATAAGCTGTGACTCACGCAGCAAGCTAGTGGCAGATGCGTGATTAAAATGCAAGTTTCCACTCTTGATCTCTTATGCAAGTCACTAAATCTTTAATTTTCTGCAAATGATAGAAACAGTAAAAATTATTCCATTTGTGTGCCTATTTCAGCACACATGCCGTATTTCCTAGTGTGCTCGCTTGGGTTATCCATATTTAAGTCATCGGTCTGTTCACTTGTGTGCAAAGAAACAAATGGTTTCTGAGTAACTTCCTCCAGCAGAACGTGCTATTACTTCAACAATGAATGAGAAACAGAATTGAGTTCCCCAATTTGTAAGTGATTTATAAAGAATAACTATGTCAAAACGAAACAAAGGAGGGAAGAAATTGCAGTCACTGGAAGCGTCAGGCAGCATTTTAGATACACAGGCCACAGGTCCATGCTGTGGCTTCTGGCTTATGTTTCTTTGTTTCAATTGGCAAGATCAGAGCAGACTAGCAGTCTCTTGAGGTCAGTTAAGAATGCTTGCAGGACAGTGTTTGGTGTCCAGGAATTGGAAAAGACCAGTGTGTCCCTGCAGATTCTATAGTAGGATACGTCTCTGCAGAACTATGAAAATATGTAAGTTTTGTACATGAACTTTGTGAAAAGTCAGGTGTTTCATCTGCTAGATCAAATGCTTTCTGACACTTAGGCAAGTGAAACCAAGTGACTGCTGCAGAGCTCTTTCACACAAACTGCGGATGAATGAGAAAAGCCCGGTTGTCACTGGAGAGGGGAACCATTTTTTTTGTACAAAAGCTGACTTTGCCACTGATCTTTCAGCCTCATCCTTAACAGAGACCTACCAAATGCCTTCAGAAGAGGCTAGGAACTAAATGCATGGCTCTCCTGTGTGCCATAAGCCGTGAACCCAAGAGTGGTTTTGCTTTGCATGCTGTAATTTCATACTTGTTCCCACAGACAAACTCATATTCCACATGCTGCAAATTACCTGTCTGCTTCCCTTGGGAAGCGATCTTCTCACCATCTGCTCCACCCCCTTGCCCCAGCGTCCTTTCTAATCCATAGATAATAAATAAATTGTTTTGCATATCACCTAAACATGTGTAATTAAACTTTTCCTACTTGTATATAGGCTTTAAATTTGCCTCTGACCTGGAGAGAGACTTGTGTGCTCAAAATATTTAATTAGACCAGCTGGTGAAGATTGCTTCTATCTACAGACCTTTTCTTATACTGTAAATGTTATGCAAGCTTGCACTGCTGTCTTTTTATCTGTGGTACTTCGGAAGGACGTGCTCTAGGAGATGTAGTCCTCAGCTCAAGTAGTTTCCAGTGGTTGCGTATCATGCAATTTTGTGCATTTTCTGTCTACCAAAAAAATCAGGAAAAATTAATAGTTGCTACACAGGAAATTCAGAAAATATGGTGCAATATAACTTATTTTGGACAAAGTTTTATAATCTTTATAAAAGAGCTTGTAGTTATTTTTCTATGGCTGTTCCTGTTTGTCCTCTGATTTTCTTCTGAAACTGCTGGGCAGGGGAGAAAACTCAGTGTTGGCACGCGGCAAACAGCGTATATGGTAGAAGTCTAGAGTTTTCACACTTTAAGTCAGCTGGGATTTTTCAGGCTGTTATAAATGTTTTTGTGATTTCCAGCAGTTACTTAACTGTGTTAATGTGTTTTACTGTGCACATATTCTTTCCAGCTTTTGCACACGCGGGTGGAAGAGTAGGTTTTCTACAGACGTGCTGTCTATTATCACAGTGAATAGGTGTAATTTCAAAACAAGGCAGTGGAAGAAAATGTGGAACCAGATCGGAAAGTCTGTGGGCACCCCATCTGTCTGCTGGGAACCATTAATTTTCTTGACGGTGGGGTGAAGATTTGCTGAACTGGGGACTTCTAAGGCACTGGAAACATTGTCCTCAAATCAGTGTCTCCATTGTAGCTGATCAGCTTGGAGGCTTGTAAAGGTGTGCATGTCGTACTTTCAGAGCTTGCTTTACATCGCTTTCTGTTTGGTAAGGATAGCTTCTTAAGGATTAATGAACTATGCATCCTTAAAATACGCTTTAAGGCAAGCATTAATTTCTTTGTACTGTATGAAGGTAAGCATGCTTGTTTACAGTGTCTTGAGGAGGTGCGAGGGTGCAGGAGTTTTCTGGCACATTTGACATATTTTGTTAGACTGAGCATTTGACAGCAGAAAAGTGTGAAGTATCTTGGTATATTTCTCACGTTTCGGGTGGTGTCAGGTGATGTTTTGAATTGCCTCGAGAGTGAATCTGATTCCTTGCTAGGAAACCAGCCGCAAACCGAGTTTGTTGGAGAGGGTGCATAAGCAGAAACCCAGGTTGTGTGGAGTAGCACTAGTCTTGCAGAAGAGTGACATGCAAATAGTGTAGTCTTCCAGCAGATGAGTGGTAACGAGTGCGTAGTGGGCTGAAGCATCTGAGACGCTCTAGACAAGTCCTTGGGTTGCAAGCTTCCCTGGTGCTGCAAGCACATGCCTACCTGTGGCACTGACTAAAAGCTGTGGTGAGCAATGGATTTTGCATAATACCCTGTTGAAGGCTGAAGGGTGAGAAGCTTGGGAATACTGAGGTAGCAGCCTGCCTGAATGACATGGCAAGTAACAGATTTTTACAGATCGTATTCTGTATAATTCTGTTGGGTAAGGCAGCCAGTTGTGTATTATGCAAGAACTTGGCTTTTACTGAAATCACTCTGAAGCAAGATGCAGAGTAAAATACTGCATCACTCTGTGTACTGTAGTACAATTGTAAAAGTTGTGGTGTTCTTGTCTAGGACTGCACCATCAAGAGGGGATGCCCAGATCTTGAGCTCCTTTAGGAGACCTCCTGCTTCTGTGGGTTTAGGAGATCCAGGTGACTCTGGTGTTTTTAATTGCAAATGATCTCCTGGGCTCTTTGATCTTGGCATTTTTTGCTTTTTCTTTTAAAGGAATGCAGTATAGGCACAGGTCAAAGGGAAATGGCAGACCTTAGGTGGAGAAAGGAAAAGTGTTACATGGAAAAATTCAGATACATGGAACTTGGGAAAAGTGGTATTTAAACAGTTCAGATTTACTTTTTCCCTGCATTTTACTCAAACTGTGTTTGTGTAAACAAAGAACTGCACAGTCTACAGCACAGCTGACCATATAGCCAACTACTGCACTTGCATTTGTGTGACGCTATCTGAGGATTTCAACAGAATACAAATAAGTCAATAATTTGAATCAGGTTGTTGATGTGTCTTAATTTTAACAAAAAAGCCAGTAGCTGTTCTACAGAGTAGAAAAGATCCTTCCCTCTTCTTGTGTTATTTGAAATTCTCTAGCTTAAAGAAGGAAGTGTTGAAATGGTTACTCCTGTTGAAATGGAAAACTGTATAGCAAGTCTTTTGATTGTGCTAGGTATCTCCTTATGGCATTGTTTCGTTATTTTTATTTTGGAATGGGTAAGACACTGATTCTGCAGTCTCTTTTCCACCCATCCATGGGGTGACCTGTGTCTGCACTAGATTTTTACAGGTTGCGAATTGAGGCTTGCAGACAAGGTGGAATCTGTTGTACAAAGCAAAATATGCTTGAAATATGACACAAGTGTTTTCGATGTCTGTTGTAATGAATGACTTTTTTTCCTTAAAGGGGCAGCAGTACTTTAAGAGGTCTTAGTAGGCAAAGTTGTGATAAAATTATTCTGTGAAAGTGAGTTGTGTATAACCATTCTGGATTTAGTTGATACAGCTGAGCAATTAATAAACTTGTTAACTCTTTCTATCATGTTATAATGAACACTCTGTAGTCATTTTGTCGATGTGATAGGTAAATGCGATACCTGAAAACTTTTTAATCATGTTGAGGAGTTGGGGGTTGAAACTATAAAAAAAATCTCAATGCTGGCTCAGATTTCTTTAAATTTTTAATCACAGATACTTCAGTATTTGTTTCAGCTATATGTAAATACTGCCTTTGAATTAGCTGAAAATTCCTGTTCTGCTAACGCCACTTCTAAAACATAGAAATGATTGAGTTTTCACTGCTGAAAGATGGCTAGTTGAGTGTAGAAGCACATGTGGTGAAAGCAAGCTGTTTCACAGTGCTCATAACGCGTTGGGCAGTTAAGTTTGAGAGCAGAGGATTAGGTTTGGGAAATAGTTTCTCGAAGAACAGAAAGGAGAATGGTGAAAATCAATTTGCTACAATGAACAGGTGTGAAAAACTATGCTGGAGGACTTGGCATAATTTTTGCAGTTTGGGGTGGCTACTCCAGTTAATGTTTCAGTGCCTTTATTGTCACTGCACGTACATCTGGAGAGGCATTATCCCCAATGAAAGGGTAATCCAGCCTGTTCAATAACAACAACTCTTTTGCCTTGAGACAGTGAAGTATCAGATTTTGCAGCATGCAAGACAAAAGGCTCCTTTGCTACTTCTCAGAATAAGATTAGAGTTGTCACGTTTCTCCTTCACCAGCGTGCCTGGCACTTCAGAGCATAGCTCAGACTTCCCTTTGTTAATGGAAGAGAAAGGCTATCTTTATGCTCTTCCGTTATTGGTACTTTTTATTTTCATAATTCATTTTTATATTTAATGCACATGACTTACGCCTAAATCCCATTCAGGATTAGTTTGGAAAGTTGGGTTTCAGTTAACTGAAACTTGAGCAGCCTTCTCAAAAAATCCCATCCCTAAGAAATGTTAATTAAAACAAAAAAAAAAAATCGTGCAAGCTTTGTGAGTACTCCATACAGTACAACACGGTATACCAGAAAGCCTGAGAAAAGTCAAACACAGTTTTGCATCTCTGAAAACAAACCACAAGAGTGTGGTAGGTTAGAACTGCTGGTGAGGATGGGCTGGGCAGTGATGTTTTAGGTAGGCTTTCCTCACTGGTAGCTTTGGAAAAAGATGGAAACAATACTAGTAACTAAAATAAAAGTAGCACTCACTTCTGGTGATGTGTACAGAGATCTGTAGCAGTTGTGTTGCTTCCGGGCTTTGTGTCTGAACCCAGGCATCTCAGCAGCAAGAAAACCCACAGGTTTGCTGAAGAAGATGCAGATGACTTTCTTACAGGACCATTCCTGATGCTCCTTTACTTAGCAACCAAATCCCGCTGCAAGTAAACTAGGAGTTTGCAGGCTCTATATGCCTCAGCTAATTAAAAGTGTTGACTAAGTAGCATCAGCATGAATATAAATAAAATTGTTTGGTATTTTACATATTAAATTTAAATGCATTTTACTGCTTCCAGTGTGGAAGCAAGGCTTGTCTCTTTCAGCTCCTTTTCCATAAAGGAAAACAATGAGGAGTTTGTTCAGCTTCTGTGTGCAGAAGAAATACATTTAGGCATTCTTTGCATAACTGTGGGGAAGAAGGGGTTGCTAGCTTTCTCATTGTTCAACTTGTTTCATAATTGTTAACTGTGAAAACACTCTGTGAAAAATACCTGGTGGAACTACAAAGAAATGGTCTGTGCGGTACGGCATTCCTGCAGGAGATGCTTTTGAGTTTAATTTTATTGTTGAAGATATGTGTACTGTTGTTTCAAGCTGTTATACCGTGGCAAATGACCAGTAGCAACTGAGTGACTGGTACTTTGTGAACAGCCACAGTTTCAGTGGCTGCTCTTGAGAAGGCATGTGGCTTAAAATTGCTTTTGTCTCTCTTTTTTTTTTTTTATGTATTTTACTCTGTGTTCTGAAAGCCTATCTCTTGTTTTTCCCCCCTGTGTGTTCCAGTGACTTTATAACATGCAACACACTGATGCCAGGGGGAGCTCCCCTGCTTTCCTCCGGCCTCAGAACGGGAGCGGTCACAGGTCTTCGGGGTACGTCCCAGGGAGAATCGCCCCTCTCCGTCCCCCACCGCCTTCGCAGAGCCATGCTGCAGCCGAATTCACCTCTGCGAGACAAGAAGCCCGGACAAGACTCCCGTCCTTACCAGTGAATCAGCACCGCCACCAGGCAGAAGCCAGCAGGCATAAAAATACTCTCATTTGCTTTGCCATTTCTAGCCTTTCACTTTTTGTTGCACTGGGGATTTTTTTGGGAATAGCTTCAAAATATGCTCCAGATGGTAAGTTCTTTTGCAAACAAAATCATCCTAGGCATTACAGTCCCTGTGAATGCAATTCAATAATTCAGTGTCAGTGCTTATTCAGCATTAGTGTTAAGTGCAAAAATAGGACACTTACTGCGGTTTTAACATGGAGGGTTGCAGTGTTTGGGGGCTAAGATCAGCTTCTTTTTCTGTTTTTAGTGTCATTTCTGTATGTTTTTACTATGCATGATTTGGTTTACTTACGTGAAGCAAAATGGCATAGAAGTAAATAAAGACTGCTGGTGAGTAGGAAAGCAGCATGGGTGTTGTATGAGTGTAATTATTTTTGTCTGCAGAAGAAGCTGTCTGTTCACAAACTGCAGACAAAATGAAATCCTGTTTAAGCAGTAACTAAGGAAGGTAGTAAAAGAGTATTCAAGTAAAAACATCTAAAAACCTGCAAGAATTAATACTAACAGTACGTTTGCTTTGTTTATACACAAATTGGGTAGGGACCTTTTTGATGTAGTAGCCCTGATTTTTTCAGTTAATCTTAGATAACTGGGCAACTTCCATGGAATTTGAAAATCCTCCCAAATGTGTTGGTGATTATAAAGCATGAAAAGGTGATGTGATTAACCATTGATTGCTAAGTAGACATCCCTCTGGCCAAATACTGCTAGGAGTTGCTGTGAGGTGAAGTTGCTAATGGTTGGCAGTATAGTTTGGAGCATGGGTTGTTTTGGTTTGTAGGGGTTTTGGGTGGTTTTGGTTTTGTTTTTTTTTTTTTTTTTGCATTCTGAGTTCTTTTGGTTTGGTGTTTTTCTTAAGGCAGAATTCAGATTTCTAAAAGCTAAAAAACAGGGGTTTGAGTTGAAACTGTTGGCTATTGTAACACAACAAACTTAGACTCCTCAGTGGCTCTTGGCATAGTACCTCAAAAGATTCAGTTTCCAAACAGGTTGAACAAATTAGATGATCAGTTGAAGATTTCAGATGACAGTACAAAATGCACACATCTAACTGGAGTGCTCTTGGTGGTGGCTTGCCGAGATCTCTTCTTGGGTGAAGTTACTGAGTTTTCCTAATAATTATTAAGGAAAACAAAAAGACCTGAGGGAGCAGTAAATTGAAAGTTACTGCTGTGTGGTGATCCAGGTCACTGGTGGCGGGTATGTATCTGCAGTAAGTACTTTGGTTACTGCCAAGTTCAAGAGAAGTCTGAAGGGTGGCTTAGCTAGTTGACTCTGAGAAGTACTTTTGGCTGGGATAAAACCTTCCTGCTTTGATATCAAGACTTTAACTTTTAATTAACTAAAAGCTGTAGATTCTGTTGATGGGTTTAGAAGAAGTGGGGTGTTATTGTGTGCTGCGGGATACATAAAATAATAGTCTCTTTATGCTTTAAAAGCTGATAGTTTGAAGGAGATGGCTGGCCTTTTGTAAAAGCGTAAGTGGTTTTGGAATGTTTTTGCTTCATCCACAGCAGCTCATTCCAGAGGCGTTGAATTGTGTGCATTTTTTGCACTGAATGCATGGTCAGCAAGTGGTTGATGGATCACCAGGGATACTGAAGATGCTGTAGGAAGAGTTGCTGTGATTTAGTAGATGAGCTTTTTTTTTTTTGTCTACAGTAATGACTTGCGTAATGGCTAAGGAGTAACCCAAGGTCATGACTGCTTTGCTTTTGTGTCCCACTGCTTCTCAGTAGAAGTCCAAGCCCATTTTCAGCATTAATTGTTGCATTGTGTCTTTCTGAAGTTGCCCTGCATTATGCTTTTAAAAAAACGCAACATGCACCCACAGAATCCTTTGGAAAGCCTGACACAAGAGAAGCGCCTGCAGGCACCAAGGAAAGTCTGGCTGTAGCTGCAGATTTAATCTTGCAGTATTGTTGTTGGAGCAACTCCCCAAGAGTTTCCCAACAGATTGAAATGTTCATACACTCAGCTCCAACCTAGCACATGTGGTACTGCAGCCAAGGACACCAGTTCCAGCTAGGTGTGTTCTTCTTAAGGGCTAATTGGAAATCCATACTGTCAGTACTTTTTAATGTCTGTTTAAAAGGCAGTGGAGGGAATGTGAGACTTAATGGTAATTGCGTGTAAATCCTTAACCTCCGGCATACCTTCCCCAAAGGGAAAATGGTACTTGTCTGCATTTGTGTTCCTGCCTGTCAGCTGCTTTGTTTTTTCCTCTATGCTTTTATCTTCCTGTCATCATCTTTTTTTTTTTTTTTTTTTCCT
>Ga0065711_1011467_pt1 | contig 12973 bp, 15 predicted proteins | sample Hoacrofraction12_FD_59098 | JGI IMG/M metagenome (GOLD analysis project Ga0065711, IMG submission 59098) | Hoatzin crop microbial communities from Cojedes, Venezuela - Epithelial fraction 12 v2 (version 2) | ecosystem: Host-associated > Birds > Digestive system > Esophagus > Crop | place... | reverse complement strand
TCAGCATAGTGTTAATTATTTAACAATAAAGAGTTCTAATTCATTTGCCAATGTTGCCTGAGGGTTTTTCTGTAAACTTCACACCTTCCCCAATGTTCGAACACATTCTTTCCCCACCACCACTACTCTTCACCTGCTTTTTTATGCGTTTTATTTCTTCTTTTTAACTGTACACAAAAGTGCCTTTCCTCCCTGCAAATGCTGTCCCAGGGAGAGGCGGTCTCAGTCCGAGCACTGCAGTGACGTCCTGCTCCTTCCCCAGTGTGCCCTGGCAGCTGTACTGTGCATATCACAGGAGGGGCAGAGCCTCTTCCCTGCAACAGGGCAGAAATCTCATCACCCCAGCACCCACATTTGGCTGTGGGGATGGAGGTCACACCTGGGTGGCCCCGGCTGACCTGTCTGTTTCTCACAGCAGCTGTGATAAATCCTGGATCAGTACCAGCTCTAAACAAGCACAACAAAATGAAAAGCATTTTACACCACCATTTTGTTATGGCTAACACTAAACTCCACAAAACCCAAGTGAAGGGAATAAAAGCATCCGAGCACACAGCTGTGTCCTGCTAACAGAACACTGGAACACTGTTACTGACTGCCATGCCTAAAAGCTCTTCCCAGGGCAAAGCTAGAGCCTCAAAACACTGCCTTATAGCTATCTGTTTGCATAATTAGGAGTATTTGGACCTAGTACATCTGCTATTAATCAGAGCAGCTCTAGGGACCCCAGAGAAGCCTGGCACATTTACTGCTGATGCTACGGGAACAGAGTTCAGCACTTGGTGTCCTCGCTGCTTCCCCGAGGAAAGATTTGAGCAAGTTCCCACTCCGAGGAGCAGCCTTGTTTACCCAAACGCACAATTCGGACACATCCGCGTGCTCCTCCTGGCAGCCGGGACCAGCGCAGCGCCGGGATTCGAACGCGCAGCCCCAGGGGAAGCAGACGGGTCGTCCTCACTCTGCAGAGCGCCAGAGCCCTCGCGGCACATCGCTTCACACCGAAAACGCTGGCCAGGCTGCTTTTAACCTGTGCCCTGGTTGTAAACCCTCACTCCAGCAGCGCCCCGTGCCAAGTTCGGCCCCTGCACCAGGCCCCTCCCAGGCAGGGCCTGCCAGCTGCCCGTCAGGGTTTTCTGCAGGATACAAGCTTTGACTACAACAGTATCAGAAGCAAAACCCCCTGCTTTTCCTTTTGCATGGAAAGCGTTTTCCTTTGGAAGCTGGAAAGAGGTCAGAGGTCTGCATTTTCACACAGAAGGTTTGGGGTTGTTTTGCTCGTTACTTAAAACAGGACACGCAGCTGGCCTAAAACTCCGGCCGCGACACACTGAAGCTGTTCTCACGACAGCAGCCTGTCTATGAACCTTAGCGGGTCAGCTTCACATAACTATTGTATTCCCCTGGGAGAGCCTGGAACTTTAATCACAGCTACTAAAAAACTTCGTCACTGAAGAGCTAAACGGAGCACACCTTCAGCTTTTCACCTCAGGGACAGTCTTCAGAAGCAAGCAACGACTCCTAAAAACACACAGGCAGGAACCCTTGTAAGCCCTCCACTCGTCGCTGCTGCGCGTCTGCAGCCTCCCCAGACCCCGACTCCCTGGATGTCCGGGCCAGCCTGCCCTGCCGCCCCAGCCCCGCTGCCCTCGCAGGGAGTCAGAAGCCTCAGCAGCCCCACGCAGCCGAGCAAGGACGGAGGCTGGCTCGCGTCCTGCAGAGGCCGAGCAGCAAACCCCCATCGCAGACAGAAGACAGAGCTGGCGTGCACAATTTTAACCATTACGGAGCATTTGCAAAGGAGGTGAACAGTCCTGCACACAACTGCGTGTTCTGAGGCCCGAGGGGTCGAGCTAAGATTGTTTCACAGTCCTCAAGCTTCTACGATTACTTTAGCTCTGGGATGCTCCATTCAGTTACACGTCATGGTCATGGTGTAGAGAGAGGTTCTGGCCTAGCCCCAGTTTAATGCCACAATTTTACCTCCAGTAAAACTTCGGGGTCATCGGAGCACAACCACGCACTAGTCAGAAGAAAACAAAGGTAATTCCTACTTGCTCAGAGCTATCACGTTCGATGAATCACTGCCGTGTGCCCATTTGTCAGGTTTTCTTTATTCTAGCATCACTTTTGCATTCCTACTTGTGATAGTAAGTTTTGGAACTCTGGTACATGAGACAAACTGGAAGATTTTCTTTAAAACATTTTTCTTTAAGAAGAAAAAAACAAAACAGAAAAAGAGAAATCTAAGCCACAGCGAAGGACAAGACCAAGACCAGCCCCTGGGTGCGAAGAGCAGTGGACCTGTGGGAAAGCCAAGGCAGACGAGGGGGCAGCAGACAAAGCACAGATTTTGGCCTTTTCATTCGGAAAGCGCGAGATGGGGCAAGGCTAACGCCAAGCACTAAACTCCGTGGCAACAGGGACACTGCACAGGTCCAGAGACCGAGTATCAGAGCGTTCCCGGCAGTCACCTGCGCGTGTCTCCCTGCAGCCGGTGGCAATGCTGGCAGCTCCACACAAAGGCTTGCTCGCCTCCCGCAGCACGCACACCGCTGCTGCCCTCCGCGCTCACGCACACTCAGCAGTCCACACGCTCCTGTTCCCGCACAGACACCGTCACGCTCAGCCACACGTAGCGCGCAGACGTACAGCTACCGCAGCTGAAACGGACACGCCGTGCCCAGACACCCCGCAGACCCCGCTCCCCAGGAACTGCCCTGCGTAACCACCCGCACCCCTCTCCTGCAGTCCCCCCCCAGGGCCGGCCACACGTAGCACGCACAGTGACACACACGCTGATGAGCAGCTGCACAAGCATCGGCACACACACGAGATGCTCCACAGATTGCTGGACCCTGATGGTGCGACACAAAGATCCCCCCTCTCCCTCCCACTTTTCTTCCCAAACATCATGTATTTTAAAAAAAAAAAATCCTACTGGAAAGTCCTGGAAGCAATTTGGAGTGTGAAATCCTCAAGGCTGCTGACAGGAGAGATCGAGGCGGAGCCAGGCCATGAAGACCCTCTGGAAGGAGAGGTGGTTATGGAGCTGGGAAGGAGGCAGGAGGTGTTCCTTGTTGTGGACTGAGGGGTCCAGGCTGGATCAGATCCCACAGGGAGAGTCCTGGCCCAGCACAAGCCTCTGGGTGCAGCACCAGTTCTGGAGGGAGAGCAGATGAGGCTGCCCAGCTCTCCGAGGCTGGGGCGAGAGCTCTGGATCAGTCCAGCCCCAGGTCCGAGTCGGACGACGACCTCTCGTCAGCCATATCGCGGATGGTGTTCTCCATGGGGGCCAGGCTGCCGCTCGGCGTGATGCCCATGGGCTGGATGACTTGCTCTCTGCAGCCAGGGAGGAGAGGGGGAAGGTAAAACACATCTGCAGCAGACAACACAGGAACAGACAAGTGCTACAGCAGAAGGGCGGAGCTCGTGCCAACTGCCCTGGGGCAGCCCAGAACAGCCCCGGGCCACCACTAACAATCCCTTTTTAGAAGTGGGGGACAGCTTAGCCATAAAACCTCATGCATGCTGAGGTGATGGCTGGACACACAATCCACAAGTGCTGCCATTCTCAGGTTCCCTGGAACAGGCTCAGTTTTAGGGTCCTGTTCCGTGTGGTAAAGGACTGCAAGAAGAAAATTAGCGCTGGCATCAGTGTTTTCTCCCTCTAACACACCATGGAAATACACGCAGCAAGCCTGCTGCCCCTTTCCCTCCCACCCTTGGGGGTGGTCTGAACTCAGCTGGCAGACTCTGGGTTCCTCTCTGTGGCATCTATTAATGATGGATGGAAGATGACTGGAGAAAGCACTCCTGCAGCAAAAGGGACTTGGTGGCACTGGCAGCAACCTGTCCCCAGATCGCTGCTCCCTACTCAGCAGCCTTGCCAGGACAACAGCTGCTGTTCTCACCCAGCACCTGGCCAAAGCTGGTGAAGCAGCTCGTGCTTGGGAACACAGAGCAGGCCTGCAGAGGAATTCTGTGGTATGCCATCATGCCAAAGAGGTGTGTGGGGCTTGCAGTGCCTTCCCCTGAACAGAAAGGGGCCCAGCTTCAGGAAATGTTTCCCCATGGGTATACGCCCTCTCTTACATCTCCTCAGCGAGTGGTGGCCTTGGGAATACATTCAAAGGAAGGTCTGTCATAAATGTAAATCACAGACATGAACATACACAATCTTCTAGTACCTGGACAATTTGTCAAACATGTTGACTAACTTCATGGCTTCATATTCCTTCTGCTCGTCAGTCATCCCTTCCATGGGGTTGGGTAGTTTCTCCTCAACGCGTCCTGTCACAGGGTTAATGCTGCAAGAAGAACAGCGAGGCCGTGGCAAAGGAGGGAGGTAAAGCAGAGGAGTGAGAAAAGGGCTGTGTAAAAACCTTCTTTGCCTTTACTGAGCACAGCAACACAGTGGCAAGGCTGGCTGTCATTGTGCTTGTCTTGTTAGCCCCAAGTGCTACTGCAGCACAATGCGTCCGCCTCCTCTGTATGTCCTGCACACAGTTGTTCCCCCCTGCAAATCCCCCCCATCTCTGGTGTGAGCAACATCCCCATCCTGCCAACTCCACAGTGCAGTTTTAAACCAGGTGCACAAGGGCAGACAACCCTTCTTCCATCTCCTTAAGTCAGGAGGCAAAAAGCTAACACAGACAAAAACCCAAAATCCAGCACGCAGACCACATTGAACGGACGACAGGAAGTACGGGACCCACAGCTGAGCACAGTGCTGGAGCTCTCCCTGCACAGCCCTCATCCTCGAGTTACCACCACCAGGCAAAGAAAAAAAAATAAAAAACAAAAAACCATCTCAGTGCAGCAGCACAGGACCCTGGAGATGGAGAGGAGTTAACTGGCACTTCCAACCCTGCTGCAAGAAGGGCCCACCCTTACCCCAGCGCACAGCAAAACCCTGCCACTGTGCCAAGACGCGTGGATGCCAAGAAAGGGTCCAAGATACGGATTAGAGAGATACTGCCACACGCACACCATGAACAGGTCTGGTGCAGAATGGGCTCTGGCTGAAGGGACCCACTTTGCTCTAGAGCCTGTGCTCAGCTGCAGGGACCGGATGTACACACTGGTGACCTCCCACAGCATGAGCAGCTCTGCCACAGAAGCATTTCACCCAAGGAACACGGAGAGATGGTGGAACAGGACATCAAAGCTAAGGGTGAAAGCGCTAAGTAATGCGGAAGGAAATGCAGCGGGACAAGCGAGATGGCAGGGAGGCAGATGAACAAAGGGGCAGAGCAGGAGTGGGAAGAAGGCGTAGGAGGAGGGGTGCTATAGCGGGGGAGCAGACGTCTTTACTTGGCCTTTGCCTCTTTGTACTCCTCAGTGTCTGTGTCTTCATCTTCTGAGTACTCTCCCTCTTCCCGACCACCAGCCATGAGGCCTCGTGCTGCCAGGAGCCCAGCTGCATTCCCGTAGCCCGTGTACTTCACAAACCGTGACACTGTCAGGAGAAGGGGAGAGAGACCGCCCTGTGCCTCCCCCCTGCCTCTCCAGCCTCCTCTGCTCCTGTGTGCCCCAACAGAAAGACGGGCGCAAGGCCAGAGACGCAGAACTGCCAACGCTTCTTTGAACTCCGACAAGGAGCAAGGCTCCCACACTATGCACCAGCAATGGTGGGGACAACACCCATGGGGTGGGGGTCTGAATGCAGGCCAGGATGTCTACAGGGTGTTGGGGTGTCCTCTGGCAGAGCTTTTCACTCACCACTGGCATGAGAGACAGCAACTCCTTCCCACAGAGCACTTGGATACTCTCCACTTTTCCTGCAAAGGGTGACCCACCCCACACTCTCTGGCTTGCCTGGAGGCCAAGCCCCAGGACTCCCTGTCACCAAAGCCCACAAAGAGCCCCTGCAACTCACCACTCTCCTTGCAGAGCACAAAGAGGAACTCTGCCGCGCAGTGCTTCACGTCAGTGTCGATGTGGGTCATCAAACGCACCAGCTTGTTCCGCAGAGAGTTCCCCACCTCCGGCCGATTCCTCACGTCCCGGAGCGGCGGCAGCACCTACAAGGCCACAGCGAGGGGCAATCAGGGGAGCTGGAACAGCAACACCACATCAGACAGGGGAAAAATGTAGGTGTTTTTACAAATCAGCTAAAAGGAGTAAATCCACAGAGCGTGGGAGACGGGGAAAACACACTGCGGGCACCAAAGGCCTCAAGCACCCGTTAATCAGAACCTAGCAGAGAGACAGAGCAGGTCTGTTGGAGGACAGCAGTAAGGCGGTTTGCTATTCTCCTCTCTCCTCAGTGCAGCATCATTCCACTTCTGCCGACCTACAGCCTACCTTCGCCTTCAGGAACTTCCTCGTCTGGCGGTGGACTCGGGCACTCTCCGTCAGCAGGTTCAGCACCGGGGTCAGACTCTCCTTCAGCTTGTGTCCCTGCAGCAGCATCCACAAAACGAACACCACGTTAGTCACGCTGAGCTCAACTTGTCTGCCTTGTGGCAGGGAACATGAGTACAGACCACCAGGGAAAAAGATGGAGACCAAAGCTTCCCAGCCTCTGCTACAGGCATTTCAGTGCTTCACCACCCCAAGCGGCGTGGTTTTACAAGCCCTGCTCTGTGGCACAGCAGTGCTAGAAATATTCATGCAGGGCATCCAGAGTAGAGAAGTGCTGCAGTAAAATTCAGAAGCCCTTTGGAACTAACCCCAGAGACTGAGAACTACAGCAAGCTCGAAAATAATGCCAGTCCAGGCTTTCAGAAGCTACACACCAGATCACTACTGAGTGAAACAGAGCACCGGTATTTCAATCGCCCAGCTAATCATCTGTGCAAGCAACCCCACTACCTGCAGTCAGTAAAGCAACGATGCAGTCACCTTCTCAGTCAACAGATGCTGTTTTAGTCCTACCAGCCATATCAGTTTTGCCTCTACTACAAACTGAGCCTTCTGTGAAGGGCTGTCTCCAAACAAACCATACCCTGCTGGTGCTCCCGGGGTGTTGGCACTGGGCTTTCAAGGTTCAATGTAGGCTGAAGGACGTGTGCCCTGCAGCTAACTTGTGAAAATGAGCAGCGAGGAACTCTGAGAGCAGCCTCTCAACTTACCCTGTCAAGGCGTCGCTCTAGGAAATCCAGCAGGATGCTGACTGCATCCATGTTGACACCCATGTACTCTAGCGAGCCTGGCCGGACTTTCGGGGTCAGGAGGACATCCAGACACTTCAGGGGCAGGTTGCCCAAAAGGTTAACCGTATGACTAAATATATAAAAAAGAGAAGTGAACACATAGTCATCATTCTTTGTTCACAGAAATTCTTCTGCAATCCATAAACGAAGGTTTGTTACTAAATACCAGGGGTGTGAGGACCCCGAGATCCAAGTTGTCTTTGGGCTGCATCCCAAGCTCCTCACACCACTAAAAGCCAATAAATTGAAGTGCTTTCTGTAGTTTAGTGGTTGAGTAGTAGTTGAACTACGTGCTGGGAGTCCAAAGAGACTTCAGTGACAACTGAGAAACCATGGTTTGTGACACAGAGGCCAAGTTGGACCAATCTGGGCAGCCAATCTGCTGCGTCGCTCCTCCTCACCTTGATGGTCAATGCAATGCATTGCTTAGCGTTCCTCTAAGCTTTCCTGGGGACAGGATGGTGTCACCTGCCCAAAGCTGACACCCCTGGACCAATAATGCTCAGCGGTGACACAGGCAATTCCTCAGCATGGCTCAAGAGACAGACAGTTAATTAAGGCCAGCTGATGGACTCATCAAGTATCAAACATCTGCTCTGGCAAGCTGCCACCTGACACGGGTGGCACTGCTGCCGAGGCCTGACGCAGGATTCTGAACATGCCCCTGGGGGCCAGGCAGGCTTGGAGAAAGCATCTCCTCCTGTAGACCAGGAGGCTGTGGCATTAGCACACACAGTTTGGCTGCGGGAAGGGCAGGGCTCTTTCCGAGTTCCAGCAGCACGAGGGACCTGCAGGCCAAACCAAAGATGCCTGCTCGTCAACAGCGACCATAGCAATCACCAAAACAGCAGAGGGTCTAAATGCCAAGGTCAGGCAGGATCTGCCTCGGAGAGGCCTCAGGTCTGTCTACAGCGAAGAGCATGACCTAGTTACCCAGCACAGACCTGTGGAACTCCTCTGTCCGGTCCTCTCCGTCAGCAGAGATCATGAGGCAGTGGCGCAGGAGGGCACCCAAGTGCCGGTACAAAGCAGCATCTTCCTGGCCCCAAAACACAAAAGGAAAACCTTGATCAGGAAAGGGGATCCTCCACACCCCAGGGCCTGCTGCCCCTGCAGCCCACAGCCCCATCCCTCCCTCCAGCAGCAGGGTGTTTAACTAGCCTCCCGATTCTCCTTTTGAGGTCAACACAGCCTTCCTGCTGCCCAATACACTTCCCTGCACTCTACAACACACCGAGTCAGGGGCTGGAAGAGGCCCCAAAACAGGCTCATGGATTAGCCAGAGATGTTCTCCATCACACCTTCCTTTGGCCTCGTCCAGAGGTGAAAGAGTAACAGGCCACACTCAGTAGCGAGTTATCCGGGGACCCCGTCCTCCCACTCGCACAACAAACTGTGTCACGTAGAAGGAAAAACACCCAACCTTTAAATGTTAACGCTCTGAAAGTCTTAAGGGTTAATAATGCATTGGATAGTGGCCGTGCTCTGGGGAGGAAGGTCTGGACACACGAGACTCTTGCTACCCTTGCACGTACCCGGGGGCTGCATGAGTGCCAGTATGTAATCCGAGGAAATGCAAGCAGAGGAGAAAACCAGCAGTCAAACCACAGCCCAGAGACCTCCAAATGCAGCGGGGTGGGACACCCGAGGAGCTTACCTCGTCCACCTCCCTCTTGCTGGAATCAAAGGTGATATTGAAGAGCACTTTCAGGATCTCCATGGCTCGCTCTGTCTCCTGCCGGGGCAGAGGTGGGAGAAGTCCCTCCTCATTGGCAACTTCGTAGGGGTCCAACCACTTGACACCCAGGGTCAGCTCCAGGGTATCTGTCATCAGGCTAATGCCCCTGAGCTCCTGGGCCAGCTGCTGCCGGATGTCCACTCGCAGTGCCGTCAGCAGGAAGAGCAAACGCAGGTCGAAGAACTTGACCTCGTGCGGAAGGCTCCTCTCGTTGTACAGTTTGATGCGCTTGGCCAGGCCCACCACCAGCCGGGCTTCCGCCGTCAGCTCCTGTGCCCGAGGGCTGCTGAAGACAATGTTGCAGAGGCATTTGAGGGATTCCAGGATCACATCCAAGTCCGGGACCTCCCGGATGAGCTCCTCTGAGTAATCAATGCCAGCGTGCCTGGCGAGGGTCTTCAGGCCTTCCTTGGTGGTGAAGGGGTCAAGGCAGTATTTGTCCCGGGACAGGATGCGGATGCTTTCCAAACACGTGACCTGGCAGGACGGCTGCAGCTCTCTTTCCAGGAACTTAATCAGCAGCTGGGCCATTTTCTGTGCAGTTGGAAACAAGCAATGTCTCGTGCACCAACACTTTACAGTGCTCCCCCACCACCCCATAATGCTCTGCCCTGGAAAACACCAGCATCATCTATAGGTGGGCCTGCTAACGGCTCTGGTTCAGGTGGGCACTCGGCAGCACTCAGGAAGCATTTGGCTCCAACATCTGATCCTGACCTAGTCTGAGCAAGGACACCCAGCAAGAAACAGAACGACTGGGACTGGGTATCAGATGTGAAGGCAGAGTATGAACAGGCAACTGCTACTATTTCTGCTTCAGCTTCAGCCACGGTTAGGATGGCTCAGGCTAACGCTGTTCCCCCGACAGCTGCGTGAAGCAAAGAGAGGGCAGGGCAAAAACATCCCTGACGGCTTCACTGCGGAGCAACAACCAACCCAACAGCAGTTCTCTGCTCCCACCCAGAGCCTTAAGATTAGGGAGGCATCCGCTTTGGGTGCTCCAGAAAGAGACTGAGAAGGCTGGTAGATGCGTCAGAAAACCACCAAGGGAGGGTGAAAGGACACAAGTGAGGCGAGAAGAGCACGTGATACCCTAGGAAAGGAGGTAAAAAGACCTCAGCAGATTCAAGTAAGTAGTACCTCCCTAAAAGTGAGTGCTGTCTGGAGACCTACTAGCCCAGATCCTCAGTAGGTACAGGCTGGCAGAGCTCCACTAACACCAATTCACAAGAGCTGACAGTTTAACCCTTGTGGATAACAGCATCGTACGTGACAGCGAGCAACGGAGGAGTACAGGAGCAAAAGGTAATGCTTCCCACAACCAAGTGCCACTTGGTTTGACCCATGTGTAGCAACACTTCGCATGGCACTAGTCATCCACTGCATAGGCACCCACACCGTGGTGAGGTAAGATCTCACTAGATCTCTCTAACATGACGCCGTATCAGAACATGTCTTTCCATGCATGTTACAAGAGTGAAGGACTCCAAGACTGCAAGGTTTGCCATCAGTCAGCGTAATCGGCTTAACACAGTCTAATCAGTTGTACTTCTTCATTCCTTCCCTCGGTCCTCATGAAAAAATTAATTTTAATCCTTAATGTGAGGCTGCCAGAACTTAACAAGCTCTAGCTCATCAAGTATGCCCCACAATCACACTCCCAAGAAGTGAGAGAGTACAGTCATTCCTCTTCTCCCTCCATATGAGACAGAGACACAGGAGTTAAAGACACAGTCATTAAGTAACCAAAGCCTCTGACTCAGGCCAAAGAGACATCAGAGCACAACCCAGGGCTAAACCTTCGGCAGAACTGAGCACCACGAACTAGATGGTGATGCTCAATTCGTTATTTCATGACACAGACCCCAAACGTGGAGCATCCTAAAGCTGTGCCCGAATTCACGGCCTGTGTGACCGTCCCAGCTCAAAAAGCAAGCCAGTGCAAGGCAAAGAGCTCGGATCTCATGGGATCTGGTCCTGCGCGTCAGGCTGTACCTGGGAAAACTTCATGCTAGCATTAGCTGGCGATGGCACAGACAGAAGAGGTCCCATTCCTCACCCTGGTTGCCTGGTCCACACTTGCTGTGTTAACACAGGCATTGGTGCAATCAACCAGCGAATCGGACCACAAAACTGATCCAGCTGAAAAATAATCCAGGAAAAGGAGAGCTATTCTGCAGGCAGATCAGCCCATCAACCATGTGCAGCCATGCAAAGGTGTGCCCTGGCGTGAACGAGCTGCAGGAGCAGAAATGAACAGGCAGGGTGTTTCTTTCCACTGAGCACCAGATTACGCCAGCTTAAAGTATCAGCTAACATACAGCCTCCGTCAAATCCCGCAGCCGGCTCACTGCCAGAACGCTTACCCTCCAGAGGCTTGCACGTTGCCATGATCTTTGCCTAGCAGGCTCACCCCACAGACACACAGGATCACACTTTTTACGCACCCGTGGCTCAGACTACACACATCTTAGAACCCAAAGGGCTTGCTGATGCTGGCAGGATGCTGACCTTTATCCTAAAACACCAACTGCTGATGGCAAAGCCAGAGCCAGATGCCCTGAGCACGCTATTCCCTAACCAAGTTAATGAAAACACACTCATTTCCTTCCCTGTAGGAGCTGCCACCACCAAGCCCTGCTGGATACGAGCACAGAGCAGCAGCAGATTCACGGATCTGACTAGAGGAAGGAAGCAAAGAGCGTGCCTACCTTTCTCTCTTCCCGCTCCTCATCGTCAAAGGTGAAGCACTGAGATTTCTGTGAGGGTGAAACAAAACCAATCAAAATAGGTAATAGGTTAAAAATCCACAAAACTGTTTCCCCCCAGCCAGGGCAGGGCCATTCAGCTGGAAAGCAGGTCTAAAAACATGCTGCAAAACCAAGCACATCTTCTCCAGAAGAGTCCCCACCGGCACAGAGGCAGGGAATCAGCACGGCAAGGAGCACCACAGCGCTCGGACGTCTGCGAGACCTGGGGGTCTGTAACAAGCAGCACAAGCTCCTGAGGAACACGACAAAAGGAAAACGTCCCTGCCACTGAGGTTTTTGCTTCAGTCCTGTCTTTTCTTTCCAACACTCTCCCTGCCTAGGCAACTCCAGCTACGTGCTTCACAACTAGGTGGGATGAATCTGGTTTGAAAAGCACAGAGACAGACCAGGCCACCAGGGCTGAAGTGCCTTCCTTGACTGCGGTCCCTGCCATTCCCCAGTCCCCTGTTTCTCTTTCATCCTTGAAAAACATTTGTGATGAACATTACCCATTGCCCTCTTTTGCTGGCTCTAAGGTGGAGGCTGATTGCCACAGGCCAAAGCTGTGCCCATCTGATCGATGGACTACTTCTTAGCTCTGCAGCAGAGTATTTATCACAATCCAAACACCCTGTAATAGCCAGTAATTCCTCTGCTCAGCGACACCACCAAGCTGTGCCTATGCACTTATCCCCTTGACATTTATTGTTTCTTTTGCTGAGCAAAGGAAAGTACTGTCTCCTTGCTACTTGCCAATAGATCCTTGTGGTTATTCAGGTCATGTTCTTTAAGCACAGTGAGACCTGATCTCTACACCTCCATCACATCCCTTTTCTTAATAAACAGTCCTGCTCTTTGTTCACGGGAAACATTTCTGTGTTTCTCACTACTCTGGTTGTTCTTCACTGGACAATCTCCTTTCTGGCTGCACCTGCTTCCAATGAACTGGACAGCACAGGAATGATGCAATCCTCATTTACACCAACACACCATTTTGTCCAAGCTTTGAGAATGAAAATGCTTAAAATTTATTAAAACACTAATTATGTACGTATAGATAGATAGATCTATCCATAGAGATATGCAGGTGATATCGTATCATAATTCTCCCATCATTTTTCTCAGTGCTCACTGTCACCTTCTACCCAGTTACACCACGCACTTACAGAGCTGCTCAGGTAATTAGTCTTACCACAACCAATCATTCTTATACTCCGGCCTTATTCTTCTCCTGACTGAACACAACACACAGATACCCCACATGCAGGTCTAAACAGCTAAGCTTGTCTCCCACAGTGTCCACCACCTGACAAGTTGTTCAGCTGTCT
>Ga0065711_1046294_pt1 | contig 12974 bp, 10 predicted proteins | sample Hoacrofraction12_FD_59098 | JGI IMG/M metagenome (GOLD analysis project Ga0065711, IMG submission 59098) | Hoatzin crop microbial communities from Cojedes, Venezuela - Epithelial fraction 12 v2 (version 2) | ecosystem: Host-associated > Birds > Digestive system > Esophagus > Crop | place... | reverse complement strand
ACTGAAAAGAGCTTGGCCCCATCCTCCTGACACCCACCCTTCAGATATTTATAAGTATTTATTAGGTCTCCTCTCAGCCTTCTCTTCTTCAGGCTGAACAAGCCCAGCTCCCTCAGCCTCTCCTCGTAGGGCAGATGTTCCAGTCCCCTCACCATCCTTGTAGCCCTCCGCTGGATTCTCTCCAGTAGAGAAACAGTGCACAGAACTTCGAACCGCAGCCATCGCTATTGCACCAATAGTAACTAAAGATGAAACCAGCAGCACTGAGAAACACAGAGAAAATTGTGAATAGGCTGGCGTAGGTATGAATTGTACCGCAGACCCCATGACCCTCCGAATCAAGGTATGCACAGCTGAGCCACAGACCAATGCGCAGTTCCTTAAATGCAGCAGAACAGAAAAAAAAATATCAGATACAGCCCAGCATACCCAAGCTGTCATAGTAATTTCACAAAATGGGCTTAAATGAGAAGGGAAGGATACAGAATCACGACTCTTTCTTTCTTTCTTACTTTCAGAAGGATGAAAGAGCACTGCTTTCTTGCATTTGCCATTCCAAGCCTGGTTAAGGAAACTCCCTCTTCTGCAAAGGGTAAAGACCATGAGTGCATTTTCACACCAGAGTGATATCTTGCTGTTACCTACACTGCCTGCTCCTTGAAGAAGAGTAGTCAGGATACGCTGCACAAGCTAGTTCATATCTCAGTCACACATTTCAGTCCAGTAATCTGTCCAGCCATCCTGCCCTGAGGCAAACAAAACCAGAGGCTGCTGGAGTGAGCAGCTGCAGAGAAGTTGTTCGACAGCCACGTGCGTGCAGCAGTACTCCCCGAAAGATCCCAGCAGCTAAATGCTTACCTGGGGCCAGTGGGAAGAGGAAGCAGGTGGGGAGAGCCAGATTCGATGTTGGTGGACCTTTGTGGGGGAGGAATCTGGGGACAGAAAGCAGGATGAGAGAATGTTTGCACTCACAAAGGTGAAAGTTGCTGGGGCTGGGGACACAGGGGTTTGAAGGAAGCTGCTGGGTATGGTGGTCCAGAGTGTTACGCAGAAGAAGATGGGAGAGAGACCAAGTGACTCCGAGAACCACAGCTATCTTCGTTACGACACAGTAGTTCCAGTCACTGTCCTGAGCCAACTGCAAGCCAGCACCATGCGACCCAGGGCTGCTGGTCAGTCACTGACTGTCACAGCAGCAGCAGATGACTTTAATGCCACGTGTGGGTACCAGCACATATTTCTTAAGAAGACCTTGGGTGTAGCTGGGATTTTCGCTTGTCTTACTCTCAGGAGGCTGCTTATACCTGCCCCTGTTTCTTTTGTCCAGGGACAGAGAGAGAAAGAAGGCACACTTCCCAACTATCTTCTTCTCAATGTAACTGGGTATATATAAGCTTTGTGGCAGTGTTACATTAATAGTTGAAGATGCCAAGGCCAAGCAATCTGGCCTTCTAAGGGAAGAAATATTTTTTATTGTGGTAACTGCTGTCTCTCAGTCTTCACTGCAGAGCACAGCAGTGTTTTTGACTAAAGGTCTCTATTGCTGCTGAGGACTGAGAAATTATTAGACCTTGGGAGCCACTTAAAAGCTTTTACTCAAAGTTCCTAGAATTAAACAGAAAAATTTCCAGGCGATAGGCACCCAATCCAGGTGTTAGGCATGCTATGCTGATCAATTGAGATCTCCCCGTAACAAAACTTCATCGCCCCTCTACAGGGTATTACCCTGTTATCTGGTGACCCATGAGACCATACGAGTACACGTGTACTCATGTCTCCCCTCTGGCTTCTAGATGGAACAAAACCAGGGAGGCACGAAGAAAAAAGTGGGAGAGGAGCATTAACTTCTTTGTTGCACGTGTCCCCTAGGCCAGGACAGAAAAAGTTCATAAGCACCTTTAATTGCTTCAAGCTAGGCACAGTGGGGGCTTGTTCTTTCCAAATTTTCCCACGCTGAGTTGTTCTTTTTGCCCTAACAGAAAGAAAGTGTTGTTCCCTGTCAGTGTTGTTCGTTGTTGCTGGTACAAAACATCATCTCAAAGCTCTGGCAGCTTTTGCACCACTGTCACAAATGTTCATGTAACCGGTATTTGGTTGCATAAGGTAGAACTGTCAGAGCTATGGTAGGAACAGTGAAGTTTTTAAAGCACAGAGTTCTCTGGCATATTGGCTCTTTTGACCTCCTGCATATAGTATAGTGTCACCTAATGGAGTTTTTCTGGGTCTAGACAGAATGGTTTAACACATTACCAGCCTGGAGATGATGAGATGCTGTGAAGGGTCACGCAAGGACTCCTATTCCATTTCAGCAGGTAGATTACTAGCAAGGGCAAGTCATAACCCGGGTGACTTCACAGTGAATTGGATTAGAGACATTTTCAGACCTTCTTTGTGAAGGAGGAGAGAACTTCATGTTGGGAGGCTAAGGAGCACAGATGGGGTCACCCCTCACATCCCTGAAGCTACTCCTGAAGTGACTGTGTTATCACACCCCACCACATTCCCTATTCAGACAATAAAGCAACTGCAAACTACACAGCAGCTTCACCACTGGCTGCCTTGCGCTCCCCGCATGATTGGACGCTGCTGGGAAGTCACCTTCACTGGCTGCCATGTACTATTGACTTTGCCCTACCCAGGGGCTTCCACTCTTAGAAGGGAGTTTAAAAAAAGATTTAGAAATTAACGTAAGAATCAGCAAATCCTTAGAAATACTGACAAAGAATCTGTCATATTTAAGCTGTAAAATGCATCTTACCAGGCTTTTTTGAAGTGCTCAAATATGAATATTTCATATTTTAAGAAGAAAAGGAAGAACATTTCATTTCTGACGTAGAAATGGATGTGTGGGCTGGTATCCAAAAGCTAAGAAATAAATCATTGTACTATTGTTGTAGTTCTCTTCACATCCAGGAAATTCAGAGTGTAAGCTGTATTTAAAAAGTTACCTTATATTTCTATAGGAAAATTTGTTAAGACTTTTAAACAACTTTAACTCAAACAACTATATATTATTGAAAGCATTATTAAGGGAAAATGTATCATTGTCCCAGAAATAGCTTCTTGGAAAATATTTTACCTCCTCTGGAAGCACAAATATTGAATCTCCTTTATGATAATCAGTGGTGCTTATTGCCACTTTGGTGAGGAGCTCGCCTTGCATTCCGAATGATCCAGTTCTTGTCTCTGTTTCTTATATCACTCTGACATAATTAAACCTGCAGAGTGATGGAAACATGGCTTTGCACAGTTCTTGTCTCTAAAGTAAACCCTGTTTATCCTGGGATACAAAATTTAAATGATGTCTTTTCTGACGTACACAACTTCACCCGTAATAACAGATTCTGCGACCACAAGAGAGTAAACAAATCTGGTCACGATGGTTAAGCAGAGAAACCAGGCTTCCAGCTTCACCTTTGTGGCTCATCTTCATTTCCCAGCCTCATTCTAAACACAGAAAAAAGTGTCAAAACAGAAGCCATCAGACCTCCGAGTCAAAAGAAGCTACGAACTAATCCAAGCAGCCTCATGACTCCTCTTCCAGCCCAGCCTAGCAACACGTGAATCGCTGGGCTTCCTAACACTGCAGGTTTTGCGACTACGCTGTGATAACAGCAGAAGACACAAGTCATAAAATACAAAGCAGTGTGCAGTAATGGGAGACAACTGATTTTTTTTCACAATGTACTTAATCGGGCCAGTTGACTGATGGAATTGTAGTGGGCACAAACAGTTTCTTGCAAGTGTTTACTTTGGACAAGCCAAGCGTTTTGATGAAGATAAACTGTGTCAAGCAGCACGCTCAGCCCACACACCTGTCTGTTCCCTGAGGATATGAGGGCTGGCCTCGATATCCAAATGAGGTCAGGGGAAAAATTTCCATCTCTTTGCACTATCTTGCTGCTTTTTAAAACAAAAAAAAAAAAAAAAAGAAAAAGAGGCAGACAGAACGTGAGACATAGCAGAGAGCTCCCAACAGCTGGGGCCTGTGTGACCAGCGCAGGTCGGATGTGCAGGTCTGAAGAGTCCTTCGTGTGCAGCCTGGGCTTGCTGGTGGGTGCTGCCGGAGCCGATTTGCCAGCCAGCTAGCAACCTCCCGGCAAGCTGAGGAACTGACCGAGCGAAATCCAAGATTGCCAGAGCAGATTCCGGGCTTTCAGCAGTAACGTGAGATTGCCAATCTCTGGATGACAAGCCTAGGGTTATTTTAGCAAATGAGCATTTATAATGCAATGTAGATGCACACACAAAGACACAGCAGCCTCCAGAAAAACAGAGTGCCTCATGTATAGCACTACGTGTAAGAGAAGTCCTGTTGCAACTGTGCTCTGTACAGCTACATAAGATACAACGCAAACTATCATATATTGCTTGTGAAATAGCTTAAACTTCCTAATCAATGAGAAATGCTTTTCCTATTCTTATTCTAACACAATTTGCATCACAAGAGAGCAGTGAGGCCTCAGTCAGGTAAGTCACGCTGCTGCACGAAGCACTAAACAATCCAGGGATAACAGCTCTTTCTTGAGTTCAATTTGATGTGCAATGAAATGTTATAATAGGACACAGAATCTATCAAGTAAACCTGTGCTTAGAGAAAACAGTCTAACCATATTTTCATCAAATGCACAGGTAGCAACGGACCACTCTTCAAACTTGCCTCATGGAAGCTAGGCACCAGCTAAACGAATCTATTGACTGCATAACAAAGCTGTCCAACACCTTCTTGGGGATAAGAAGCTACTCCCCAGCGAAAATCATAACACATCCTTCTGTGCAATAATACACCAAGAGCCAAGCTAAAAAATGGCTCAGGCACTGAACATTGGCCCTTCACAGGCTCTTCCCTTGTTCTGGACATCAGGTTAGAGACTGCTTGATTTTCCTGGCCTACAGGCAGGTTGCAGGAAGAGAGCTTTCCCACTGTTGTTTGGTTGTTTGTTTTTTAATGACCTCTTTTTCTTTTCCTTCCTCTTTCCTCAGCACCTCCAGAGCTGCTAGAGCAGAAGGAGGGAAGCAGCATCGCGAGACATTTCTTAGCAAACAGGGGAACTGGAATTTGGGTTGGATGGGTGGATGCAGAAGTTGCTCCTCTGTGTATGGGTTTTTTTTTTCTTTCTTTCTGATAGCCAGACTCTTTTAATCTTTTCAATGGCAATGATATGTGCAAGGAATGATTTTGTTGTTTACTGAAGCAGTTAAACCATAATTGCAAGGAAAGGGTAAAGAAAATGGCTTTTTCATATGCGTCTTGATATAATTTCTATGCTAATAACACTCAGATTGCTATGTTTGAGAAAGGACGTGTGTGTATATATAATTATATGGGGAAAAAACCCACATTATCGAGGCAGGAAAGGTGGCTAAGGAGAGTGACGAAAGACAAATGCCTGTCCTAGTCTGAGAGGGTGGGAATAAATAAGACAAAACAAATGGCAAGCCTGACTGATTTCTCCCCTGACATGAGAAGAAGGGTTGGCTACAGCCCAGTTTACAGGACCATTTCATAGTTTGACCGCAGGCCAAAAGAGCCTCTTTGGCTTCTGTGCTCCATTTGGTTGCTGCCACAAAGGAAACAGCAGCCAGCAAACATCCAGCAACTGTGGGCTTCCTCCTCTGCAACAGCGGTAAGCTGTCCCATGGCTACGTCAGCAGATGGGGGCTTTTTGGCATCAACATGGAGAGATACTGGAACTATGGAATAATATTTTCACGGTTTTGCCACACAAGCACATTTGGAGGCATGTGGAGGACATGATCTGGTTATTCCTATGTCTGTGATCTGTTAATTTATGCAACACCTGCTGAAATGAAGGTTAGGATTAGTTTTGCTTAGGTCAAGATGCCTGCCAGTTAGTCACCCAGGACCTTTTTATACTTGCTTGACAATTTTAGTGGGAAAATAGTCTTGCTCTACTTAAATGTCCCCTTAAGTGAATTAGTCAACATCTTTCTCTCTCTCGACCTCACAGGGAGGTTAGATAAAGAGCCCAGACAGAAGTGTCTATGCTGTAAACAACTTAGATGAAATCCCACAAAAGATGTCTGGACCTGACAGATAGACAACGCATCAGTAAGGATTACTCCTGCAACTATGGGAAGCCTTGTCCCCGTTGCTCCTAGGTGGAAGGGTTAAAAGTAGTATTTGTCTTCCTGACTTCTCCTGGATCCTGGCAACAACAGCTACCAAAACAAGTTGGAGTTTGGTGGGCAATGCTTTCTAATCGCTGGAATAAAAAGTGTCTTGGCTTGCTAAGCTTCTCAAATATTTTTTTCATGCCTGCAACAAGTCTTTATTTAGATTTGCTGTCACTATGAAGTCAGTGTCTCAATTGTCTTGTTTACAAAGCTGAAGACACATTTAAAGGAGAAAAACAAATCCCCTAACACTCAGAATATAACTTAATCTCCTGATTCAGTTTGCATTTGTATCTTTTGGGGAAGTGGAGCAGGGGGAGACCAGCTCTGCTGGACTCACATACAACTCCCATGCAAAAATACTATTTCTCCAGGTTACCAGCTTAAAGAGCGAGATCTTCTCCCAGTGTCTTCACTTCCATCTTTGAGGGGCATTTCACTTGCTCTTGAATCCAAATGTATTTCAAAGCATGTTCTATCCCTCTCTCCCCTCTTTCCTTCCATAATTATGAGGTCTTATGCTCTTTTAGGTAGCTGCCAGGCATCCAAGAGAAGGGTAATGAGATATGTTTAATTTATTTGAGAGTGAATCTCTTATGAACAAAGGAGGACCTCAGAATACTAGGTTGTGTATGCTGCTCTAATTATTTTTTTCAGAAAGTCAGACTAATTCCAATTATAAGCTTACATTATAACATTTTGCAGACAACGTGTCGCAGGAGTTTTCTTCTATCACCAGCAGTTCCTGGTTGCAGGCCAGCAGGGCTTTCTAAAGCTAACAGGTGACATGTTAATGTTCACTGCTCTTCTGGAATCATCACATCACAAATGACCTGGCCAAATTCTGTGATAGTTTATTTGTAAAAATGCATGCGTGCCATTTAGACTTGAAAAAGTGCCCGAGAAAACAAAGCCCCATAACATCCTGAATGTAACTGAGTTCTATATTCTTTTGCAAAGTTTTCTTCCCCCCTTTCCCTGAGGTGCAGGGAAGGATCCGCACAAGTATAACGATCACCGTGTTTCTACTTCAGCATTCCAGTCGCTGGGTTTTCTCTGCCTCACAAACGGTGTCAATGGAGTCGCCTGCGTTTGATCATTACGGAGAGCATGCACATCCTTCTTTGTGTCCTGCGCTTTACTGGAAGTGTCAGCCTCCTCATCAGGCTGGAAGGGATGAATTCAGTAAGACCATCCTTTTCCCTGATGTCAAGGAAAGAAAGGTCAGTGTCAGCAATTACTGATTAAGTTTAGCAAAGTGAGGAAAGGAGATTAGCACGATTGAGCTTTGTCACCTCTCGTTTGAGTTCGAGTCTTCAGTGAATGAAAAATCATCTGGCCTGATTTAGAATTCACGTCTGTCAGAAGGTACTTCAGAGAGACAATGTCTGCCTGGCTCAGGCTGAGATAAGTGTCAAAAATCCACCTCTCCTTACAGCCAGTTCAGCAAAGACAAATGAACATCGATGAGACTGGAATCTTACTGATCCAAAGAAAGTAATAGAGAAACTGTTCCCTGGAATTTAATGACAGTCAAGGATTTTTAAGGATGCTGTGGTTTTTGACTACCACATCTCTACTAACTTCCACGAATAGCACATGAAGATGGTACAGAGGAAACTTTCACTGGGGATGGCCAGAAGTCCAGGCTTTGTTTTATTTAATTTTGTTTTGCCATTACCAGGGACAGAAGCCCTGGTTCTTTCATTCAGGAAAGTGCCATACGTGTTTTGAGGAGTGTGAAAAGTCCAGCAGATCCCTGAAAGGAATAAGGTTTATAAAGAGGAGGGGGGAAATATCAGCAATATGAAGTCTGTAAAAGTCAAGCTCACGTTGCATTTCTCATCATCAGTGGTATAACAGAAAATCTCAGAACAAAATTTCTAGGGCAAATGTGATATATGGGAAGCGTGGGAATGCCAGCCAGCCTGTCTGGGATATTCTGCATGGTACTCAAGGGATTGCATAGTAAATTGCACAGCACAAGAGACTGTTTCTGTTATGTTACTACACCTTACTTTTGTTAAGTACCGACTGATTGCAGAGTCAGTTCATTGTCCCAGAAGAACAAGGACATTTTCCAAGGAACTGGAAAAAAGAGGAAGCATTCTGATTTTCTTGTAAGAGATCTCATTTGCTGTCTGCAAGTTCCAGAAATGTGAACAACCAAAGAAAAAATGAAACTTGAAAAGAGCAAGACAACCTCTTAGTTCAAGCTACCATTGTAACCTGTTAGTTATTTGTACATTTTTTACTTACAGCAATTGCAAAGTAGTCAGACCAAACCTCAGAGAATAAAGTATTTCTCACGGACCTCTTAACCTGACCTAGCAGTTCTGCAGTATCTCACAAGCCATCTGATATATGTGCATATGAATACCATGTACAAAACATAAGCAAAAAACAGGTATTTCGGTGACCTGAGATAGACTTTATCCAAACAAGCCTATAGCTCTGGTGACACCGCAGTGGGTACTTCAATGTACCCACTGTATCTCGCATCTTAGAAGAGCTGCTGATGTGATTGCCTCTCGTTAGGAGAGAAAAAAGTCCTTGTGTTCTCTAGGGCAGAAGAGGCAGTGGTGAAGGAAGGAAAGATATTGAGTGCTATTCATATTCATGAACTACTGGTTCCCAGAAAAGCCACTTGGAAGGTATGTGCTGGGACTATCATTATTGTTGCCTTATTTCTGATTTTAGCCTGGAGCGTTTCCCTCTGCTCCTTGTAACCTGCAAACAGAGCGGAGATAGGAACATCTGGCTACTTCTGCTGACAGTCAAAGCCTGTTTAACCAGCTCTAGGGACAAGTGACATGACCGAAGCAGGAATCACAGAACAACCTCTGAGAAGTTTTGAAACCAGATCCTGGCAAAAGATTCTGGGAACTAAAGCTCTGGAAAAATAACTCATTTTTTTTTTTCTTCTGATTTCTTTCTCCTGTATCCTTGCCTGTGACTGTACTGTTTTGCACCGAGAAGAGGAACTGATACAAAGTACATTATATTTCAAATGTTCACGGATACATAACTCAGGTAACCAGCTAGAATGATGCGCTATTTATCATTTGCCATGTCCAAATAGCTGAATCCATCCATTATTAAACAACAGCTACGTAACAGGAGAGCTGCATGAACAGTACCATAAGTAAACACATCTCCACAGGCTTTAAAATGAGTTTTTTGGGTTTTTTTGGGCAACAAAAAAAAGAGGAAGAACCTCACTCATACTGCATTGCAGAAGTCTCTACTACTGGAAGCTCAGGAGATCGAAGGTATATGCAGGTTACAGAAACAATGAGACAAATTCGCAGAAGAATATCAGTCTTTTCCTGCTCCTTCTCTCTGCTCTCCACTCTGGCAGGAACCTTAGCCTTCATTCTGAGAAGTCAAAAAGACTTCCTTTCAGAGAATAAGAGCAAAAGAGCAAGCGATTCTTCAGCTGAATGGCTCTCCACACTCAGCCGTCTGTGAAAGGATGTGCAACCCTTCACTAGGTTGTAATTACATTGCCTCAGAATCTCTGCTTTGAATTAGACTTAGTACATTTGAAGCTAAAACACAAACCTTTGAACAGTATCTTTGAAAGCAATGAGAAAAATTACTAGTCTGACAGTGCGTGCCCTTTACTGCAGCTTTGTAGTTCTTTGGAGTCCATTGGTCCCAAATGACCTATTTATCTGCTTTGAGCTGAGAATATGTAGGAGATGCGGCAGGGTGGTGGCCTGATGGGAATGCTGATCTCCAAGAGCAGAACTTTTTTTTTCCTTTGAGCTAACAAGAGTATTTGTATCTGCCTATCTCCATGACTCATGCAGTGACTGTAAGTTGTTCCCCTCTGGGAGCCAGAGGCTACCAGCTCATCTGTTTTACTGCACGCAGTAACTCACTCGCACTCTCTGGAAAGCTTTCTTACATAAACAGCTGTTGACAAAGGTCACATTTCAGGATTCTACATTGGTTTCAATGGGATATTTCATATTCAAAGTTCAAAATTTGCTAAAGCACCTAGTAAATAAGATTTAAAGAGAGAATGACTGTCCTCTCCATCATCATTTTGTTGCTGACTGTGCTCCTCCACTGATCCTCCTCTTGCACCTAGAGATGCAATCATCTCAGCAATGCTATCCATATACTTCCCTGCTTCCTTTTGTGGGTTGTATGGACTCTCCTACACAGAGCTCCATGTGCAGTTCGTAGGATGGCAAAGAGAGAGGGAAGCAGAGCAGACAGAGACTTCAGAGCTCAAGCATTCCTCATTTTTCTATTGTAGCAAATGACTGGTTTCAGTGGCTGCTTCTGTATGGCAGAAAAGGAGCCATCATAGAAGACTGTGGTTGTTGTGTGGTTCACCTTCACAGGCAGGAAACACAAGCACATTAGGCAATGATGTACCTCACTATCCTTTTTCTGACTGAGTCTGGTAGCAGACAGAGTACAACCAAGACAAATACAGAGGAAATTTTTGTCCCTAAAGTCTTCCTGCTCTTGAAAATAGGCCCACTGGCACTGGAAGTTTTTAGTAAACCTTTGATGTTTTCTCCTGGAATGAGATATTCCAGGAGATATTCTGACCAAATCAAACTCCACATACTCTGATTTGCCCTACTTTGATAAAGCCTTTACAGTATACATAGACTGGTGAGTAAGAGTGTGGAAATAGACAACTCTTATTTACCTGTGAAGCACAGAATCACAGAATGGTGGGGGTTGGAAGGGACCTCTGGGGATCATCTAGTCCAACCCCCCTGCCGAAGCAGGGTCGCCCAGAGCAGGCTGCACAGGACCTTGTCCAGGCAGGTCTTGAATATGTCCAGAGAAGGAGACTCCACAGCATCCCTAGGCAGCCTGTGCCAGGGCTCCGTCACCCTCAGAGGGAAGAAGCTCTTCCTCATGTTCAGACGGAACTTCCTCTGCTTCAGTTTGTGCCCGTTGCCCCTTGTCCTGTCACTGGGTACCACTGAAAAGAGTTTGGCCCCATCCTCCTGACACCCACCCTTCAGATATTTGTAAGCATTTATAAGGCAGTCAGAATAGAATTGTAGAATCATAGAAAGTTTTGGGTCGGAAGGGACCCCTAGAGGTCATCTAGTCCAACCCCCCCGCAGCGAGCAGGGACACCACTAACTAGATCAGGGTGCTCAGAGCCCTGTCCAACCTGGCCTTGAATGTTTCCAGGGATGGGGCCTCCACTGCCTCTCTGGGCAACCCGTTCCAGTGTTTCACCACCCTCATTGTAAAGAATTCCTTCCTATATCCAGCCTAAACCTTTTAAAACCATTACGCCTCGTCCTGTCACTGCTGTCTCTGCTAAAAAGATTGTCCCCATCTTTCATTCTGACCAGCTCTCCAAAACCTAGGTGGCCCGGTCTCAGTCACAAATGACCATCAGTGGGGAGGGAAAACTGGCTTTCATGGAGCATGCTTCATTCTGTGAAAGCAGCCCAGACAGCTGAGTTGCATCACTTCCCAAATGCACCCCTGGTCCTCTGTGCACTACCTAGAGCCCCAGATGGACTGGGTTAGCTCTCCAAGTGTCAGACAACAAGGGTAAAGGGAGATTAACCTCTGCAAAAGCAGAATAAAGGGAGATTAACCTCTTCTAAAGCAGTAGACACAAGTACACCCTAAGTGATGATGGAATAAAACATTTCCGTTGATAGATTTCATGTACCTATAATTACCGTCCTGGCAGTTCTTTAGCTTCCTAATAATTTTCTGCAGTGGTAAAAAGCATTTGGTCTGCTACTTAGATTAGACATTTTGTACACGTGCAAAGTGAATAGGATGCAAACCAGCACAGGATGCAGCTCTTCCAGATGAACATCCCTATGTAAATGAAAGGAATCAATATAATCTTTGCTAATCGAGATTATTTATGTGGTAAATCATCTTGGACCCTAAAATTTTCTTCTAAAGACCAAAAAGCCCCACCACTTTTAAAATGAATTTTCATTTGATTCCACTTCTTTCAATAAAAGGTTCCCTTTGAAAGAATCACATGAAGAAATTTGTAGTTTGAGCCATCCAGCTGTAGATTCCTTGTCATGCAAAGTTTTGCATAACAGTAAAACGTAATTCTCCATTACTGCTACACTTGTACTCAGTTTGTCTTCCAGTACAGATTTTAAAGTAAATGCCAAGCAATTTGCTGGGAGACACAAACAATACAAATGAACCTTAAGTGAGATGTACTTTATCAGCTGCTAACAGCACCTATCTATTATTCATCTCAGAAATTACATAGGTAAAGCATTTCACATGCTTAAGAAGCTATTAGCACACCTATCCAACATGTATAGGGAGTATAAAAATCAGTAAAATTTTAAACGTAGGAAAAGAGAAAGCATCCTATGAAAGCCTGACTACTTACCACTGTAACTATTGAAAGGATTTCTTTTTTCTTTCAAATGGTTTTACACTCCAAAGCCTATGGAGTTTTTAAAAAGGAAATGAACAGATTTCCTTGGAATTTCTGGCAGCTCCCTCAACGAGAATACAAAACACAGGTTAAATCTCTGAACACTTCTGTGTTGCCAGCCAGATAAATCAGTTCTGCAGCAGGATGCAACACCTGCAGATGTATTCCCCCAAATTTGTGACACTCTTCCACAGAACAAACACATTGCAGAATTGCTGCTACAGGTGTCCCTTCAAATGCTTGCCTCCCCAGCTCGCTTGCCTGTTGAGGGGCTGTCACAGAATCACAGAATGGTCGGGGTTGGAAGGGACCTCTGTGGGTCACCCAGCCCAACCCTCCTGCTGAAGCAGGGTCACCTACAGCAGGCTGCACAGGACCTTGTCCAGGCGGGTCTGGAATATCTCCAGAGAAGGAGACT
>Ga0065711_1046293_pt1 | contig 12974 bp, 11 predicted proteins | sample Hoacrofraction12_FD_59098 | JGI IMG/M metagenome (GOLD analysis project Ga0065711, IMG submission 59098) | Hoatzin crop microbial communities from Cojedes, Venezuela - Epithelial fraction 12 v2 (version 2) | ecosystem: Host-associated > Birds > Digestive system > Esophagus > Crop | place... | reverse complement strand
AGAAGTTCTTCCTCATGTTCAGACGGAACTTCCTGTGCTTCAGTTTGTGCCCGTTGCCCCTTGTCCTGTCGCTGGGCACCACTGAAAAGAGTTTGGCCCCATCCTCCTGACACCCACCCTTCAGATATTTATAAGTATTTATAAGGTCCGCTCTCAGCCTTCTCTTCTTCACGCTGAAAAAGCCCAGCTCCATCAACCTTTCCTCATAGGAGAGATGTTCCAGTCACTTCATCATCCTCATAGCCCTCCGCTGGACTGTCTCCAGTAGCTCCTCGTCTTCTTGAACTGGGGAGCCCAGAACTGGACACAGTACTCCAGATGAGGCCTCACTAGGGCAGAGTAGAGGGGAAGGAGAGCCTCTCTCGACCTACTGGCCACACTCTTCTGAATGCACCGCAGGATGCCATTGGCCTTCTTGCCAGCCAGGGCACACTACTGGCTCAAGGTCAACTTGTCATCCACCAGTACTCCCAGGTTCCTCTCCACAGAGCTGCTCTGCAGCAGGTCAGCCCCAATCCTCTACTGATGCCTTGGGTTGCTCCTCCTCAGGTGCAGGATCCTGCACTTGCCCCTGTTGAACCTCATCAGGTTCCTCTCTGCCCAACTTTCCAACCTGTCTAGGTCATGCTGAATGGCAACACAGCCTTCTGGTGTATCTACCACACCTCCCAGTTTGGTGTTATCAGCAAACTTGCTGAGGGTACACTCTAACTCTTCATCCAGGTCACTGATGAAGAAGTCAAACAAGACTGGGCCCAGTACTGACCCCTGGGGGACACCACTAGTTACCAGCCTCCAACTAGACTCAGCGCCCCTGACGACAACCCTCTGAGTTCTGCCATTCAGCCAGTTCTCAATCCACCTCACTGTCCACTCATCCAGCCCACACTTTCTGAGCTTCCCTAGGAGGAAGTTATGGGAGACAGTGTCCAAAGCCTTGCTGAAGTCGAGGTAGACAACATCCAGTGCTTTCCCCTGAGTCTGGAACGCTTCACGAATGTGCGTGTCATCCTTGCTCAGGGGCCATGAAAATCTTCTCTGTACCATTCCAATTTTAGTATAAGTGCTGCCGAAGCGAGCACGATTTTTTTTTAATTAACTTTTTCTCCACTACCACAAATTATGCAGTTGAGTTTCCCGTGTTTGGGGAAATCACAGAGGTCAGGACACCTGGAGTGCAAGGCATGAGCCTCGCCCTGGGAATGCCACCTGCCTGATCACGGTGTCTCCCCTGCCAGGTAAGTACACTGACTCCAGCTCTCACTAAGACCAGCTCAGCAGATTTTGGAGAAAGAAAGCTGGGTTTTGTTTTTTTCTTTTTTTTTTTTTTCTTTTGTTTTTTCATTGTTAAGATATGTTATAGTATGGTCAGGCCAACTGTTGCTCCTGCATTCCAGGAAACTCTGACTTCAGGGAGGGTTGGGGGGCTGAAGGTCAAGGTTGGCTCTCTATCTCTCCACTCTCCCATCACCCACCCATGTGTTTCCAACTGTGCCTGCTTCAGGGACAGCCCTTGGCACACCCTGCAGCTTCCTCCCCCTCCCTCTGTACACCCTTACAGTGCCAGGGTTCTTCAGGCAGCGGTTTGGTTTTCATCTGCCGGGTGACAGGGCAAACAGGCAAGGAGAGCAACAAAAACACGAGCAACAAGGAAACACGGAGGTGCGTGCTAAAGCAGCATCTGAGAGCCACAGCAGGGCCCAAAAAAAGCTTCCTCCCCGTAAAACCCTGGACAGACATCCCAGGACAGGCTTACCTGTCTGGGCAGGGGCATCTGGGAGAGAGGGAGAGGAAATCCCCCCACGAAGGGCAGGGAGGTGTCTGGGACACTTTCTTGGTACCCAGTTGCCCTGAGGGTTGGTGGACCTCTTCCCCTCGTTGTCCCATTGTCCCCCCTGTTCTGTCTGGCCACTTGTGTCATGGGTTCCCAGGGCCGTCGCAAAGGGGCAAACAGGGAGACGGGGGCTCCTGCCAGCTTGCAATACAGCCTGGAAATTTTGGCAGGGCTGCGGCAGCCTGGCATAGGGCTTGGGTGATAGAGGGGACAGGGATCTGCCGTGGTGAAGGATGTGCAAGACTGCATCCTTAGAGGTCGGGACTTCCCGACTTGCTGGAAGCAGGATGCCAACCTGCTAGCTCGTCACAGAGAAGGATTGGTACCACTAGCACCTGAGGCATCTTGCCCCAGGCAAGTCCTGAGAGGTTGCAGGTGACTTGCCCTTGTGTGTTTCTCCACAAGAACCTGGGCATCTCACTCTTGGACCCACCTAAGTCACAGTGGATGGTTTCTACCCGAGGGCTCCCTCGGAGGTGTTTTTTTTCTCCACATGTTGCATCCTAAGCCCTCTATGGCATGAGCTGCCCCCACGGTCCCCAGCACATGATCATCTTCCTCCTGTCTGGCTGCTCGTGCTGGGGGGTGGAGTGAATTAGTGACTCCTGCTGTCCTTAAAAAGGGCTCTCCAGCTTGGTGGGTTTTAGGTCTTTTATACATATGCCTTTTCTGCCCTCCCCTCCAGAGGTTGCTTCTTATTCTGGCAGCCAAGTATCTGAGCTGAAAGGTCCTGGGGTCCTGGGGAAATTGCAACCGCCACTGACTCAGGCAAACACTGCTTCTTCATTTCATTCACAGATTTCTTGAAAGGAAAGCCAGGTTTAAAGGGAGGGCTTGCTAAAGTCCAGCGGTGAGACGTACCGGTGGTGTTGGGAAGTTTGCGGCCCCTTCTCTGCTCTCTCCAGCTGTGTTTTACCCTTTGCAGCCAGTTGCTTCGAACCCCTCCGTGACACTCCAGGCTTGAGATGGGCCCGGGGGCTGACCTTACAAAATGCACAGAGAGGAATTCTCCCTTGTGCTCAGCAGTGCCTTGGTGAGGGTTTTTTTTTTTTGTTTTAAAGGGAACAAATGACAATAGGTGAAGCAAAACACCACAAGGTCAGCGGCTGGGCATCCAGGCTGCCTGTAGAACTTACTGCTTTTTGTTACCTGCAGCTCGACACTGCAGCCTGGTTTTCATCTTTTGTGGGACCAGCGGTAAAAATTGAACAAAAATGTCAACAGGTTTGACCTTTGCCTGTGGTCCAAGATGTTACAATTGACAAGTCAGCAGCTGGAGGGTTGATGGGGCTGGAGGAGCTTTCCTCCTCCTGGCTCCTCCTGCAAAGGACAGCGAGAAAGCACCAGATAATGATGAAAAACACGGTGTTTAGGGCCAGGGACAGTGCTTGCCCCCTCTCCCGGACAGCCTTGATTTAGATTTTCACCTTGTGTCCCCAAATTTTCCCTAAGGGTGCCCAGATTTGGAAGTTTCTCATACAATGGTGCTGTCAGTCAGAGGCTGGCGCTTGGCTTCCCGTTGCAAAACAAGGAGTGTTTTTGTGGACGCAGGGGGCATTCCCTAAAGTGCAGTAATTTAAATCAAAATCATGTATTGTACTGTGCATACCTCTAATACACTATAGATTTTATAATTGACTGTAATTTCTCACTAGGAAAAAGTCAATTCCTGCATGGTAGGGCAGCCAGAGGGAAGGATGCTCTAGTCTGCTCAGCAAACAGGGACCTATTTTTAATCCAAAGGCTCTCCGTTAGTTCTTACCTATTTAACGTAAAAGCAGGATTTACTACACATACAACTTAATCCCCTTTTTATATTTGCATAGAGATCCCAGAGCATGTGTATGAACAGTTTTTGAGATAAGAGAGAGAAGGCCTTGGGAGTCAAAGTCATTATTTTTGCATGAAGTATTTAATGCTAAACATAAATATTGAGAGGACTCAATTCCCATGCATTTGCAGACTTCACTCTTGTGCTCCCGAGGATTTTTGCTTTACATCCAATTATGAAGAGCACGGTTGTAAGTGAATGAAAAAGACTACAGGAAGCCTTTGTAGCAAAGACACTTAACAGGCTTCATTTTCCAGTTAAAAAGAAAGACAGATTACAGACAAAACAGAAGCAAAGGTGGTATCTTTGTCACCTCCCCCAAAAAGGGCGCGGCTAAGGAGTGGATATGTGAGGCAGCAGAAACCTAGTCCTAGGAAAGGACTTTCTCCAGTGATGACCTCGAAGGAGTTCCTGTGGTGCACATTCATCAACCCCGCTCATTATAATTCACATGATTTATGTTCTTACAATCATGATTAGATGGTGAAAAAAATGATCCACATGCGGGTTGACTTCAGAAAGCGACATTCTTTGTCCAAATCCAATCAAGCCCCTCAGCAGGCAGTCCTTTTGATTTAGCATTAATTTTAATACACGTGGCCCTGAAAATAACCCTTCTGGCTTTGGAAACCTCAGAGGTGAAAAGACTATTGGGTAAGTGCTGGGTAGAAGATTATCTCCAAGAGCTGTCATTCCTTCCTCCAGAGGCAGTTTTGCTGGAGTGAAGAACGGGATGCTGCGCTGGTGTGAAACTAATTTTAAAAACCTAGTCAAAGGCAACTTGGCAGAGAAATTTACTTCTCCAGACATAAAAGTGGGTCCAGAGGAACTCCACCAGAATGGCTCATGGAGTTGTTGTGGGCTCAACTGTGCGATGCAGTGAAGAGCAGACTTTTGCCATACGGGGGGCAACATAACCAGATTAATTTTTGCTCTTTTGCTTCTAATGGCTGTAAGAAGACTGGAAAAATGCATCTATCTTTGGATGTCAAAAATCCCTGACTCACCTGATGTCGTTGTGACTTCAAAGGGCCAAGATTTTATACCAAAGCTTCCTGCTGCTGCTACTCAAAGCTTTCCAAGATTGTTGAAGAAGGGCCTCACTCTTGTCTGCCGACAACTAGGCTCTCCATTGCAAATCAAAGAACAGAAACCAGCAAACTGCACAGTCTGATTCTTACTCCTAAACCAGGGCAAAACAGGAGGATAGAAAACCCAGGCAGCATCTCTCCAGCATGACGTTCTATATCACATTGCTCCATCAAACTCCAAAAGCAAATCTTCACCAGCTCTAATGAACAGGAACAGTCTGTGGCCAATCATTCAGGCAAACGGCCCATGGGTACAGGGGAGGAGGAAATCAGAAGAAATGTGTTGCTTAACTACTGAAGGCTGAAAGAATGAGTTTGAACCCCAAATTTGAGTCTGGTTCAATCAGGCAGACAAATGAACAAGAGCGTTTTTATTAGCATGCCACATACTGAAATTAAGGAACTGTTCTCTCCTAATAACTTTTTTGAAACCATTAACCAGTCACACTATGCCGGTGACAGCTCTTTCCTATGCTCTTGAGTGGTTCCCCCGCCCTACAATTTTTCTCCTATGAGCAGAAAGCTGTAGTGCTGATTGCAAAGGACAGATACCTAATTACAGGGCTTGTTATTAGTAGAGTCTGGGAAATAAAAAGTCTGCAGCAAAGAATGATGAAGCATCTCAAATTGCTAATGTGACTTAAAATGGGGTCTATTGGAATTTCACATTTTTTTCCCCGTTAAATCCGTGGGAAAGCCTATTCACAGCAAGATTTGGAAGGCTTTGCAGTTCTTTTTTCTTGACTTTTGCTGAAACTAAACTTTGAATGTTTTCCTGATGTCTTTATCCCATCGGTCTGTCAGTCAGGCTCACAATGCCCTTCATGCAAACCTATCAGGGCGTTCTATAATCCTGTGTTTAACAGATGTCTTGAAGGAAGGCAAAGTTTGATAACATCTTAAAGACTTGAGATCCCGCTGCACCCAGGCCCATCCCTGCAATTTTCTGGGACATGTTGTCCCTTTGTTACCCTTGGTGCACGCTCATGGCTGATTGCGGTGTTGCAGGCTCGTTGTCCTCATGTGTGGCTAACAGAGAATGACCTTGGGAAGGGAAGGGAGCGGGATTGTTTCCAGTTGGCACACACCTCTTTCCTTGCTAACAGTCTGCTTTATAGTTGCACTCAAACTAGATATATTGTTTAGACTAAAACAGGGAGAGAGAGAGAAAAGAAAGCTTCCAGCAGTAAAGATGTGAAGTGAGGGGAAACAGGCACTTCTTTCTGTGTTGCTGAAGGCTTCGTAAAGATAACAAGCCAATAAACTTAATGATGAAAGTCTCAAGGTAGTACGGGTTTGTTTTTTTATGCTGCAGTTGCCTGCACAATTTTCGGACTGCTTTTGACCCTTCTCCTCCCCTACTGCATTTTCCCCCCTTCCTCCTGCCCATTTCTGTGAGATATTCAATCCTTTGAATAAATTGCACCTATTCATTTCTCAAGGGCTCATTGTCAAGTCCAGCACCTGTCTCTTAAGGACAGTCCATCAGGCTTAGTTAACCTCATTTGGTGATGGTGTAAAGCACATCTGGGCTTTTCTCTTCTCAGTGGATATTCCTGGAAATTTTCTGTGCTGGTACTCGCTCAGTTGATGAGCACTGTGTCTTTATGGCCTGAAATACTCGACTCCAGAGTCCCTGTTATGTGACACAGGGTATACATGGAGAGAAAACTTTGGATTTCTCCACCATTTTAATCTGTGCAAAAACATAGAGGAAAGGGTCATTTCTAATTCCAGGCTTTTCAGTTTTCACAGGAAAAAATATAGATCCTCTAACCCTTCTTCCTTCTCACACCCTGCTTCGGGACTATTATATTTTAGGCTAGTTCTAAACTTTGGCCAAATCCCAGAAGAGACACAGCTCATAATCAGCAAATTACCACTTGTCAGACATAGAGGTATGAAATGCAGAAGTTAAAAAAGGAAGAAAAAGAAGAAGAAAGAAGAATGGTGCATGCTTGGAACTGGATGAAAGGAATTAGAGTTTAATGTAATGTGCAAAGGAGCAACAGAGCAACTTAAGTTAGAAGGATGTGGCAGTTAAACCCCCCTAAATATTGGAAATCTTAGTCCTTGTAAGTTTTGTGGGAAACCCAAGGCAGTCTCCCAGAAGAGAAATAATGTGATCTTGACATTGCTAATGAGCTGGCAGCTGTGGGATTCTGAAGCAGCTGCAGATGATATAAAGAGTTTAGCAGGGAAATTGAAGAGGAGAAGAAAGCAGTAAGTAGAGAGAGTGACAAAATTATGTTTCGAGGATCCTGCTTCTCCTTGACATAACATGTCAAAATCTGGAAATATCCAGGCATGGGCTGTAAGTAGCTTTGACAATCTGATTGATGTGGGCATTAACTGAAGTTACGACAAAAAATATATGATCCTGCAAGTGCTTATATTTCCCCATGAAAGTGATTACCACAAGCGCTTTGCGCAGTGACGTGTATGTGAACTTGTACCTGTGGTTTCTCAGACACACAACAAAAAGCTGTCAGTATAATGAAAAGCCACTATCTCTATTGTTTATTTTATATGTATATGCAAGTGACAAGGCATTTAAAACAAATATCTTTCTAATAAACTCTGTGGTCAGACCAGATTTTCGTTCAACTCGTTACCCATATTTGCCTTTTTTTACTTAGGCAGTTTTTTAGTGATCCTGTCATTTGGGGGGGAAAAAAAGTTGGGTGATGTTACTTCTCAGATACTGGTGTTTTATATGCATAATTTGGAGGAAGTGCTGCTTCAGATTACTGTCTGTGTCTGTGCTATGTATTTTTGCTCTCTAAGAACACAGGTATCCAATAGAAGGATACAGTTTTCTCTCGATATTGACATTCACCGAAATCTCAGAAGCAGTTTCTTTATCATGCCTCTCAGGAGATCTGCAGCTCAGTCCTAGCCATCACCTGGGCATATCTGCACTTTGGTGGCAGTTGTGCATCAAAGATGATGTGTTCCAACAACGAGGCAAGAAATTTCTGGTCTCAATTGCTCAGCCATGCTTATTGCATCTGAAGTTTTGCCTTTAAACAGTACTGCCTGGGGCTTCCTCAAAAGAGGAAATGTGAGGGCTACATTTATGTGTAAATGGCGATGGCTGTAAATGATCTCTAAGGGGTGGGTTTGGTGGGTAGAGCTGGTGCAAAAAGCAAGAAATGGAAATAGTGGTGGGTAACAGAACCGATAGGACTGTAAGGGCTGCTAATAATCACATTGGCCAGAAGAGCTGGACGTAGCTAGCTGTCTAGTTATCTGTCTGCTTTTCTCTTCTGAGACAGACTGGCATGAATTAGATGCTCATAGTGTGGTTTTTTTCTCCCTATACAACAAGGAAACACATGCTGGCAAGAAAATCACAGAGCAAAAGTAAATATGGTAAACCAAAGACAAACAATTAGACAAGTGTCTCATTATTTGTAAGAAAGCATCCGCTGTCATCAGCAAGAAGGTAACTTTCTGCCTTCCATGGGTGTGAAGGAAATCTGACCTCCATAAAGATCCAGATGTTTCTGGGTCTTTATGGAGGTCAAATGAAAAGAACATCATGTCAAATGAAAAGAATCTCACTTTTTTATTTTTTAAGCTGTCTTTGTTTTTAGCACTTTTTATGATTGTTGAAGGCTTGGGGTTAGCAAGGTTGAGCCTAGTCAATGAGACTGCAGAGTACAGCAGATAACAACATCTTTGATCAATCAGGCAAAGCAGATACAGATAAAGTGGAAAAAATGGCCCACAAGCCACAGAAATATCTTTTTTCTGTCATTCATCAGTTCTTGGGATGAGACTTGTAGAAATTAATCAGCATTGGGGTGGAAGGTGAGGGAGATATGGGCTGATGACATGTACCTTGTCTGTAAGCTTATGACAGGCTTTGGTTCAGTCATTTCAGATGAGGCTTCCCAGGTCACTGGAGTGCCCCTTTCTGCCTCGAAAAGGCGGTGTCGGGCTGCTGTCTTCTTATTAGTGTCAGGTAGAAATCTTCACTAGAAATAGGAGGACAGTCTCCAGGTACCTTGTTAGATATAGAAGATGTGACAATCACAGTAGCAAATAATACAAAGCATTTCATGGCTCAGGAAAGACTTTGCTGTCTCATAAAAAAAGGGTTTGCAGAGATTCTGCAGCCAGAGCAACTGTTCTTTTCTGTACAGTTCAAACTTGTGAATAAATGTGCAAGCAGGCACACATTTCAAGGAGCAGTTGTGCAGCTTCCCACAAGCTAAAGGTTAATGACAAGTTGGCTTTAGACAGGACCTATTGACCCATTGTTGTCCTTCTATTAGAAGTACAGGAACCAGTGTCCTTGGTGTTTGTCCATTCAGCAGTGAGCACCATGGTACTTGGTCCGTGATAACCTGCAATGCTCTGACAAGTATAAACAGTAAATCATACTCCTGATAGCCTGTCCATGTAGAAAGCGACTTTGATAAGACAGGAAGAGTAACATCAGCACAATGTGTAACCTCAGTGTTTGTATTATGCAAAACAGTGTTCCAGTTAATGGGCTGACTGCCACATACTGTATGTTTATCTTGTACACAAAGTCCAGGTGGCTTATGGTTTCTACCACAATCCTCAGGTTAAATACCATGGAAAATATTTCAATGGGCATTGTGTATTTCTGCCACCTCATGCCTGTTAATGGTTGGAAAGAGAAGAGCTGTCTTTTCCCCAAGCAGAAGAGGCTTAGCTTTGCTTCTTGTACAGCCAGCACTGCTCAGACCAGGAGTGATGCCTGGTGGTGTCTGAGATGGCTGGCAGCTCAGTCACTTAACAAGACTTATGTTGTAGGAGACACCTTGCATAAGAGACAGCGTCCCTGACACTGTAATAGAGATCCAAAGCTTATGTATACATAAGTGAGCCCGTTGAACAGTACACATTTCAATTTTCTGCACCCTAAAGCCACCACATCAGAAACCTTGCACAAGGGGTGGTTGCCATCACTTGAGCACACTAGAGAAGAGCAGGTGTAAGAAGGCCACTGGAAGGGAACGAAGGACACGTGCAAGCTAGTAGCACACAGTGAATGTGCAGCTGCGTGGTCACAGACCTTACTTTTGGCCCCAGAAGGGTCCACTCCAATACTCTTCCCATCAGTTATAGTATAATCTGACTGCAGTTCTCACTGAGCAATGCGGGACAAAGTTACAACTGTGTTTGAGGGGTGCTTCTCCCCATCTCGTCCCATGCCTCGCCACATCTAAGTTTTTTCTCAGACTTTGCTCACTGAATTGTTGACATTACAGTAATGTGAACATCTTCAGGGAATTTGTCCCCTCACATAGCTGAGATCTGTGCTTTGACTGAGATCTGTGCTTTTTTTGGCTTCTGGGTGGTTGAGAGTGAAAGCACTATACCAAGTAAGGAACAACAATAGTAATAAAAAGCAGTGTAATATTTTTTAAAGCCCAGTAACTCCTTAGTTGCTCCTGCTGAGATACACCTTACTATGAAGCTTATGCCACTGTTGGGACTGTTCATTTGAGCGAGGCAAAGCAGCAGGGACATTATAATTAATAATACTTAGCAGGAAACAAGTTATTGTGCTTGGGGCGAGAAGGGCGAATATTGTTCTCTATTATTTTTTGAAGAGTTAATTGGTAGTAGGCAAAGATTTGCTGTGTTGAGCCAGCAGGTGCTGCTTTATGACTACGTTAATGTTAATTATATCCTCCGGACACATATGAAGACAGTTTAACCTATTTCTTTCTCATTGCATTTCTCTGGGTGGATGTGTGTTCTGGTTCCAGTTCTTTTTTGAGTGCCACCGCAGAACACTTGGACAGACAGTGACCTCATATTTGCACAGATGTTTGCAGGTAGTTTTGTAAGACCAGGTAGGTAACTTTAGTAACCTCCAGTCACTCCGGAACAGACTTTGCAGGTTAAAAGTTGAGGGAAATGAGTAAAAGGGGCTGTTTCTCTGGCATCAAATCATTCCTAGGGGTTGCATAACATTTCTACAATTGCCAGTTTAACTGTTCCTAGATGTGCTTAATAGTCGTATCTGGGATCTAACTGTTTATCCTCTTCTTTTATCGCTGAAACCTCTCTTCTTCTGGCACACCATTAAAGAAATACTCTGGCAGCAACTTAAACCGTGAGAAGAACAGGTGTTAAAATTGTGTTCCTCTAAGCAAAGCGTGCCGTGGCCCATCAAAGCATGATACAGGCTAGAAAAGGTAAACCAGTGGAGCCACAGAGCTTGAAATGGTCTCATTTCAGCACTGCTCCACATTTTAAGTTTTGTTATGAGCCTATATCCCCTTTGTTTTTCCTGTGCTTTTTGCGTATCTAGTTTGGCAAACCTACTCTGTCCAGCAATAGGCTTCAGAGATCTTTCAAGCTATTCATATTTGTAAAAAGATACTTGTTTTGAATAAGCCCACTGGCTCCACTCAAAGCCTGGGTGCAATGGTAGCAGCCAAAAATGCTGCAGAAGAACAGTCCTTGGAGCTGGGTGCGGACCTCCTTGAAAAACTCAGGCAACAAAGCTACTATTAGAGAAACCCCTCAGGTAGAGAATGTTTCTGAAAGCCAAACCTGATTTTTAATAAGATTAGCACGTGGGTCTTGTACCCATTGACAGTACAGCTATCTCCCTGCGGCACACGTGTGTCCCTATAGCATGGCTTTGTGTATAAAATAATAACTAGTTATTATTGTTATTGAAAATACACCCTGTTTAATTCAAATTGTGGAAATGTTACCAGTCCTGCTGGTGACGTGTAGAGATCAATGTGGTTGTGTATAGTCAAATTTGCTTGGTTCACGTCTTTAAAAATGTCAGAAAACGCACATACACCAGCACATGTTAAATGAACATTAAAGCTGTAAAGTCAAACAGTCAAGAGACAGGAAACAGCTGAGCTTGCCAGTATTTCAAAATGAGAGGCGTCTTTCTTCCTGGTGGGTTTCTACCGTGCTCTGCCATTTAATCATCTGGGTTAGCATCTGAATGGATTTTTTACATTGCTTTCATGATTCTTCGTGCAGCATTGTTTATAGCATACCATCTAGTAAACCCTAATGGGATACTAATTTTTTAAGAACTTAACGTCTTCTTCTTTACAGCTTTTAAAATAAAATGAAATGGTTAGATTTCAGTTAAACAGATCCTTATTAAAGCAGAAGCTAGTCTGATAATGGCTTAAATTGGTGCTATGTGGCCATCACATGTTATTTGATAAGCAATCCATTACAATTAACATGTGGCTAATAGACAATTAATATACAGGATTACACACTTAGCTAATTAGATGTTGGGTTTTTTTTTGGTTAGATGAAAATGTACAGGACCCCATAAATCACTATAGGAGATTGTTTAATAAGCCTGAATCCTCAATTTTCTCCCTGTCAATCATCAACAGAGCCGCTGACTTTTCCTCTCGCCCAGCGAGACTTCTTGTCACAAGGAGAAAAGCTGCATTCCAAATGAGATGAAACACCCTCAACTCCCAAACCTTGCACCCATTCACAGCACATTGCAGCTCAAGTGTGTGCTCTCATCGTTCGCTCTGCTGGTCGAAATTCTCAGCTCCTGCCCTTGCACATGAGATGGGACATTCCTTAGTGTTCCCCCTGTCCCCACACTTTTTGCAGTCTCTTGCTTGACGCCCGTGAGGGACAGGGATTTTGCATGTGGTTTTATGTAACCCCTGGGAAAAGGGTGCTTATTTTTAACAGACGTTTTTCAGTTCTGCCAAGGTGGCCTTATTTAGGTGTCTCAGGCCATTCAGCAGTTGTTGGCTTGGCAGCACCTTCCCTTCCCTTAATTAATTATTAAGTAGTCCAGCGGAGGGCTACAAGGATGGTGAGGGGCCTGGAACATCTCTGCTATGAGGAGAGGCTGAGGGAGCTGGGCTTGTTCAGCCTGAAGAAGAGAAGGCTGCGAGGGGACCTAATATATACTGACAAATATCTGAAGGGTGGGTGTCAGGAGGTTGGGCCAAACTCTTTTCAGTGGTGCCCAGCGACAGGACAGGGGCAATGGGCACAAACTGAAGCACAGGAAGTTCCATCTGAACATCAGGAAGAACTTCTTCCCTCTGAGGTTGACGGAGCACTGGAACAGGCTGCCCAGGGAGGTTGTGGAGTCTCTTTCTCTGGAGATATTCAAGACCCGCCTGGATAAGGTCCTGTGCAGCCTGCTGTAGGTGACCCTGCTTTGGCAGGGGGGTTGGACTAGATGACCCACAGAGGTCCCTTCCAACCC
>Ga0065711_1046292_pt1 | contig 12974 bp, 6 predicted proteins | sample Hoacrofraction12_FD_59098 | JGI IMG/M metagenome (GOLD analysis project Ga0065711, IMG submission 59098) | Hoatzin crop microbial communities from Cojedes, Venezuela - Epithelial fraction 12 v2 (version 2) | ecosystem: Host-associated > Birds > Digestive system > Esophagus > Crop | place... | reverse complement strand
CGGTTCAGCTCCGCGCTCCTCCGCAGGGCGCGCAGCCGAGCGCGGGGCGACCCCGGCGGCTCCGGGGCGCTGGTGATGCGGGCACCGAGGAGGGGCTGAAGGCGGCGGCGAGGTGGCGACCATGACGGTGTTCAGGCAGGAGAACCTGGAGGAGCACTACGAGACGGGCGAAGACCTGGGCAGGTGGGTGCGGGCCGGGACGGGGGGGACCCGCTGGGAACGGCCCCGCGTTGCCTTGCGGACCCCTCCAGGGCTTCCGAAGGCGGGGGAAGGGGGTTCGGTCCGGAGCTGCGGCGCGCTCGCTGTGTTAATGCGGGTGAGATGGGATCTGGGGCTTGGGGCGGTTCCCGGTTGGTGCCTTCTCGGCTTGGTGGTGGCCCTGGCAGCGGTGGGGTGCGCTGGTGGCCGGCCGGGCGGCTGGAAGGGCGGTGGACTTGCGGGAGAGAAGGTCACGTTACGTCGGTGGCGAAGGACTCCTCCGTCCGTATTTCGCTCTCCAGTGACGCGGCTGAAGAACCGGGGTGAACTCTGCGGTGGTGTTGAACCCATGGTGCCGCGGTGGAGGTGGCTTTCCAGGCGCCGCGGTGGGACCGGGGGTGCGTGGCAGAGCGCTGCGGGTGAAGCTCTGCCCTCCTGAACCTGGGCTCTCCGGTGCCGAGCGGTGACTGCTGCTTGCCGCGCTGTGAAGAGCTCGAGCTGGTAGTCTTGCCTCGTTTTCTCAGTGCTTTCTGTGTTTTAAAGCTGTTGGTTTAACCCTGGATTCTGTTCCGTGCGAGTCCTGCTCGTTTTCCTTCCCCCTTCTTGAAGGGAGAATCCAGTGGCGTTCTAGCATGCTGCTGTGGCAGAATCCTCTTCTAGTGTTGGTCAGGGTGCTTTCAAAGCTTGGGATCGGTGTTTAATTACCACAGGGCAGCATATGTGGGGCAGAAGGTCCCGTGTCTGCTCGTGGGACCCTTCACTGGAAAGGCAGTAGAAAAACACCACTGCTGCCTAAAGAAAACCAACCAAGCAAGCAAAAAGCCTCCGCATTATCAGAGAGTTCATTGGACTGTATTCAAAATAAACTTCACCCCGCTTATGTACGAGCTTGTTGCTGCGACTTGCACAGGTACGTGATGAATGCGTGCTTTTATTTTCACTGAGTGTTCTGGGTTGGGTTTTTCCTACATCTAGAATGACAGGCTGTGCTGGACAGCAAAGTCATATCAGCTTATTGGATATCTTGTGCTAAACACGCAGCTTGTGTGGATAGGGTGTGCTAAACTGTAAGTTTAGATTGTGTGGTCTAAATATTTTGTTTGGACACAGAAAATTGTTTGGTATGATTTCCATCCTTTTTGGCAAGAGCACAGAAGTGTTCTGAAATTCAGGTTTAGGTTTCTGAACTCTTAAAAATAAAACTGTGTTTGTGCGTACAGACAGTGATATTTAGTTTAATTTATAGAAGAAAATAAAGACATGGATCTAGAAATTATCTGTCATGTTTTCTCGGGGTTCTTCAGTGACAAGATGAAATCAGTATACTGGTGTTGAAATTGCTAAGGTTTACATAACCCCCCTTGTATTTATCTTAAAGGGAAAGTGTCAACAGAATGTTTAGTCCCCAATACATATTTGTGAAATATAACAATTGCCCTTAGGCCAGACACATAAGAAATGTTTAAATATACGGGGATTTTTCTGAACAAACATGCTTTGGAAGTCATGTGTTAGCTCCAGAACGCAGCAGTGTTTCATTTTTACAGTACGGGGAAGTGCAAACAAACAAACAAAAAAAAAACCCCAAACTGAGTTTTTCAGATGAGCAGAATAGTATGTAATGGAGTTCAGTATAAAACTGGTATATTGTGATCAGTTATAGACCAGGTATTACACTACCGAGGCTGTTTTTATTAATATTGAAGCTGTGTAAGCTTGTCATGCAGTCTAAATCCATAATATTTTAAGAATTTAGAAGGATGTTACACTCTGCTCTCGTTTTTCCTTGGAAAGAACCTCATCAATTTTATCTACTTTTGTGAGAAAATACCAGCGGATGGTAAAACATTGTTAAATGTTTGTCAGGACTTTTGCTTTAAAAATGGAACGTGGTTATTTAAGAGGGCCAAAGCTTTCATGTAAGTATCACTTTGAGAAACTGGGATTATTCCACTGCGAAGTGTTGCCGTAAAACCGTAAGAGTAAGCATATCTCGGGACAGTTGTTGTATGGTTTAGTTCAGTGGAATTTTTAGGTTCTTTTTAAATTTCTAGAGTTGCTTGAAATACCCTCTTGTAAATCCCATCGCTCTCCGTTCCCGTGTTACCCCTTAGGTAGGTTTCTCACCCTTATGTTTGCATTTAAATGGAGTTGCAAATTTCAACCCTGAGGCTCGAAACTCAGAAAGCAGTGAATATTAAAAACATCTTTGACTTTGAAATTTCTTGTGTTCATTTGGGAACCCAAATTGTGATTTAATACTTGAGCTAAGCAATGATGGAAGGTTGCATTTTGCAAAATCAACCTATTTTCCCCCTTCTTAGGGAATAATTCTTTTATTTCCTCTTACTTAGCTGCAGTCATGCAGCAAACAAGGTGAGTAAATGAACAGATGATTTTTTTATTGACAGAGGTGTGTTTGAATGAATGGATCCTGAAGTTCCTAGGCCATCCTGCCTTTTGAGAAAGCTCAGTGAAGATGGAAATACTCTGGAATTTTAATAATCTTCACTACTTTCCCTTGTAAATTATTTAGCAGTCTTTACTACCTTATAATACTTCTGTTAGTGACTAGAATAAAAAGTCATTTGAATAAGAAAGTGATCTAAGGAAGGTGTCTTGAAGAAAGTGAATGGGTTGTGTAAGTTAAAATATTGATTGAAACTGATAAAGGAGTTTTAAATATTGCTTGACATAAAACCTAGAGTTGTTGGAAACAAAAGAAGGGGTGTGTGCCTGGACTGAAAAAAATGCATGTTCTCATTTTCTGGTATTTCACAGTGCCTTTGCATAAAAAGCAGTAACAGTCCTCGTCCTTTTACTGAAATATTTTGAGTTTTATTTCATCCTTTGGTTTGTTTTGATTTATGCCCGGGGAGAATAAGAAAGAAGGAACTTGGGGTTGTGAATACTGACAGGATCACCCTTGTTTGTCTTGCCTGTGTGATTTCTTCCAAGAAGTTCGTGGCTGTTCAAGTTGGTTTATCTTAAGCTTTTGTACCGAAACAGTGTTCTGAGACTTGTGGGTCAAATGTTGTCTTTAGCACAGAACATGCAAGAAGGTTGTGCTCTTGATCGTTGTGTACGTGGGCATTGCGTACACTGTTTCTCCCATCTTACAGATTTGAAGTGATGCATATTACTTGCATTGTTCGGATGCAGGCTGCCTACAGATGTGTTAAGTAGTCATCCAACCATGAAATTTCAAGGGCTGGTAGGCATCAGGAAAGAGCAACAAATTTAGTAAAGCTGTTTTTTTCATTTTAATTCTGCCCGCTGTTGCAGGCGGTGTGACTGTGCATCTTAAATACCCTGCTGCAGTGCTTTTACTTCAGCTCACCCAGAAGACAGGAATTCAAGTCCATCAGTGTTAAAAACCTCACCACGCTGAGCACGCGAGTAAGGACCTTGAGACCGGATCAGACTAATCAAAACGTGTTGTTTTTTTTTTTTTTACCCTGCTGTGACTGGCCTTACTTTGGGAGTTGCTACAGTACTGTGAGAAATGCAGTGTTGCTTGAGTAATTATAGGGAGAGGTATGGTGTAGCTGTGGTATGGATATGTACGCTGTCTGGTTATGTGAATTGAAGGAATTTAGCTCCTGATCTTACAAACAGCTCCCTCCTCCTTCACCCCCTACCCTCCTGTTTTTTGGGTTTTTGTTGTTTTTTTTACTTTTCTTTAAACATTCATGTGTTTCCTAAGAGAGATGCAGATTGTTGAAATAAAGGTTTGGAATTGAAGAATGGTATTTGCATTGCACTGTGCTTTGCAAATTTTGGGTTCTTGTTGATTAAAAATGCAGGTACAGGTGTCTAACAATTTTAAACTTAAGCTTGTTTGGACTTACAAACAAGCACTCACTAGGGAAACACTTGCAACTCGTTGAAGAAAAGCTGTGATGAATCTCAGCAGTTTTCGAAACTTGTCTGTTTCTGCTTGGTAGCTCGCTAAGCAGAGACGCTAACAGTAAAATGCAGTGAGCTAACACTGCTGTCTAAGGTATCTGATTGCTTTATCAGTTGTGAGAGAAAAGTGCATACAGTAACATGCTGAAGGTACCGGTAAGAGAGAACAGGGAGTTGGGCAAATGTGTGTTTACAATCTAAAAAACATTCTTTTACCTTTGAGTGTTGAGTGAAAAGAGTTTTGTTCTTCCCTTTTTTTCCCCCTGGATGCTGGAAACTGATTTCTGTAGTAAGCAAGGAGTATGTAGGCAGTACATACATATATATATACGTATATAAATATATATATATAAATATACGTATATATATAAAAATATGCGATATGTGCGTGTATGTATTTTTGGTTATTCACATACCAGTTTTCAGAAACACTGCTTTTTAGAACTGCAGAGGCTGTCTGTCATCTATCCAAACACCGTAACTGTAACTACATTGCGCTCCTGTGTTGGGAGGAAAGTAGAAACACCAAACAAAAAATACTTGGATGGCAACTAGAATTTGAGCTTCATGGTGCTTTTCAGGCTTCACAACCTAAACTAATCTTGCTAACTAGCCGATGTATGAAAATTGTGTGAGTATTGTCAAGCTCCACTGTGAGATGTATAGGATGTGAAATTCCTTTGAGGTGATACTTCCTTTCAGAATGGTCATGTCTAATACCCGTGCCAACAGTCTTTAAGTGGTGTAACACTTTTTTTCTATGAATTGTCAGATTACAAAGTCACATGGGGAGCAATGTAAAAGATGGTCTGGTGAGGCTAGAAGTATTGCAAGTAAGGTGTAAAATTTTGAACTGTGTTACACTGAAATTTCCGATTTCTGTTTTCTTGGATTTTCTTGCTGTAAGCTCATCTCCATTTCTCCATTAAAAGGCATGGGTTAACCGTGCTTTCCATACAGAGCTACAGTGGTTAAGTATTGCAGATGCAGAAGGTGCAAACCTCTACGGTACCGTTTCCTGTGTTATTTGTACGGGCACAATAATAAATACTGCAAGGGTGGAATTCACTTGCAGTATTTATTCACATGCTTCTATAACTACATGTGTGCCAATTCCAGTAGAAAACGATAATTAATTGCAGTCAATTGAGTGGACTGTATGACTTTTTCAGGGACAAGGACCTGGGGAGGAACCCTGAAAACATTTGCAACAAAGCCGCTGTTTGAGCAAGAAATCCGGTTGGTTGATTGGTGTCTTTGCGTGCTGCTTTTATTTTTTTTTTTTTGAGTAGTTGAAAATTGTGAAATTCAGATTACAGGAAAGAAATATTTCTGTGCTGTTTGTGAACCACATAAATGTTGTATCAGTCTTGTCAGCTCTCAGAGGAGAAGTTGGTTATTCCACACTTGTCTGCAAGGCCTGGCCCTGATGGATGTGTGGGTACTGAAAAAGGCGGCCTTTTAACTGGAAAGCGTGGTGGGAAGAATTGTTCTGCATCTCGAGTCACTTTACCTCCCAGCAGTGCCTCAGAATGCCTCCTTTTCGCAAATGCATAATAACCTGCGAGCTGCTGATTGCACAGGCTGCGTGAGGCTGTCACCATACAGTGTTACTGGTGACAATTAATGCCTTATGTGCTGAGAGGTTCGCTGCATGAAAAGCACAAGAGGCGCAGATGCTTTTGGGGTAGAACTGCTTGGTCCTGCTTACTTTATTCCTTGCTCTGCAGGAGAATAATGCCTGCTTTGTAGGTCTTTTAAAACGAAGTGTAATTAAAACTAGAGCTTGCTGATTATTCTGTGCCTTCAGTTTAAATGCACAAATCTGTGTAAATCTAAACTAATCAGGAAGCAGATAAAAATGCTTGTCTTTGATTTCTCTTCTAGCCAGGCTCAGGGAGGCACTATCAGTACCGGAGCTGGTATGTGAGGGGTGTGCTGAAACTTTCATTCCGTCTTTCCGGGCTTTGCTTTTTTGTCCTTCTGTGTTTGTGGGGGCCTTTTGGTGTTTCTTTTTTTTTTTTTTTTCCTTCCTGTTATCTCCCTTTACAGATGTTTGAGTATGTCGCTTCCTCTGCTGGAACTGTGTGTACTGAACAGAAATTGGCCCCTTTAGCTTAGGAAAAGGGAGGCTGAGGCCGTGTTTTCATGAGAGCTGTGTGCCAAGCTCAGTCCACGCTGTCAGTGGCTGAAAGGAGCGGTATCACTTTCTCCTGCTGTGTGTTTCTGTGTGGGGTTTTGTGTTTTTTTTGATGCAGCGGTGCTGTCAAAGGGGAAGAAAACCACCTTATATCTAATTTGTGGCAACAGTGCACACTCAGATCAGCTGAAAGCACTGTGAAATCTCTGCCTGTGTGGAGTTGTGATTGCCTCCATAAATCTGCCTCAAGTTAAATATGTAGGAGGGACAGGGATAGAGTCGTGTTACTACAAAGGCAGAACATAAACTGACAACAAGGAAGTTAAGGTGGAAATTAGGGGAATGACAGATGGTGCAGTGGTTCTGGAGTAAGCTTGACAAATGGTTGTTGCAGTCGGTCACGGGTATTCAAAGGTATATCAGTTCTTGGAGGAAATTGCGTGTTTCCTGTGAGATCCACAGCTGGGCTTAGTGGCCGGGCGTCCTTCTGGTTTTAACTGGCTTGGCTGGTGAACCTGTGCAACTTGTGGGTAAGATTTTATATTCTGAAGGAAATGTGCAGTTACGGAAGTGGCTCAGTAGTTTCTGTTTCCTGCATGGTAGTTGCTTGCGTAGGAGCTCTATCTCAAAGACTGTTGTTTCTCAAACTGCATTTTGACCCTGTTGCAGGAAGGTAGGTGGCGCAAAGGAGAGTTATCCAACAAACCTGAAAAGCATTTGTCGACTTACTATGCAGCGTAGTAGATCCTGCTTAACCATCACTGCTTCGTGGCTGAGCTAAGGGGAAGGTGAGAGAAGTGTGGACAAACCGTAAAGATCTTCAAGGCTAAACTGTTTCGTTACTTGTCTTCGCTACGCAGTGAGTTTTGGAGTAACATAAATGATGTGAAATTTAGTAGAACAGGGTACAAGGGCCTATGCCAAGGAGTCTAATACAGGTAATGTTGTTAAACTCTTAGATCTCATCACTTAGGGGGTGACACGGCATGAGTGGACCCTGCATGTTTTGGTCAGTGGTTAGGTGACATTCCTGCTGGTTTTCGTGCGGTTACAGAACAGGCTGATACCAGAGCTCAATTGCAGGGGCAGCTATCTCCCCGTATCCCTGTACAATACGTTGCAACACCCTCAGTTCCATGGTTCCATTTGCTACTGTTCTGTTGTACAGTGAAGAAGACATGTTAAGGTGGTGAAGCTCTGGGAAGAGGCTTTTTTAAGAGGGGAGACTTAAGGCTTTGACACATTAAGCCTTGCACCACAAAGCTTGGAGTGGTATAATTTCTAAATACACTGGAGGAAAGAAAATGCTTGTGGAAACAAACATTTCAAAACTAGATTTACATTTACAGCGTCCACAGATGAATCTGAAGGCTGGAAATTTATAGGCTGCTTGACTCCAGGAGAGTGAACTTTGGGACTTGTCTTTGAAACGAAACCAGTGTGAACAGGGAACCTAAATTGTATCAAGATAGAGTTTGTAAGATTAAAGGAGAGGACTGCATGATACTACCCTGCAAAAGGAGGCACCTGCTAAGGATACAGTCATTGTAGATACCTTAAATCAGTTTTAACTCTCTCTTTCAAAGTTTCCAGGCATATTGTAGTCCTTAAGAATGTTGTGCTTTTGTACTGAAGGTATTCTGTTTTTAGTGTGGTCATTTTTTTTCAGTTGTGACACACTGATGGCAGGGAGAACGTCTTGTAATAGGTGCTTTTCATCAAAATCCAGAATAGTTAATATCGATTAGGGTTGCTGTAAAACACCACACTGACTAATCCACATCACAGAATCACGTACATGATGGTCTGCAACTTTATACTCTTGATTTTGTTGTTTTGTTTCCTTCCCATTCCTCCCTCCTGATTACACGAGTGGATGTGACAGACAGTTTCTGCTTCAAGAGGCAATACAATTGAGGAGGAAGCATCACTGCACAGCTGCCCAGACCACGCGGGTGTGTGGACCGCCAGCAGCGGGGACCTTGCAGTGCAGCAGCGTACCCCTCTTTACTAGGGCAAGTCTTGCCCAGTATAGCCTGTTTGTTTGTTAGGAAGCTTAGATGGTCTTGCCTGTGTGTTCATAAAGAAAAATGTCTCATAGTGGATGGTCAGAAACATGAGGGGACATATCCAAAGCTTGGAAGAGGTCACAGTGTGAATTGTAACTGTGTGTACAACCTGAATGAAAAGTATAGTTTAATGGAATTTTCAACCGAACTGGAGGAGTGAGCCTTTGGAAAGCAAAAAAAAAAGTGCTTTGGGCAGTAGTGTTCTGTCTGTGCACTTCTTGCTTGAACAGGATACGAAGTTAGCCTGTAACTGAACTGGTGTACTGGCAGTATTTTATTTCGACTGTATCTTTATTTGTGAGCAGTTAGTTATTAATGAGCAGTTAGTACCGTGTTTCTAAGCTTTCACAAGTTATTAGAGAAACCCTGCTTTCCGCCTGGTGTGTAAATTGGCTTCTGCACTCTTGTCCCCTTTCTCAGTTTTTTCCCAAAGAAGTATCTGTAAGTAGTCGTCCTAAGGCTTGAGTTACTGGGTGGGTGTGCCTGTGGAAGCGCTCACTTTGAGTACCTGCTCATGTGGCATGGGAACTGACAGCAGAGGGACATCTTCCCCAGGTCACACGGGCTCCTGAAGCTGTGGTGTTTTGAAGTTGTTACCCTTACCGGACAGAGAAAGGGTGTTTGTTTTCTGGAGTGTTTGGTGATTTTTAACTGTCTTGTGATTAGAGAGAAGCGGTCTCTTGTCTCTTCTAGTCTCTGTTTTCTGAGATTTTTAATCTTGTTGACTATTGCAGGGTTGTCTGCAGCTCAAGAGGATTGAACTTCATTGCTGAGATGGTCCTTTGTAATCCTGTGTTTCTAAATTAGACTAAGAAAAACAATGCTTAAAATTTACAATCACGTACTCTGTGTGGTGTGTGTGTTATCTGGTAGTGCACACTTTACTTAGTTATGTAGGTGTAACTAGGTGGAGCAACTTTTGTGTTAATTGATAAGATTGTATTCTGTTCTGGCATGGTTTACAAATAAATTATTCTGCCCGGTTTAATGGAGACTTCAGGTGTGGGCTTCTTCCCCTTTATCCACAGAGGAAATTAGTATTAGCGGGTGTTTTACTTAGGTCTAACAACTCTGTGGCCAAGAACTCAGCACTTTCAACAGCTTCTTCAACAAAACTGGCAGTTTATTATTTTGTAAGAAAAAACAGTACAGGGGAGTCTTGAATGGTAATAAATTTTAGCTTGCTTTTGATACCTTTCTTCTTGCTAAATCTAATTCCTTTATGGGGACTCTTGGCTCCCGTTGCCTGTAACAAAAATGATGCAGATGTGATCCCAGAGATGGATATTTCACCTTGTCTCTTTCTGCTTTCTTCATCTTTCTGTTTTTTTTCTTTGTTTTTTGTGTTAGTTTGGGGTTTTTTTCGGCAAGCATAGACTTCAAACATTATGGTATTGGAGTCAGGACTTTTTTGGTATATTTTCTGTCTGGTGGAATTTTCTTATCTCCATGATCAGGGCTATCTGCGCAGAACTGCTGTTGATTCCATGCAAAAAATAAAGCACATCAGGAATGGCTTAGTTCCTTATGTCTCATCTTTTCTCATTGCTTATTTGGAAGGGCCTTCGGATACCATTTACTTCACATTCCTGTCTAAAAGAAAGATAGCTTTTTCTCCTTTTGTTGCCAGTTATAACATTAGCTGGAGAACAAACCATTCCAGATCATACCTTATAAAGCTGGTCCGATTCTGCTACCCATTTGTTTCCTTTAAAAAGAAGCTTTTACGTTGCTGTCCCTCCGGAGGGTGTGTCCATTCCCTGCCAGCGCTGCTGTACCTGCCTGCTGCCCTGCTGGGCTGTTTCTGCAGGGTGGCTAAACCAGCCCAGTGAGAGGGCCAGCGAGCGGGCGATCCTGCTCCTCACTGACTGTCCTGCGTTCTCCTCCGGTGTCTCCCGTCCTGGCACTGGCACTGTTCCGAGTGCAGCCTGCAAGTGGGAGCAGATCACGGATTGAGCTCTCTGAACTGGGTCACCATGGCCACGTCGGACAACTATCCGCACCAGCCGCTGGCATGGCATAGGAATGCGTGGTCAGAGGGATGGGGAATCCTCTGGCTGTGACGGATGTGTGCTCAACATGCTGACAGGCAGCGTGGACCCCGCGTGCTCGGCATCGGTGCCATGCATGTGTGGCCGGCTTGGGCCACTGGGAAGAGCTGGTCTGAGCTGGGAAGCAGAACCTGACTGCTGATTAACCCTGGACAACAAGGCCGGTGACTGCACAGCCTGGGTATGTGTCCCCGTGGCAGCAGCCGTAGGGTAGCTAGACAAACCCTGCTTTGCGTGGAGGTCAGAGGGGGCAACTTGGAATATTTTTTTAAAATGTTCTGAATTCCTAAGTGGCCGAGCTTGTCTGTGAGAGTGAGTAGTTGCGAACAAAGGCTGAAGAGCTGGGGAAGCAGACAATTATTTGGCTCTAAATAGCAGCTCATAAAACCATAATGTATATGGACAGTTACTAAGGCACTTGGTATGAGATTTGTGTCTGTGACAAACTGCTTTGTTTGTAATGCCATGTCTTCCTAAAAAGCTGTCTTCAGTCAGGGAAAAGCAGGATTTTCATCACTGCCCTTAATTTTTTGGCTTAAATGATACGTTTATAGGTTGTATTGTTTGGTGAGTTTCTTAAGTATTTAGCTGACATCAAATTAATAATTGGAAGAGAAAACTCAGAAATTTTCCCACATGAAAAGTTACTCTGTCATCTTCTGTTGGAGTATAAGCTGGAGATTGTATGTTTCTTGTTTGTGCTCTGGTATTGAAAGATTAGTAAGATACCTGAGGATTTTACAGTGATCCTTAGTACCTGATGGGAAGCAGTGAAATGTGTTGAAATCCATTCCACACCTTTAACTCTGTTGTTTCTTGGGAAAGCTGACTTGACACCTGTTTGGGGATTTGCAGTCCATCCTCACTTCTGCTTTCAGTGATTAGATTTTACCCTTTTTCTAGCATTTGGTGAATGATCCATGCCTTATCATCATATCAAATGATTTTTCAAAGATACTGAAAAAGCGACATTTTCTTACATAGCATTGTTTAGTGTATCTAACAGGTGCAGCTGTGCTGCCAATGTCATGCATTTGTGCATTTTTATTTGCAGCCATTCAACATAGATATCTTCCAGAGTCAAAATCTGCATAAAAATACTGCCTAGAGGCACATTGTTACTGCTCATTAAGATCACGGGTCATATGCTATAAAACAAGGCAGTTCTGAAAAGGTGAAATAAAGGGAAGCTGCTCATTGTGGTGAAAGAGTGGATGACCAAGATCTGATAAGCGCTATCACCAGAGTCTTCCTCCACAAGGTGAAGAACAAACTCCCACCTCAGGTGTGCTGCAGAACCCATTGCTGCAGAAGAGAAGCAGGAAACTCAAAACCTATTATTTATGAAATAGCAGCAACATCAGTCTTTAGCATCGCCAAAATCAAATATTTGTTCAGCTCATATGTTTTAGTATTCAGCCCAGGCTCCTGGTTTAAGAGTTTCTGAGCAAGTGATGACTCAGCTTTTAAGTTCAGTTCTGAGTCAAATGCACGTCACATATCTTTTAACATTTAGCAAGACTAACTTATGATATAATGTTAGTTGCTGAGCTGGTTTTCAAATTTCAATAAAAGTCCAAATGGAGGGGAAAAGAATAATAGAATAATTAAGACTCAAACTCTGTCGTTAAGTACTGGCATGGTATATTGTGTTCTTTATATACATGGGCATGTGCTTAGGCATTGATCCGTTAAGTCTGTGTATGTGCAAGTGCCTTTTTAATACTGTAAATGGCAGTAAGGGTAGCACTCTGCTTGAAAATCTGTGTATTTCTCTGCATTATCCCACCTTCTTTCTGGCTTTTTCCTGTCCATCGTAGATGTAGTTATTACATGAACTGTTTACAAGTGTGAGTGTTCTGCTTTTCATACTATACTGTGGTTTCTGAAAAGGCTTTAGCAGATGCACATGTATTCAGGCCAAATGGGTTTCAGCGAGCTCCAGCCCAAGCATCATTGATAGGCAATGGCTGACATCCAGCTGCCTTGGAAGTTTGACAGCCAAACATATTCCCCCAGCTTTTACATTAAATACCACTACATCTTGGCATGGACTTCACATTGGTGTTTTAAAACACCGTATCTGTGAGCGGACTTCTGTCTGAAACATTTTCATGAGTCCTTGCTTGGGCAAATAAGATAATAGGTAGCTCTTCGCATTCTGTAGTTTCACAATCACTTAGGTGTAAGTGCTTGTGTTAAGAGACCTGAAGCATGGGATCTTCTCACATTTTCACTTTTTTTTTGTTTTTACCATCTCAAGGTTTTACCAGAATGATAGGTGTGTGCTTAGGGTGAGTTCATTTTCGTACTGGTTGTATACATCTCCTTGTATTTGTTGTGCAAGATAATTTCACTAACTTAGGTGTCAGGTACTTTTTTCCCCCACTGCATATTGACAAAAGACCAGCTCCAAAATCCTCTAGAATAGATCAATACTTTTTCCCTTTTGTTGCAGTGTTGTCACGTATGTGTCAAAGGTCAGTGACTTGGAAGTGTTTGTTGAAAGAGGACCACAGAATACCGAGATTCGGTCAATCTGACACTGTGCTTGTGATTTGTGAGCTGTAGAGTACAAATGAGAGAGACAGTGAAAATGTGAAAGTA